>JACCDL011140937.1_pt1 | contig 13690 bp, 12 predicted proteins | sample 7441931 | NCBI WGS metagenome assembly JACCDL01 (sample SAMN15323437, study PRJNA562643) | freshwater metagenome | isolation source: river surface water | place: USA:Blue River Watershed | collected 2017-08-16 | reverse complement strand
TAAATTAATGGCATAAAATTTTATGGCATTCCATTACTTTACTTTCGGGATATTTGGCAGAAAACATTTCTTCAATTTCGTGTTCGCATTTATGAAAATCTAATAATACAAACAAATTTCTTTCACAGCATTTTGCCAAAAGAATATGAAGCATTTCTCCGTATGTTTTTCCAAATAATTCCCAATTTTGTTTTCCTAAATGCTATACCGGTTAATTTAGTTTTTCTAATATAAAAATAGCGGTTAAAGGAATGCGCAAAGAATTAAATCCAAGGCGTTATATTTAATCCAACATACTATCAAATGTTTCTCCACCACCTGACGACCAATTATTCGCATCTTTGTCCCAAAAATCCATCAACATATAAAATCCTGTTTCAAAACCAACAAGATTTATTCCTTTAAATTTTAATGGATATCGTGTTCCATTGTTATCATACATTACTATTTCATTTCCACCCTCTGTTTGATAATAAAGTAATTTATTAAACCAAGACATTTTATATAATTTTCTTTTTTTAAATAAAAAATAATTATTATTTTTTATAATACAACAAAAAAAAGTTTATATAAAAATAATATTCATAAAGAATAATATTATCGGTATAAACTTTATATATATCTGTCAAAACTTTAAAAATTATTAATTTAATACATGTCGATATATTCACTATTATTTGTGTAAATACAACAATTTATTTATTTACTTATATTGCTTTTATGAATTGGCATTATGTCAATATATGTAGAAAAACAACATTTTTTTAATATAAATTTTACTAAATCTTCTGATATAGAATTATTATATTCGACAGAAAGTTATTTAAAATTATCTTTTAAATTAGGTTATTATAATTCATAATATACAATTTAATCAATCACATATTATATAAACATATAATCACTTAAATATTATTTTTATATAAATTACATTTTATACTTTAATTATTTATTAAGAATTCTTTATTTATATAATGTTTATAATGTATTATTGATTTCATCCATAGTTAATTCTTATTTTATTAGTGTATATGGAAATTTGCGAATATATTTATTTTATTGAAGTTATTATAATTTATTGTTCATTTTTTTATAACTTTTAATATTTTAAATTATATCAATATAATAATCAATTTTTTTTTAAAAAACTAAATATTTTAAAATAAAAAAATTGATATATATATTAGTTATATGTATAATAATAACTAATATACACTATATATACACTATATATACATTATAATAGCAACAATGTCTCAACAATTATAACCATATTCGAAAAAAATCATTGTAATGTTATTTACAATTGGTTTATGTATTTTATTATTGTCAATGGAAACAACATATTAAATATCAGAAAAATTATAAGAAATAATGCTATAAAAAAATTTAAAAAGAATAATTAACTAATTACAAACTCACGATATTACTATTTAATAAATTATTTCAAAAAGAAAATTTAATACAGAAAAAATTATTTATGGTATAGGTGCATGGGTTTCTGTGATACCAATTAATATTTCTATAAGTGTAATAATTGGATTACTATTAAATTATTTTGAATATATATGGATTTATGAAACCCTTACAATATTCATATTAAATTGTATTTAATCCACAATGACAACAATTACCGTTTCATAAACATAATATTAATATGATTCAATATTTAATAATGTTGATTTCAAAATCAACACATACCATTAATAATATATATGGTCAGGTATATTTGTATTAATGATTATAATATATATGGTAGTATTTTACCATAGTTTAATAAATGAAAAATTACTAATAAAAAAAATCAATTAGAATTAGAATTAGAATTAGAATTAGAATTAATATGTATGAAATAAATTCAATTAGTTTAATATTTCTCTATTAATTTTTTAATTTTCCATTCACCTCCATAATAGTTTAAATCTCTTGGACTACATTTTTCTTTAAGTGATTCCAAGTAATGAATTGCTGTTTTTTTATAAATTATATTTTAATATTCTGAATATATATTATAATAACCGGTTGTTTAATCTAAATATATTCCAACTTCTTTCAATACTTTTTTCAAAGTTATATCACCAACATCATTTAAATAATCTTTAAATTCTTTAATTTATTTATACTATTAAGAAGTATGTATAAATTCATCCACTTCATATATTACATCTAATACAAATTTTACAATATATTTTTCAGGATATGTTTATTTAATCATATTTTTATTATTATTGCAACTATTTTAAGTATATTAAGATTATTATTATACTATTTATTAATCAATTGTATTATTATTATATATAATACAATTCTTTAAACTATTAAAAAAATTACTAATTGATTAACCCATTCGTTTTTTTATTACATAAAACTTATTTTTTATAATTAAAATAAAAAAATTATTTTTAATTAGTATATAAATTAAATTAAATAATGGATGCCGATATGCTTATGAATAAAGATAGTTAATAATTTTTTAAAGCGGATGAAAACGATAATGATTCATTGAGTTTTGGTTCAGAAAATAATAATAATTATAACGGTGAATACGATGATAATAATACATTTAATGAAGAAAATGAAAACGAAGACGATAATGACGAAGATATTTCGGTATTATCATCTGAAAAAGAAAACTTTAATGAATAATAAAACACAAACAATGCTTCCCCTAATCTTTTTATGAAATAACAACAACATTAATCATAATAATAATCATAAACATTTAATATTTAATAAACAAAATAATAGATTGAAGAAGAAAAACAAGAAATTTTATATTAAATTGAAAGACTTAAAAAAAGAGGTGTGTGTTTTCCAAGGGTATTTTCAATGGCAAGTAGTTTATAAGAAATGAAAGCAGAACTTTAAAGAATTAAAAAAGATTTAGAAGTCGACGCAAGTATTCATTTTTAAAGAAAAACATTAGTAACATTAATTAGTTCTTTGGAATTTGCAAACAATAAATTTAATCCATTATAATTTAATTTAGATGGATGGAGTGAAAGTATAAATGATAATATAAATGATTATGATGATGTATTTGAAAAACTATATGAAAAATATAAAACCAAATCGTCAATGCCCCCCGAAATCCACCTATTAATGATGGTTGCTGGTAGCGGTTTTATGACACATATGACAAATACATTATTTAAATAAAATGGAAATTCTATGACAGTTGAAAATTTATTTAAAAATAATCCCGATTTATAAAAACATTTTGCAGGAGCAGCAGTTGATCATATGCAACAATAAGCGTAATAATAAGGTGGTGATAATACAGGAATGATGGGTATGTTTAAAGATATGTTTTCAAATAATTAATAACAATCTTCAAATCAAAAACCAATTATATCTGAAATAATACCACCAAAAACATAACCCAAAATGAAAGGACCAAATACAAGTGATATTGATAATATTTTAGAAGAATTATAAATGGGTCCAGGAACAGCAGAAGATATTGATAGATTTGAAACAATGAGTGCATTATCTGATAAAAAATCACAAACAAGTATGTTGAGTAGTTTATTATCTAAAAATAAGAAAGGTAAAACAACCATTACCTTTTGAATTGATTAATATTTTTATGTTTTTTATATTTTTTATTTAAAATTTAAATATTAATTTAAATTAAAATATATTATATATATTATATATAATATTATAAAATAAAAATAATGAGTTATAAAGATAAAATTATTACAAAAATTATAAAATTTTTAAAATAATTTGTAAAAGATAAATCAGTTGAAGACGAATTTATGTATTTTATGTAAAATATAAATCATTCTCACAAAAATATATAAATTATACCTTTTGATTAATATAATATACAAAATTTATATCCTGTTACCGATAGAGTTCATTTGTGGAATACAATTATTATAAGCAATGAAGGTTAAATTATTCAATATGATATAAGAGATCCAAATTTATTTGATACAATTAATGACAATAATTCATAAAAAACATATTCAAATCATTACCAATAATAATCTTAAATTTTAAATCACAAATATATGAATAATAAATAAATACCGGAATATGTACAAATTATTCTTTAAAGAGTATTTGAAATATGTTTTAAATATAATAGAAATATATAATTTTTATTGATTATTAATTCATATACATAATTCTGTAATATATATTTATTAAAAAATAAAAATAATAAAAATATTGGAGCAATATTATTTATGCGAAGATTAACAATAATACCAGAAGAATATTTTATTCATGAAAGTTTTGTAGGTCAAGGAAATCATACTTTTAACATAAATGATATCAAACACATTGAAATGTAATAAATTAAAGATACAATTGATAATGAAATCAATAAAATATATTTAAAAAAAAATACTATAAGCCAACATTCATATAATTATTTATCACAATAACCTTCATATTCAATTAATTGTGATGATAAAAGTTTCGACGGATTATAAAAAAATGAATAAAATTATTAAAAAGAACTATAATTTGCAAAAAAATTTAAGTTATAATAATTTAATAATAGATAATCAATTGATAAAAATGATAATGATAAAAACTAAAAAATTTTTGAAGACGAAGAATAAAAATTGAATTAATTAGTATTGTAAAATTATAATTATATAAATAGTATTAAACATTAAAAAATATAATCACAATATAAAACTCAAAATAAAGAAGATTTATAAGATTATAAAAAATCAAATAAAACAGAACCATGATTTCTTGGGAATAATATTTTATGTAAATGGCAGTATTGGTTTCATAAAGAAGTTAATGTCAAAGACGCAAGGTTGGTTGTGTTATAGTTTTAGATAATAGAATAGTATCTACTGGATATAATGGATTTATTGAAAAAACACCACATATTAGCATTGTTAGAGATAATCATGAATAAGCAACTATACATGCAGAAGTAAACGCAATATGTGATTGTGCAAAAAGAGGGGCATCTGTAAAAAACGCAACAGCATATATATCAACATTTCCATGTCTAAATTGTTTTAAAACATTGGCAGCAAGTGGTATTAAAAATATTATATATTTAACAGATTATAAAAATGATTAAATTGTATATTAATTGGCAGAATAGGCATAAATATTCATAAAAAAAATTAATCTGAATGAAAATACTATGATTTTGGATTAATAATACGTTACACAATAATGAAAATTTTAATATTCTTTATTAATGTTTAAATAATATAATAATCATTCATCAATTTATTTCATAATTTTTTTATTATTTTTTTATTATAAAATTTGTTAATTTTTTATAAAATAATTAATATTTATAAATTCTTATTAGTTTTCTTTTAATTCTTAATCTTCTTATTCTTATTCTTATTTATATTTGATTATCTTTGATAATAATTTTTAATTATAAACTTCAAGAATATCTGTTATTTATTCGAGTATTTTAGTGTTAATTAAATAATTTATTAACATTTTACCACGAAATGTTTAAAATTTCAAATCTATTTAATTGTGATATTGTCTAACAATATGTCTCAAACATTAATAATCTTAATCTTAATTTGAAATTTTAATTGAAATAATTAAAGCATTTTCACCTTTATCATTGATATATTATAAAAATTTGGTTTTTTATCTATCATTCATACTTTATTCTAAAATTTTAAGTTTTACTTTGTTATTATCATATATTGATACAAAAAATACCGGAAATTTTTATTAACCTATTTCCAACATATAAGTAGGCGAAAATACATTTAATTCCATTTATAATTTTAAAGATTTTTCATCTTATCCTCTAAGAATATTTAAGATTTTTATATCCATTTTTTTACAAAATTATTAGTCTTCATTACTAATACTGTGAATATGAGAACCTGATATAATACTTTTCATTTTTGTATAGAATGAATTATTATTAATTATATAAATATTCAACAATTTTATTTTATTTATTTATAATTAAAGTTATAAAGATTTCAAATTTTAAATAAATAAAATTTATCGAAAATTGAAATTTATATATATAAAAAATATAAATATAAGAATATAATAGCATATATATTTAATAATATAAATTTTACAATATTCTATAAAAAATTCAAAATCTATTATTTAAGATTTTCATTGTATTGCTCATAATATTATAAGAATGACTTCTTAAAAAAATTATGATAATATGGTTAATATTAACCATATATAATACGATTAAGAAAGTAGAATAATTAAAACTAATTAAAGTTATACATCATCTTCACAGTATGGAAATAATGATTAATTATTGCCAATTGAATTTAAAAAAAAATAATTTAATTTCTATGGTTTTACAATCTTATTGATTTTAGGACTATCGAGTTTGTTTTATTTTTGTTTAAGAATGTATTCTATGTAATTTATGGATAAACATTTATGGTTTTCCATATATTCTTTAATTGGTGAAGGAACACTTATTAGCAGTAATGTATGGTATTGTTTCTATCTATTATATTAACAAAAACCAATTTAACATAAAGCTATTAAAAGTGATACATAATTAGTATTAAAACACTCACCATATTAGGTATATGTTTTAATTCCATGTTATAAAGAACCATTAACTGTAATAATAAAAACTATTTAAAGTATTTTACACGCAAGAGAAGGTTTTGAAACCATAAATATATTAATATATTTATGTGATGACGGTAATGATGAAGAAAAGAAAAACTATATAGAAAGAGATTTAAAACATATTTATGGAATTTTCTATATTAGTAATCGTGTAAAACCAGTAGATTAAATTAATGGAAAGTCAGAGAATATTAATAATGCTTTGAAAACCGTTATATTTAAAAATCGTTGGGATGATCCATAGAAAATTTCTATGGGTGAGCTTATTTGTATTTTTGATGCAGATTAGACACCAAGAGAAGATTTCTTTAAAAAAATGATTCCAAGAATGAATTTGAGTGATGATATAGCTTTGGTTTTATCTCCTCAAAAATTTAGTAATATTGATCCTTGGAGTGATATATTTAATCACAGTAATGTACATTTCTGGCATTACATAATGTCATCATTATGTGCATGTGATACTATATTTTGTACAGGGACAAATTTCCTATTACGGGGAAGAGCTCTTGTTGAAGCTGGATTGTTTCCAACTAAAAGTATTACAGAAGATTTTGAATTAGGTATTTATATGACTATTTAAAAATGGAAATATGAATATATTTATGAATATCTCGCAATAGGAGACGCACCTACAAGTATTAGAAATATCTTTTAACAACGTTCTCGTTGGAGTAAAGGAGCATTTTAAATATTGTGGAGAAAACCAAGTGAAAACCCGTTTTTTGCAAAAGGACTAACATTCTTTTAAAGAATGTTATATCTTGGTGGTTTATATTCATATGTTGCCGATTTTATTAGCACTCCTATTCTTTTCAGTATTCCTATATTGGCGATATGGTTAAAAGTATTTCCATATATTATTAATAAAACATTAGTAATTACTCTTACAGTTATGGCATGTACTACCAAATTAACAGCAATTTATGCAAATAATTTTAAAAATTTAATGTTAATGTAATATGCTGTAATATGTCATTATCTTTTATGGTATGTATATTTAAAGGCGTTTTTTAGAACATTAATTGTTTCAATGACCGGTTTTAAATTAAGTTTTAAAGCTACAAAAAAGAACGACAGATAAACAAGTTTTGAATTATCATTAAAAGATACTTGGGTATTTATTGTAATGTGGTTAATTGGTGTTGCAACTTTGTTGTTTGTATTCATAAAAGGTATATTATATGAAAAATACATATAAGGCGAAATAAAACTACCATTTTGGTCATTTTATTATCTACCAAATATGTATAAAATAGATAATTACGATATAATTGATTGCTTATGGTGTTGGTTAAATTTAACTACAATATCAATGCTGTTTATTTATATGTTTTTTAAGAACAATAGACACATTATGAGAATATCATCAATGATTTGTGTATTGTAATAGATAATTATTCCTGCGGTATTTTTAGGATTATTGTGGTAATTATCTGAATAAAACTTTTTCACAGACCGCGCAAAAATTCCAAATGGTAAAAGCAAATTATATAAATTAGATAATTAGGCGATATTATAATCAGATGATGTTTTAAGTGGTTTATCTATGGATTAATATAATGACTTTGGATTAACATATCAATAGTTTATTGATTAAACATAAACCAGTTTTGCTGTTAGATAGATTTTTGTAAAAATTCCATTTAATTTGTATGAAACAAATGAAGAAGAAAAAATGGAAGTATTCTTAACCGAATGTGCTGAACAATAAATTGTATGCACATTATCAGTTGAACCATTTAAGGGTTTGAATTCATACACTACCAAAGATATAAAAAAATTAGCAAATAAAATAAAATTATATGGTATTCCAATAATTTTAAGATTTGCTCACGAAATGAATAGCAATTGGTACCCTTGGAGTTAATAGGGTTTATTATTTTAATAAAGATTTGAAGAAATGAGTGATATTATGAAATAATATGCTCCAAATGTAGGTATGATGATTTCATATCAAGAAGGTGTTGGGTATCCTTTTGTAGGTGTTGATAGTGAATTTTATCCTAAAAACAATACAGAAGCAACATTAAGAGAATATAAAAATTAAGATACAAATAATGACGGTTTAATTACAAGTTAAGACGATCCATATGGTCCATTTACACCCAGATTAGACAGTTTTGAATATGTTGGAAGCAGTATGTATTGGTGGGGTCAAACTATTGGTGCTGTTCCAAGTTATAATATAGAACCTCAAAAAGGTTATGCATATACTCGTTTATATGATATACATGCATTAGCTAAAAAATGGGGTAAATAATTTATTATCTCAGAATAAGGTGCATTATATATTGATGGAAATTAAAGATAATTAACAGAAGAAATGAAGGAAAGAAACTTTAAATAAGTAGATGAAGTGACTATTAAAAAAGCATGGTTTGAATAAATTTATAAAGACTTACCAAAATAGTTTAGCAATCTTAAATAAATATATTAATTTGAATTTGACAAGTTTGAAGGTTACCATTATGAAAGTTGTAAATATTATAAACCAACTGTATTTAAGAATGTCAATTGTGAAGACAAATCTTAAAGTACTATCGATTGGACAATGCATTAAAATCCAGAAGTTGTTAAAGAATATAATAACATAGTATCTAAAAACAATGACATTGTTAAAGGTGATATTAAAAACAAATACTTTAAAGAATTATCTATGATGAATTGATTTAAATATTAAAAATATATTTAAAAATATATTTAATAATTTTTAATAATTTATTCATTTTTTGACCAGAAAAAAACTATATTATAAAAAAAATTTTTTATAAATAAAATCTCACCCGGGAAATTTGTCGTGATTTGGACAAAATAATATAAAAAATTTTTAAATAAAAGTAATATATAAACTATTTTTACACTTTAAGAACAACAACAATAAGAATGGCAAAATAACTATCAACAATTATACAGAGAAAAACAAAAACTAAAAAACTAAACTTAATAAAAAAGATATAAAATACTAACTAAAAAAATAAATAAGAAACTAAACTTAATATAAGAAGACTAAAAAATAAAATATGAAAAAAAATACAAACTAAACCAAATAACATAAACTACATAAATATATAAAGAATAAACCAGATATAATAATATAAATAAGAATTAACTAAATCAATATCTAAATTAACTAATCCTAAAATATTGATTTAGGATTATATATAAAATATAAAATATCTGAATTTTGAAGAAATCTTACTAAAATATGTCGTAAAATTAAGTTTATAAGAAGATTGACGAATTAACAGAAAAATAACTTGTTAATTTATTTTAAGATTATAGAAAAGGAATATCATTTTAAGAACTTTAAAAAAAACATTAGGTTTAAAAGGATCATTTAAGAAAAGTTGCTAAATAATTAGAGTGGGAAAGAAAAAAAGAACTAAAAAATACTCATAAAGTTGATTTATAAAAAGTTTAGAATACAATTAATAAGAATTTTCCTTAATTATAGTAGTAAAAACCTTAAAAGGCGGTGACTAAAAATTTTTGAACTATATAAAAAGTCTTCCATAATAACCCACATAAGAAGAGAGTGTAGCAACTGATTTATTATTGGTAAGAGAAGATTATCTTAAATAAGGCCGTTTTGATAAAAGATAAATCGGAAAATGAGTTCAATACTTACACAAGAACAAAAGTAAGTAATTGATAATCTTTTGAAAGGTTATAATGTTTCAGTAAATGCTGTTGCTGGATCGGGGAAATCAACAACTATTTTTGGTTGTGTAAAAGAATTTCCAGAAAAAAAACATTGTGTTTTAACATATAGTAAAGATTTATCAGACGAAGCAAAGAAAAAAGTAAAAAAAATGAAGTTAAATAATGTTGATGTTTATACATATCATTCATTTGTTAATTAATATTATTAAGAGAAACCGGGTCCAACAAAGGATGGTGAAATGATTAGTGCTATTAAAAACAATAAAAAACCTAAAAAACCAGTTTAATATCATGTTTTTTATATTGATGAAGTATAAGATATGACTATTTTGTATTATTAATTTATATTTAAGATATTAAGTGATAATGAAATTCCATATTAAATTGTAGTATTGGGGGATTAATATTAAAATCTTTATGAATCAATGAAAAAAAGTTCTTCATTATTTTTAACAAGGAGTGATATTCTCTTTAATTTTAATGATAAATAATGGAATCATGTTTAATTATCTGAAAGTTTTAGAATAACTAAACCAATAGCAATGTTTGTAAATACTCTTTTGGGATATGATAGAATGGTGTCAAATAAAGATGGTGTTAAAGTATAATACATTAAAGTAAATAATTTACATACTTAACCTTCTGAAATATTATAAGAAATAATGACAAAAGATAAAATAGATTTTAAAGATGTTACTGTAATTTCTTCTGTATGTTGTTTTGATAGTGATTCATATACACCAATTAAGGCAATGATTAGATAAATGGCATATAGATATTCAATATAATCACCTGAAACCAATCACTAAAAAAAGAGTTCAATTAAACTTAACAAAATGTGTTTTGAAACACTTCATTCATAAAAGGGTTCAGAAGACGAATACATAGTGTATTTAGGATTTGATAATAATTAAGAGATATATTCTTAATAATCATTGGCAACATAATTAAAAGATCCACATTATGTAGCATTAACAAGAGCAAAGAAAAAATTAATTATTTTTGCCACAGAGGATTAATAGTATGATTGGGTTAAAAACAAATTAGAGTAAATGTCTGATTATGTTGAAGTTATAGATAAAACTAATCCTGATATTATTACAAGTTAAAATAATAGAATAAAAGGTTCTAAAATTAATTTAGGAGTTGTTAAATTAGTATAATCTCTTGAATCCGATATTTAAGATAGATTATATAACTGTTTAACTATTAAAAAGAAAGTAGAAAAATAAAAATAATTAAAATATGAAGAAGAAATATATAATTAACATAAAGAAATATATGAAGGAACTGATTATTTATTGGGTTCTTCAATTACAGCAATGATAGAAGGTAGAAATAATTACATGGTTCGTTAATTATTGGGGCATTTTCAATCTTATTTGTAGAAATTAGAAGATATGAAGTTATATAATAAGTTGAAACATTAAGAAGAAGTATCTAAATCTGAATTATAAATTATGTAAAGAATAGTATAAAAATATAATATTAATGAAAATACACTTGTTTCATAAGAAATTGTAAAATTAGAATCTTAAAAAGAATTTTATTAATCACGAATTGTTAAGATAAAAGAAATATAATAACTTCCAGATAAAGAATATTATTTTAAACTTACAGTGTATTATAAACATTATATTGATAGACTAAATTGTTTAATCTAATAAATGGGACATTATAATTGGATGTCAGATACTAATTTTAAGGAATTATAATAAAGAATAAATTAAGTATTTAATTTAAATGAACTTTCAAGAAAAAATGTAGAAGTCAAAACAGAAAAAAGTATAATAGAAGATATAACCTTTAAAGGTTAATGTGATGTAGTAGTGAATGATTTGATATATGAAATTAAATGTGTTTAAAACTTGGATCCTACACACTTTTTATAATTGGCAATGTATTTGTTGATGGAAAATAAAAAAGGATATATGTTTAACGTGTTAAATAATGAATAATATGAAGTTGAAATTAATAACATATAATAATTTAACGGTATATTATAAGAATATTTATATGGAAGATTTCACTAAAATCGTTATAATATACATTCATTTGAAGATTTATATAAGGAATTTTAAAAATTAAAACTCTGATTTTTGGAGAAATTAAAAAATTGAAAAATATTTTTTAATTTATATATATGGAACTTTCACTTAAAAAACACCTTAAAAAGAAGAATGAGGAAATATATTATAATAATCTTTAATTATAATGAGTTTTTTTTAACTACATTTTAAAAGAATGATTTAGAATAATTTGATACATATATCCATAATTTCAATAATAGACATATAAGACATTTAATCAAGGGTAAATATAGATTTAAAGTGTTGTCCGAACACTTAATTGAAACTCCTGAAAACAATGAAGATTTTAAAGAATAGTTTAATGAAGATTTTATGAGTTGGATAGATTGTAAAACTCATAAAATCTTAAATACACATATTCCTTATAATAAAAATTATGTTAAAGATTACAGTCAAGGTAAAATATATTTACTGAAATCCAATTAAGGAACCAAATATTATTTGGGTTCGACTACTTCTGATTTATTAGATAGATTGGATTTACATATTATGAATTTTTAACATTAAAAAAAAGTATCTTCATCTTTAATGTTTTAGGAATATGGTATAGAAAATGTATATATAGATTTATATGAAGAATATCCATGTGATACAAAAGAAGAATTGGAAACAAGAGAAACTTAATTATGGTAACAATTAAAAAAAGATGAAAATCTTGTTAATAAGAATAAACCCCGTAGAACTATTAAAGATTAAATATTAGATAAAAGATATTCACGAATTCATTTATGACTCTTTAAACTAATTAAATCACTCATATTTTCATTTTTAATTTCTAAATCTAATAATTTATCTTCTAATAGTTTTATTCTATTAACAAGTAATTAAATATCTTATAATCTAATAGTATGATCACCACAACCATATTAAGGATTTTTTCTATTTTCTAACATATAATCATACCATTCTTTTTTTATATCAATATACTTATTATATTGAAGCAAAAAATCAATTGTAAATAATTTTTTTTTATCTTCTTTATATGCCGAATCCAATAACTTTGTTAATTTATTATATTTGACTAATATTTCATATTATGAGTCGGATAATTATCCAGATTATGAAGATTAAAATTAATCCCATTTTCTAATTGCTTCTTGGAACTCTATGAGTTCAGGTGTCATATAGTTATTATCCATTGTTATAATATCCGTTATAAAATAAAATACAATTATATATATATAAATTAAAAAGTATATAAATTTCAATTTTTAATAATGTCATAAATTTAAACAATATTTACACTTTAAGAACAACAATAATTAACATAAATGAAATGAAACGGTTTAAATATATCAAAATGATATGTCATTGAAATTTAATGGTATTGATATATTTAAATTATTTAACTATTC
>JACCDL010593459.1_pt1 | contig 13694 bp, 9 predicted proteins | sample 7441931 | NCBI WGS metagenome assembly JACCDL01 (sample SAMN15323437, study PRJNA562643) | freshwater metagenome | isolation source: river surface water | place: USA:Blue River Watershed | collected 2017-08-16 | reverse complement strand
GATGGATGTTCTTGATACACATCTAAAGTACTTTTTGCGGAAGCAGCAAGCATGGTGGGAACGGCTAAGAAAAAGGAAAATTCTGCAGCTGCTTTTCTGCTTAATTTTTGACTTAATCCACCAGTAATAGTGGCAGCACTTCTGCTTAAACCTGGGAAAAGAATTGCTAATACTTGAAAACAGCCTACCCAAAAAGCTTGTTTAAATTGAATGGGGGCATGGTCGTTGGATTCCGTTTGTTTTTTGAAATAACGATCTATAAAAATCAAAGCAATACCGCCAATCACCATCACGACAGCGATCACCCATAAATTATCTAATACAGCATCAATGTACTTTTTTAATAAAGCACCAAATACTAAGGCAGGAAATACCGCTACCATTAATTTTAAATAAAATTTATAGTCTTTAAAATTAAAAAAGGTTTTATAATACACCACTACCACAGAAAGGATGGCGGCTAGTTGAATCACAATTTCATATAAATCTACAAACGGACTATCCTCAATCCCTAAAAATGGATTGGCGAATTTCATATGTGCTGTACTTGAAATAGGCAAGAATTCAGTTATACCTTCAATGATCGCTATTAAAATAGTTTGGATGGTGTTCATAGGATGGATTAAAAAAAGAGCGATGCAGGCATCGCTCTAATAAATTAGATAAGGGCTATGCTTTTTTGAATAGCGCATAAATTTCGACAATAAAACCTGCAATAATCAAAAGTGGTGCAAGGGTAATTCGTCTGAAACTGTACACCTCGTTTTCGTTAAATACATTAGGGTCTGCGCTTTTTCCGCCTGACATCAATAACATGCCTGCAATAATTAAAACGGCACCAATGATCATCCAGGTGTAATTGGATTTGCCAAATAGGTCTAAAGATCTTTTTGTATTTTTCTGACTCATAATAAGTGGATTAATAAAGTTCGTCTAATTTCATTTTTAAATATTTCACTACGCTTCGGTAGGTGCTTAATACAGAGATGCCAACACCGATAAGGATAAGGCCACCGAATAAAAGTATACTGCTACCAATGCCTTGTAAAGTGGCTAATTGAGGGAACTGTGCGCTTGCCCATTGGATTAAACCAAATAATAAAAAGATGGCAATTAGGGCGCTGATCAGTCCGTTCAATAAAGCGCGGATCACCAGAGGTTTAGAAATGAAGCCTCTAGTTGCACCTACCATTTGCATGGTTTTAATTAAAAAACGATTGCTAAACATCGCCAAACGAATGGTATTGTCAATACTGATAATAACGATCGTGCACAAAATAACAGAGCACACTAAAAAGATCAAACCTACTTTAGTGGCACGTTCATTTAAACTGGTGACTAAGCTTTTTGGATATTGAATATCAGCCACATCATTTTTGAAAGTATTGGCGATACTAGCACTAATCACCGCTAAACTATCTGGATTTACGTAATCTGCTTTAGCAAAAAAATCGATGCTTTCTGGTAAAGGATTAACATCTAAAATCTTAGACCAATCCTCATTGTTTTCTTTATTCCAAATGCTTTTTGCTTTTTCCTTGTCTACATATTCAACGTTCTTGGCATATGGGGCAGCTGCAATAAAGGATTGAATTTTGCCCACCGTATTTTTATCAGCGGTCCTTAAATAAACACTAATTCTGATGTCTTCTTTAAAATTATCTCCAATTGCATGAAGGTTCAAGAAAAACCAACCCATAATGCCCATAATAAACAACACAATGGCTACGCCGACAATACTGTAGATATAGTTTGGTTTGCTTCTCTTTAAAGATCCATTTCCGGATACTGCCATAGCATTAAAATTTTACTTGTTCGCTCTGCAAATGTAGGGTTTTGAACGCTAAAGACTTACATTTGCATAGGTTGAATTATGCCCTTTTTTGTTAAAAATTGGGGGTATGCAGGGCCAATAGTTTCAAAACCGAATATTTATAGATTTTTAAGAAAACTTAGCAGATGGAGTATCAATTTAGGACGATCGAAAAAAAATGGCAAACGAACTGGAAAAATCAAAAAGCATATCAGGTTCCGAATCAAAGCAATAAACCTAAATGTTATGTCTTAGATATGTTTCCTTATCCAAGTGGAGCAGGTTTGCATGTGGGACATCCTTTAGGCTACATCGCTTCTGATATTTACAGTAGGTATAAAAGATTACAAGGTTTCAATGTCTTACATCCAATGGGGTATGATGCTTTTGGTTTACCTGCAGAGCAGTACGCTATTGAACATGGGGTGCATCCAGCTAAGAGTACCCATGGCAATATCGATAATTTTAGAAGTCAATTAGATAATATTGGATTTTGTTATGATTGGGATAGGGAAGTAAGAACCTGTGATGCCACTTATTACAAATGGACACAGTGGATTTTCTTACAATTGTTCAATAGTTATTTTGATAGGCAATTGAATAAAGCAAATCCAATCACTGCATTGGTAGCTGCGTTTGAAAAAGAAGGGAACTTGCATCATGTATGTCCTGCGGACGAGAACTTACAATTTACTGCATCGGAATGGTCCACTTGGGATGAAAAAACACAACAAGAGGTGTTGATGCACTATCGATTGGCATTTTGTGGTTTTGGTGAAGTCAATTGGTGTGCCGCATTAGGAACGGTATTGGCAAATGACGAAGTTATTAATGGTTTTAGTGAAAGAGGAGGACATCCGGTTGAAAAGAAGAAGTTGCGTCAATGGTATTTACGAATTACAGAATACGCTGATCGATTATTAACTGGGTTAGACACGATACAGTTTAGCGATGCCATGAAAGAAATGCAGTCCAATTGGATTGGAAAAAGTTATGGCGCTGAGATTGATTTTAAAGTGGCAGATCATCAAGCTACTTTAACTGTATATACGACAAGGCCTGATACCGTTTTTGGCGTAGACTTTTTAGTAGTCGCTCCAGAGCATGAGTTGATCCACGAGATTACGCCCGCATCACATCAGAAAGTAGTCGCCGATTATATTGCTTATGTAAAAAGCAGAAGTGAACGTGAGCGTATTGCAGAGAAAAAAATTACTGGATGTTTCACCGGTGCATACGTAGTGAATCCATTCAATCAACAACGCATTCCAATTTGGATTTCTGAATATGTATTGGCTGGATATGGTACTGGTGCCATCATGGCCGTGCCTTGTGGAGATGATCGTGACTTTAAATTTGCACAACATTTTAATATCACAATTACCAATATCATTGGTGACGCATTTGACGGCACTGCAGCTAATCCAACCAAGGAAGCTGTGTTGACCAATAGTGATTTCTTAAATGGAGTGGTTCAAAAAGACGCCATTCAAATAGTGAATGAAAAATTGGAAGCAATGGGTATTGGCAAAAAGAAAGTGAATTTCCGTATGCGCGATGCTGCTTTTAGTAGACAAAGGTATTGGGGTGAACCATTCCCTATTCAATGGAAAAATGGCATTGCTTATCCTTTAGCAGAAAAAGATTTGCCTTTGTTATTGCCTACCGTAGAAAACTATGGCCCAGGCCCAGATGGAGAAGGTCCATTAGCAAATATCGAAGATTGGAAAGCCAATCATTTTGAAACCAATACCATGCCTGGTTATGCAGGTAGCAGTTGGTATTTTTTAAGGTATATGGATCCTCATAATAATGACGCTTTTTGTGATAGAAAAGTGAGTGACTATTGGGGACAGGTAGATTTATACATTGGTGGAACCGAACATGCAGTGGGTCATTTATTGTATAGCAGGATGTGGACCAAGGCTTTATTTGATCTAGGTCATATTGGCTTTGATGAACCTTTCAAAAAATTATTGAACCAGGGAATGATCCAAGGTAGTTCTCGTTTTGTATACCGTAAAAGAGGCACACAGGTTTTTGTTTCAGCAGGCTTGGCGAAAACGATGGAAGTGGATCAATTGCATGTAGATGTAAACATCGTTGATGGTGTTGAGTTGGATACTGCTGCGTTCAAAAAATGGAAGCCCGATTATGCCAATGCGACTTTTGAATTAGAAGATGGAAAATACATTTGTGGGGTAGAAGTGGAGAAGATGTCCAAGTCAAAGTTCAACACAGTGAATCCAGATGACTTAGTGGATAAATATGGAGCAGATACGTTTAGAATGTATGAAATGTTTTTGGGTCCTGTAGAGCAAAGTAAACCTTGGGATACAAAAGGGATTGAAGGCGTGCATCGCTTTTTGAAAAAGTTATGGAGGTTATTTTATGACGAGCAGAAGGGCAAGGTTTGGGTAGATGAAAAAGCGACTCCTGAGGAATTAAAAGTATTGCATAAGACGATCAAGAAAATTGAAGAAGATACTGAAAGACATAGTTTCAATACGGCAGTAAGTAGTTTTATGATTTGTGTGAATGAATTGTTTGACCTAGGCTGCCATAAAAAAGAAGTATTAGAGCAGGTTTTAGTTTTACTCACCCCCTATGCGCCTCATATTAGTGAGGAATTATGGTCATTATTGGGTAACCAAGGCCTAGTGATTGACGCAAGCTTCCCGGTTTTTGATGCCCAATATGTCACTGAAACTTCAAAAGAATATCCAGTGAGTATCAATGGGAAAGTAAGAACCAATATCCCTATTGCTCTAGATGCTTCAGAGGCGCAGGTGCATGAAATTGTCCTAAGCAATGCCTTGGTGCAAAAATGGATGGAAGGAAAACCAATAAAAAAACTCATATTCGTAAAAGGTAAGATGATCAATGTAGTGATCTAATCCGCAAAATAAATACTATGAAAAAAACAATTTTTGTTTCAGCTATTTTGTCTATGCTTTCTTTATCAAGTATAGCACAAATGGCATCTAATGGAATGCCTCGTTTTATTAAATGGGTAGACAATACACAAATGGTATTGAATACAAAAAGAGGGGAGGATGCAAGTCCAAAAAATTACATCTACAATGTAGTAACTAAACAGTATACTGTTGCGCCTGCAGATGCGGTACCTACTGAAAAATCAGTGCTTATTAAGAAAGGTGATTTGTTTTTAAAAGACAATGGAACCGAAGTTCAATTGACATTTGATAAGGCAGAAGAAAAAAATCCTACTTTATCTCCAGACGGAAATTATGTAGGCTATACAAAAAATAACAATTTATATACCTTATCCTTGGCGACTAAAAAGGAAGTAGCGATAACCAACGATGGTGCAACGGGCATTTTGAATGGTTATGCTAGCTGGGTTTATTTTGAAGAAATATTTGGACGCCCTACACAGTATCGTGCATTTTGGTGGAGTCCAGATAGTAAATATATTTCCTTCATGCGTTTTGACGAGCGCAATGTACCTATGTTCCCTATCTATAATAGCGATGGTCAACACGGATTTGTAGAAGAGACAAGGTATCCAAAAGCGGGAGATCAAAACCCCACTGTAAAAATTGGCTGGACGACACCAGAAGGGGGCACAATCACTTGGGCAGATTTTAACGATCAAGAAGATCAATATTTTGGATGGCCTATCTGGAATCCAAACAACAATAGCATGTGGTTAAGCTGGATGGATCGTGGTCAAAATAACCTAAAGATCTATGAATTGGATATGATGACGGGTAGCAAAAAACAAGTATACACTGAGTACCAAAAAACATGGATCGATCTTGAAGACAGAAATGGCGGTAGGATTAATTTCATCCCTAATAATAAAGGATACATTGCACAGTCTGATGCGAGCGGTTGGAATCAATTGTATATGCATGATATGGAAGGTAAATTGCTTTACCCTATCACAAACGGAAAGTTTACCGTTTTAGGGATTCGTCAAATTGATGAAAAAAATAAAACCATTTATTTTACTGCAAGAGGTATTGAAAACTCTGCAAGAATTGATTTGTATTCAATAGGCTTTGATGGGAAAAATCAAAAAAGATTAACCATAGGTGAATACAACAATGCGCAGGTATACTTAGCGCCAGATGCGAAACATTTTGTTTCAGTGTATAGCAATATTCAAACACCCACTACAATTGCAGTAATCAATACGCAAAAGAAATCAGTGGAAGTATTAGGCAGTTCAGCTGCAGCTAATAATGAGCCAAGCAAATTGGCGAAGACCGAATTGATCCGCATTAAAAGTGCAGATGGTTTATTTGAATTACCAGCTTTAGTGACTTGGCCTAAAAATATGGATCCAAATAAAAAGTATCCATTGTTAGTGAGTATTTATGGCGGACCAAATGCAGGAACCGTAATGGATAGTTGGTCTTCTAACCCCACCAAAGAAGCTTGGGCAGAAGAAGGCTTGATTCAAGTAGCATTCGACCATAGAGCGAGTGGACATTTTGGTAAAGAAGGGGTGAACTATATGTATCGTAACCTTGGCTATTGGGAAATGCAAGATTATATGACCATGGCAAAATGGTTTATTGCCAATGGGCAAGCAGATCCTACTAAAATTGCGATCACTGGATTTAGTTATGGTGGTTACATGAGTTGTTATGCGTTGACTTATGGCTCATCTGTATTTACGCATGCAATGGCGGGCGGAAGTGTCACTGCATGGGAATTGTATGACTCTCATTATACAGAAAGATTCATGGATACGCCAGCAGAAAATCCAGAAGGATACAAGTCTGGTAATGTCATGACGCATGTCAAAAACTTCAAAGGCGTGTTGCAATTAGTGCATGGCACGATGGATGACAATGTACATATGCAAAACTCTATTCAATTATTAAGTGCTTTGCAAGACCAAGGAAAGCCAGTTGAATTTATGTTATACCCTGGTGGACGTCATGGATGGGGTGGTGCAAAAGGCAAACATTTTACTGATTTAAAGAATCAATTTATTTACAAACACTTATTGGAAAAGGCAATGCCTGCTTCAAAATAATTTAATCCATGTCAAACCCAAACTTGGATAGGCCATTTCAAAATATACCACCTCAGGACAAAGAGTTTGAAAATACAATTCGTCCTGCAGCGATGGATGCTTTTGCGGGTCAACCACAGCTGATAGAAAACATTAGCATTTTTATCAAAGCTGCTAAGCTTAGGGGAGAGGCATTGGATCATATCTTGTTTCATGGCCCTCCTGGTTTAGGTAAAACTACATTGAGTAGAATTGTAGCCAACGAAATGGGGGTACAGATTAAAGAAACCTCTGGTCCTGTTATTGAAAAACCAAGTGATTTGGCTGGTTTATTGACGAGCTTAGAGCCCAATGATGTGTTGTTTATTGATGAAATTCATCGATTGAGTACGGTGGTAGAAGAATACTTGTATGCTGCCATGGAAGATTATAAGATTGATATATTAATTGATAGTGGACCCAATGCAAGAACGGTACAAATTAATTTAAATCCATTCACTTTGGTGGGTGCGACCACTAGAAGTGGATTATTGACAGCCCCTTTGTTGTCTCGTTTTGGCATCAAATCAAGGTTGGAATATTACCCTTCAAATGTGTTACAGAAAATCATTGAAAGAAGTGCAGGCATCTTAGAAGTTAAAGTAGATTCAAGTGCTGCGGGGGAGATTGCAAGACGAAGTAGGGGCACGCCAAGAATAGCAAATGGTTTATTAAGAAGGGTACGTGATTTTGCTCAAGTACTAAATGACGGCAAAGTAGATTTAGGTATCACACAACATGCATTGAAAGCTTTGAATGTAGATGAGCATGGCTTAGATGAAATGGACAATCGTATTTTACTCGCCATCATCGAAAAATTCAAAGGAGGGCCTGTGGGTATCACCACCATTGCGACTGCAGTGGGGGAAGAAGCTGGCACGATCGAAGAAGTGTATGAACCATTTTTAATTCAAGAAGGATTCTTGCAAAGAACACCAAGAGGTAGGGAAGTGACTTATAAAGCTTATGAACACCTTGGCAAGCAAAAAGGACAAGGCTTTGGGGATAATCCAGAACTCTTTAGATAAAATAAATAAGCCTCCAAATTGGAGGCTTATTTATGAAGTCATATTTATTTTATTGCACGACCAATCTAAAGCCATTCCCGTGAATATTTACGATCTCGATGGTGGCATCTTCTTTTAAATATTTTCTCAATTTTGCAATGTACACGTCCATGCTTCTTCCATTAAAGTAAGTGTCACTGCCCCATATTTTCTTTAAGGCTTTTTCTCTAGTTAATAAATCATTTTTATGCTCTGCAAGCATTTTCAATAATTCATTTTCTTTAGGAGATAGGACTTGTGTATTTTCTTTAAATTTTAATTCCCTCAATTTTGGATTAAAATGATAAGCGCCTAATTCAAATTCTACATTGTCGGTCACTTTATTGTCTTCCTCATTGCGTTTTATGATCGCTTTGATTTTATGCATCAATACATCACTGTCAAAGGGCTTAGTGATATAATCATCTGCACCAAGTCTATAGCCATGTAAAATATCTTCCTTTAAAGTCTTAGCACTTAAAAAGAACAAAGGTACATCTGGATCGATATCTCTAATTTCTTCTGCTAATGTAAATCCATCTACATTCGGCATCATGACATCCAATAAACAAAGGTCAAATTTTTCACGTTGGAAGGCGCCTAGGCCTAATCTGCCATCTCTTTCTAAGGTAACTTCGTATTCGTTTAATTCTAAATAATTTTTTAATACCAATCCTAAATTGCTATCATCTTCGCATAATAGGATCTTATACTTCTTCTTCTCTTCCATAATTGATTGCTTTGTGTAAAGAAACACATTTTAATTTTTAACTTATAAAATGAGTTTCCAATCTTTTGTTAAAATATACCTATTGCTTCGTACTTGTACAAAGGTCGCAAATTCCGCAGGTTTGAGGGGCTTTTTCACCAAAATATTCAGCTAAAAATACATTTCTACATTGGATCGTTCGCTTCGCTAAATAATCCCTCATTGCTTGGATACGGTCTTCAAATGCCATTTTTCTTGCTTGGTACTGATCTAGGTTCAGGGTCATGAATTCAGCAGAAGCCCTGTTCCATTTAAATTGTACGATGGGTTGATTAGCTTTTTGTTCTAAAGAGATCATCCCATATTGTTGTAATAGCTTCAATTGCGTTTGAACAAATGTGGTATCTCTTTGGAATAATTTTGCAAGTACCCCTTCGTTGATAAATTGAGGACTATCTAATATCCCACCATAAGTCCTTAATAAGGTTTGTAAAACAAAACCGCTGGTAGGGTATTGCTTTTCGAACAGTTGAATACTAATTCTATTTTCAATCACTTGCACCAGGGTTGGCTTAAAGGAGCTAGGGGAAAATTTTACATGACCTTCTTGCTCTATCCATTGCAAAGCATTTCTTGCAATAATTTTATCCCATTTGAATTGTATGCAAAAGGAATCAAAATCAAATAAAAATTGTTGAAGTTCTCCCATGCCAACAGGTAGTTGTACAAAGTCAGCAAGGTCTTGAAAAACTTTCTTGATCACAGGGATAGGTGGAATCTTTTTTTCTTGTAACTGATTCCAATAATCTAAATCGTTTTGCTGATAGAGTAAGATAGCTTTTGCGGGTTGTCTATCTCTACCTGCTCTTCCTGCCTCTTGGTAATATTGTTCTATGCTGCCTGGAATATCATAATGTACCACGGCGCGGACATTTGTTTTATTGATCCCCATGCCAAATGCACTAGTAGCAACCATGACCTGTATTTGGTCTTGCATCCATTGTTCCTGAGCGTGTTTTCTTGCTGCTAATTCCATTCCAGCATGGTAGCCTGCCACAGAAAAGCCATAGCTTGTTAACATGGTGGTAAGCTGTGCTACATTGTTTCTTGTATTGCAATAAATGATAACGGAGCCTGCAATTTCTTTTAATAAATTCTTAAGTACAAACAATTTCACCGTTTCCTTACGTACTTGGTAGCTTAAATTAGGACGCAAGAATTGATCCGTTATCAGCGTTGCATTAGGCACACCCAATTGTTTTAGCATGTCCTGCTGAACCAATGGGATGGCAGACGCGGTCATTGCTAAAATTGGAATCGAGGGGAAGGTCTTTTTTAGAAAATCTAATTTTCGATAGCTAGGTCTAAAGTCATAACCCCATTGGGAGATACAATGTGCTTCATCTATAGCGAACAATTGAATCGGTAGATGACTCAATAAGGTTTGAAAATGTTTTTGCGCCAATTTTTCTGGGGAACAATAAATGAATTGGTATTTTTTTGCTTCAATCTCTTTAAAGACAATCGATTCTTCGTTAGCACTTAATTGACTCCCCACTAAAACCGCTTTTAACTGTTTTGAAACAAGGTCTTTTACTTGATCCTGCATTAAGGCAATTAAAGGACTGATGACCACACAGATGCCTCTTTGATAAATGGTGGGTACTTGAAAACAGATCGATTTGCCTGCGCCAGTAGGAAGCAATGCAAGTGTATCCTTGCCTGCAAGGATCGATTCAATCACTGCCAATTGTTGTGGCCTGAAAGCATCATAGTTCCAATGCTTTTTTAATATATCTTCTAAGGCTTTCAAAAACTTAGTCTAATTTCTTTTTAAATAATCTTAAAGAGTTTAATGCCAATACGACATCACTTAAAGCCATTATAAGGGCACCATAAGTGGGCCCCCAAGTACCTAGGAATCCTAAGGCAGCTACTGGAATGGCAATGATATTGTAAGAGAATGCCCAACCTAAATTTTCTTTAATCGTTTCGTAGGTTTTTCTACCAAGAACCAATGACATCGGCAGGTTCTTTAAGCCACTATTCATTAAGACAACTTGGGCACTTTGTATAGCAATATGCGAAGCATTGCTTAATGAAATACCAATGGTTGCTTTTGCCAATGCAGGCGCATCATTGATGCCGTCGCCGACCATTGCGGTTGGTGCTATTTTTGTTAATTCGGCAAGTTTATTCAATTTATCTGCAGGACTTTGTTCTGCGATAATTTCTTGAATGCCCAATGCTTGACCCACTTGTTGACATTTTTCTTTTCTGTCACCGCTTAATAATATGGTATGTATGCCTTGACGATGTAATTGTTCAATCACGCCTTTTGCTTCTGGCCTGATCTGATCTGCTACGTCAATCCAGCCCATCAATTGATTATTCTTTTGTATGTATATATTATGTCCGTCTTCTACGCCCTGGTCTGCAAGGGTTTTGAAAGAACCAGCCCAATAGGTGTTCCCCGCTTTGTCAGTGGCTTGAATGCCCATGCCTTTTACTTCTTCAATAGAAGCCCATGGTAGTTGCTCTGTGGTTTTCCAGGCTTCTTTGATACAATTGGCAATGGGATGATTGGAATATTTTTCTAAAGCATAGGTGATATTTTTAAATGCTTGTTCCGTCATTTGTCCTTCTGCTTGAGGCGCAAGTTTAAAACTACTAATTTCAAAATGACCTGTGGTCAAAGTGCCCGTCTTGTCAAATACGACTTGTTTGATATCTTTAAAGGTTTCAAGGCTTTTTGCATTTTTAAATAAGACGCCATTTCTTGCACCTCTACCTAGTCCAACTGCAATCGCAGCAGGGGTGGCTAATCCCATCGCACATGGACAAGAAATAACTAAGACAGCAATGGCTCTTAACATGCTTTCGCTAAATCCAATCGGCGTTAAAAAGTAATTACCTACTAATGTCAGTAAAGCAATACCTACCACCAATGGCACAAAGATGGCACTAATTTTATCTGCTAATACTTGCACAGGCGGCTTTTCACCTTGTGCTGCTTTGACCATTTTTAAAATATTCGCTAAAACAGTTTGGTCACCCACTGCAGTGACATAGGCTTTGATACTGCCATTTTCGACGGTACTACCGCCTAATAAAATATCTTTCATCTTACGATGTACCGGAACACTTTCTCCCGTTACAATGGCTTCGTTTACATTTGCTTCACCCGATAATATTTTACAATCCATAGGCACCGTTTCGCCCGAATTGATCAATAAAATATCACCCACTTTTAAAGTATCTGCTGCTACATTGAAAATAATTTCTTTATGGTGTTCGTCAAATACAATCATATTGGCCATCACTTTTTGTGCTTTTACTAAATCTTTTAAAGCACGTTGTGTAGAGGCAATAGAGGCATCTTCTAAATAATTACCAAAAAATACAAAAGTGATAATCGTAGCAGTCGTTTCGTAATAAGCAAACTGTGCACCTTGTCCAATGAGCGTGCCATATAAGCTATAGCCAAAAGAGGCAAGGGCGCCAATGGATACCAATACATTCATATTGGGGATACCATGCTTCAAACTATTGAGTGCACTTTTTCCAAAATAATTGATCCCTACTAAAAAAACAGGGAGTGTAAGTCCTAGCTGAACATAAGGCTGCATTAACCAATGAATATGGATTCCTGGGATCATATGAACCATCAGGGGAATCGTAAAAATCAAGGAGAAGAAAGCACGTTCTTTATTGTTGTCCAACCATTTTTTTGCTACTTCCTCAGCGGCTTGTCCTCTTACTTTATATCCAAGGTCTTGTATGCCCTTGATGAGGGCGGGTTTTTGTGCAGGGTCCACCAATTCAAATTGCACTTCGCCTTCCATGAAGTTGACTTTGGGTTCCTGTATGCCTTTACTATTTAAATATTTATGAATGGATAACGCGCAATTGGTACAGCTCATTCCATCTACTTTCCATTGAATGTTTTCCATAGGGGTCGATTTATTACATAAAGGTACGAAACCATTTTAGGATTGTATTTGAAGCTTTATATTTGCACTATGGACCTCATCTATACATTAGCAGAAACAGATCAAGTGGCGGCACAGTTGGTAGCACAGTATGCCAGGAAACAGGTATGGGTATTTAAAGCCCCGATGGGTGCTGGTAAAACAACTTTGATTGCTGCTATTGGCAGGGCATTAGGTATTCAGCAGGCCATGTCTAGTCCTACTTTCTCCATCATGAATGAATATCAAATTCAGGGTAAATTAATTTACCATATGGACTGGTATCGTTTAGAAAGTGAAGCCGAAGCTAGGCAGGCAGGGGTGGAAGCTGCCTTAGAGGAGGCTGATTTGTCTTTAGTAGAGTGGCCAGAAAAAGCCCCCAGTTTAGTGCCTGATGATGCATTGGTGGTTACCATTGAACTGATTGATCCGAATCAAAGACGCATCTTTTGCACCTAATTTATCCTGCCTCATAAAACGGGTTTCCAATCAAGCGCTAAAGCTTGAATCAATTGTATTTTTGTATCTTCATAAAAATATTTACTATGAGCGTCACAAAGCCCCAAATTCATCCATCCTTTTCATATGAAACGCAGGAAGAAGTATTGGATATTCCTCATAGTGCAAAACCATTGTTAATAGGTATTCCTAAAGAGACCGCTTTCCAAGAAAATAGAGTAGGGTTGATTCCAGAAGCGGTGGGCGTATTGGTTGCCAATGGACATCGTGTTATGGTAGAGGCAGGTGCTGGAGCGGGAAGTAGGTATACAGACAAAGATTATGCAGAAGCGGGTGCGGAAATTGTATTTGAAAAAGCAGCCGTGTACCAATGTCCTATCTTAATTAAAACAGCGCCGCCGGTAGAATCTGATTTGCCTTATTTACAGATGCACCAAACCATTATTTCGCCACTACATCTTTCTGCGATCAAACAAGAAGTATTAGTGCAATTGATGGCCAAAAAAATTACTGCTTTGTCCATTGAAAATATCAAAGATGAAAATCAAAACTATACCATCCTCAGAAGCATGAGTGAAATTGTGGGTAGTGCAGTGATGTTGATTGCAGGACAATACTTAAGTAGTTTCAATCAAGGTAAAGGTGTTTTATTAGGCGGTATAAG
>JACCDL010656487.1_pt1 | contig 13695 bp, 14 predicted proteins | sample 7441931 | NCBI WGS metagenome assembly JACCDL01 (sample SAMN15323437, study PRJNA562643) | freshwater metagenome | isolation source: river surface water | place: USA:Blue River Watershed | collected 2017-08-16 | reverse complement strand
CGGGAGCCAAAACCTGTACAAAAGGGACAAAAACTACAACCAAAGAAGCAGTTCCGACGTTGGACTGCTCCCGATAGGAGCAGGCCATAAGTCGGTACGCTTTCAACACACCGAGGTCTCAGACCAAGCACTGGCCTAAGTCCGTGACGGATTAACGATCAGTCGGATGACCTAGGTCAGGTGGCCTGGGAGAGGGGGTGGCCATGGGCCAACGGCGTTGAACTAGGGGGGTCTGAGGACTCCAGCACGTACCCATATGCACGTCCGACCCTCTGCTTTTTGTTCCAGACCCCTGTCCTACCCTTTAGCCGGGGGTGATCTGGCTGCTGCATAGCCTCTTGGCTGCGTTTTCTGGGGGTGGGATAGGTCTACCCCCGTACCGGACCCAAAAAAGGCTCCTATGGGGGGCTTTGGGACCCCCGGTTAGGATTGAATTTTCAACAGACGGGGGTGAAACATGCTCAAGGCACAGGAAGTTCAGGATTGGCTGCGTCAGTACGAGCCGTTGCGGGAGGTTCTGGTCGAGGAATCGAGCCAGTTTGTCTATGCGCCGTGGTTGGTGCGCGTTCACGGGCTGGTTTGGATCTACGGAGAGACCCATGCCTTTGAGACGGACCTGGATTTGCGGGAGTTTGGGAGCTTGGATGACCTCAACAAGCTGGCGGCTCAGCTTTTGAAGTCGTTTGCTGCGGCTGGAGAGGCCTTCAAAGCAGCAAGCTCCGTCTAACCTACGAATGTAATGAGTAGGTTAGACAGAAGAACGGTAACCAATGGGTAAGGTAACCAAAGGATCTGGTCAATAAGGTCTGGTTACCAGAAGTCCGGTAGTAATTCTTTCAGAATTGTCCGGAGGGTATCTAAGGTCTGGTTACCAAAGGACTTATGGTTACCAGTCTGGTTACCAAAGGTGGATATGGTAACCAGTATGGTTATCTATATTTGCAGGAAGTGTGCCAGGTGGTCTTTGAAGTGGGTCTTGAGCCAGCCGATAACCCCCAACTAGGATTGAGCCGCTGGTGAAAGCCAGTGGTTCAGCCGGGATTTTTCGGTTGTTCATGACCCCAGCGGAAGGTGGGGGCAATAACGTCCGCAGTCGGAGTCCAGGACCAGCCTCAGGCCACCTCCACCTGGATGATCCGATCGACTGGTGCCCGTAAGGCACCGCCCACACGCATGGGGATTGCTCGAGAACTGCCTCTTGAGATTTTGGATAGGTCGGCATACCGAGTCCGCACGCAGTCCCCAGTCGTGTTGGGCCGGGAACCGGGTTAGCGCCGGGCGGGTCATCAATGTATCGAGTGCAACAAGCCGCAGCACTGCTTCATGTGAGCTCGGTCCAACTTCAATCAAGAAATCCCCAGACAAAATCGGCCTCAGCAACAATGCGAGGCCCACATGGCAGCACGTCTACGTAAGAACCATCAAGAAGAAGTACGCGCCAAGATCCAGGCCAGCCAGCTCATCAACCGGCTGACCCACTGCGCTGAAGGTAAGGTCACCCTCACCCAGCAGCAGGTTCAGGCGATCAAGATCCTGCTGGACAAGTCCCTCCCCAGCCTGTCTGACGTCAAGATCGAGACCGGGGGCAGCGGCATCACATTCAACCTGAATGCCAACCTTCCCAAATGAGCGAGCTCGTAGTTCAAGAGTTCGCCGATGAGGGGGTTGTCACCTACTTCCCCCCAGGTCCAAATGCCGCCCTCTTCCACCAAGACTCCTCCTTCGTCCGGGGCCTCATGGGTCCTGTCGGTTCTGGCAAGTCGTCTGCCTGCTGCTCCGAAATCGTCATGCGGGCCATCGCCCAGCGCCCCTGGTACGACAACGTCCGGCGATCGCGATGGGCCATCGTCCGAAACACCTACCCCGAGCTGAAGTCCACGACGATCAAAACCTGGCAGACCTGGTTCCCGCAGAACGTCGCACCCATTCGCTGGGACACGCCGATCACCAGCTTCATGCGGATCGATGACATCGGCGACGGCACGGCCCTCGAGCTCGAGGTGATCTTCCTGGCTCTGGACTCAGAGCTCGACACCGGGAAGCTCCGCTCCCTGGAACTCACCGGCGTCTGGATCAACGAAGCGTCGGAGATCGCCAAGGGCATCTTCGACATGTGTACCCAGCGTGTGGGGCGCTACCCGTCAAAGTTGAAGGGTGGACCCAGTTGGACCGGCGTGATCATGGACACCAACCCGCCGGACGACGACCACTGGTGGTATCAGTTCGCCGAGGTCGACACGCCCAAGGGCTTCAAGTTCTTCCGCCAACCAGGTGGCCTGTACCTGGACCTGGCCAGCGGCGAGTACCTTCCCAACCCCGACGCCGAGAACATCGACAACCTGCCCTCTGGCCATGAGTACTACATGCGCCAGCTCGGCGGCAAACAAGAGCAGTGGATCAACGTCTTCCTGCTCGGCAACTACGGCACGACCTCGGATGGCAAGCCCGTCTATCCAGAGTGGAACGACCGCCTGCATGTGAGCGACAAGCCGCTCCAGCCAGTGCGCGGTCTCCCGATCATCCTGGGTTGGGACTTCGGACTCACACCGGCTTGCATCATCGGGCAGCAAATGCCCACCGGTCAGCTCCGCATCCTCGAGGAGATCGTCTCCGAGGACATGGGTATCAGGCAGTTCACATCCGACGTGGTGCGACCGATCCTGACCAATAAGTACAACGGCTTCGCCCGGTTCTCTGAAGGCGACCCCGCCGGTCAGATCCGTGCGCAGACCGACGAGCGAACCTGCTTGCAGGAGCTGCTCGAGCTGGGCATTCCCACCGACCCAGCGCCAACGAACGACTTCGTTCCCCGGCGAGAATCGGTGGCGTTCTTCCTGACGCGAATGATCGATGGCGCCGGTGGTCTCTTGCTGGACCCGAGCTGCACGACGCTTCGCAAAGGATTCAATGGTCGCTACCGCTACGAACGTCTGAAGACCTCAGGCCAGGCGCGATACAGAGACCGGCCCGTCAAGGATGGGTTCTCCCATCCTCACGACGCTCTCCAGTATTTGTGCATGAGGGTGCGAAATGGCCTGAGCCCCGTGAGGGCCAGATCTGTCCAGACCGCGCCACATAGGGGATGGACATGAGTGCAATGGGATTACAGATGATGGCGGTTCAGGCGCCCACCGAGATCGACGTACAAGTCGTTCAGAAGAATGACCTGATCGAGAGCTACGGCTCCGACCTTTCCCGCCACGTCAGCGAAGCCTGGGAGCGAGCCAAGTTCGCCAAGACCGAGTTGACCGAGCGCCTGCTCCAGAACGAGCGCCAGCGCCGCGGTGTCTACGACCCCGAGAAGGCGATGGAGATCGCGCAGACCGGCGGCTCCGACATCTACATGCGGCTCACCGACGTCAAGGCTCGAGCGGCGTACAACTGGATCACCGACGTGATGCTGGGTGCGGGTCGCCGTGCCTACGAGCTCTCGCCCGCCAAGGAGCCCGAGCTCCCGCCCGAGATCTCCGCTGGCATCGTGGACCTGGTCCGCATGGAAATGATGGAGTTCGTCCAGTCTGGCGGCGCCGTCCACCCCGAGGCGTTCCGCGTACGCATGGAGCAGGTTCACGACACGATCGTGGACAAGATGCGCGAGGAGGCCAAGAACAAGGCCGTGCGCATGGAGAACAAGATCGAGGACCAGCTCAACGCTGGCGGCTTCGATCGCGCCCTGCGTGAGTTCATTGACGACTTCGTGACCTACCCGACCGCGATCCTGAAGGGTCCGGTGATCCGTCGCGAGAAGCGTCTGACCTGGGGCCCTGGCCACAAGCCGATCGTGATCCACGACCACGTTCGCCAGACCGAGCGCGTCTCCCCTCACGACATGTTCCCCTCGCCCAACGCCAGCAACGTCAACGACGGCTACCTGATCCAGCGCCACCGCCTGACCCGTGCCGGTCTGCAAACCATGCGCGGCACCCCTGGGTACAGCGACAAGGACATCGACCAGGTGCTCGAGCGATTCGGCGAACAAGGCTTTCGCCAGTGGCTGATGGGCGACCAGGAGCGTGACCGCCTCGAGGGCAAACCCCACGCCCGCCTCTACACCAAGGAGGTCATCGAGGCCATCGAGTACTGGGGCTCCGTATCAGGGAAAACCCTGATGGATTGGGGCATGAAGGACAAGAAGATCCAGTGGAACCGCGAGTACGAGGTCAACATCTGGCAGGTTGGTCCTTTCATCATCAAGGCCATCCTGAACCCGGATCCGCTGGGAGCTCGCCCCTACGAGATCGCAAGCTGGGTTCCGATCCCCGGCTCCTTCTGGGGCGTAGCCCTGCCCGAGCAGATGCGCGACGTGCAGATCATGTGCAACGCGGCAGCTCGCAGCCTGGCGAACAACATGGGCATCGCCTCCGGTCCGCAGGCCGAGGTGACTGTCGACCGCCTGCCTGACGGAGAGAACGTCACGCAGATGTACCCCTGGAAGTTGTGGCAGACGACCTCTGACCGCACCGGTGGTGGACAGCCTGCCATCCGGTTCTTCCAGCCCAACATGAATGCCGAGCCGCTGATGGCGGTCTACCAGTACTTCAGCCGCCAGGCCGATGAAGTGACTGGCATTCCGAACTACGTCTATGGCGCAGGCCAAGCCGGTGGCGCTGGTCGCACGGCGTCCGGTCTGTCGATGCTGATGGACAACGCGGCCAAGGGCATCAAGGGCGCGATCGTGTCGGTGGACTTCGTGGTCTCCGCCCTGGTCGAGCGCCTCTACAACCACAACATGATCTACGACCCGGACGTCTCCTGCAAAGGCGACTTCAAGGTCGTTGCTCGCGGGGCCATGGGCCTGGTCGCCAAGGAGCAGTTGCAGATGCGTCGCAACGAGTTCCTCCAGGCAACCCAGAACGAGATCGACATGCAGATCGTCGGCGCCAAGGGTCGTGCCTACCTGCTGCGCGAAGTGGCCGAGTCCCTCCAGATGGACACCGACAAGCTGGTGCCCACCACCGAGAAGCTCGAGTTCATCGAAGAGCGCATGCAGATGCAGCAAGCGATGGAAATGCAGCAACAGCAGCAACAGCAGCTCGGCGCACCCCAAACCCTGGACGCCGCTGGCAATCCCGCCGGTGGTGTCGACGCCAACCTCGTTCAGTAAGGAGAACCAAATGGCAACAAAACCGTTCGCAGGCAAAGACACCAAGGCTGAGGAAATGGCCGAAGCGCGCAAGGTGCGCTCGGGCAAAGTCTCGCCAGCTCAGTACGCTCGCGCAGAAAAGAAGGAAGGCGACAAGTCTTCTCGCGCCGCGCTGCTGGCTAAGGGCAAGGCCCTGGCCACCGGCAAGATGAGCGCCAGCCAGTACGGCCTAATGGCCGACAAGAAGGCCAAGCGCTGATGCTCGAGCAGGCCAACGTCAGGGTGCTTCAGGCGTTCTCTGCGCTTGATGGCAATCCTGACTTTGAAGAAATCTGTGCATGGTTGGGGAAATCCCTAGTTACCATCCGCACCGACACTGACACGCAGAGGGACGAAGTCCTAACGCGATGGCAGCAAGGAGGATCTCAGGTGATCGCCGAGTTCTTGAAAAAGAAGGAAGCCGCCAGAGCCACCCTCCGCAAGTTGTGATTCGCCCCGTCGGGGCAAACCGCAGGACCAACAGCGGATTATGTTGGCACCGAGAACACCGGATCGAAGCAGTCGGGATAGGCCCCAACAGAGGCACCCCGAGAGCGGAGTGAAGGCTCAAGGAGTGTGAATTGAACCTACCACGCGCCGTCCTCGAGGCGGAAAGAAAGGCAGAAGAAGCTCTTCAACGACTGCAAACGGCTCGCCAGCCCCAGCAGCAGCAGAACGATCCCCCGCCAGGTGATCCTCCTGCTTCGGACCCGGCCCCTACGCCGCCTCCGAGTGAGACCCCAGCACCGGCAAATCCGGCGCCCACCAACACCCCTCCGGCAAACACCGAGGGAGACGAGAAGTGGGAATCGCGATTCAAGACGCTGACCGGCAAATACAACGCCGAGGTTCCACGACTGCATGCGGCAATCAAGGAGCGTGATGCGAAGTTGAATAGCCTGACCGAAGAAGTGGAGGCGTTGAAGGCATCGCTTGCGAAACCGAGGGAATCGCTGGTGAAGCCGGAAGAGGTGAACGAGTTTGGTGAACCGCTGGTTGATCTGATCCGTCGCGCTGCGCGCGAAGAGGTTCAGTCAAAGGATGCGGAGCTCGCTGAACTTCGTCGGAAGCTGGATCAGGTCCAGGTCGCAACGGTGGAAACGAAGGAAGTCGGCTTCTACGAAGCTTTGGCTCAAGCGGTTCCGGACTGGGTGACGATCAACGACGATCCCGAGTTTCACACCTGGCTGGGCGAGGTCGATGACCTGACCGGCATGCAACGCCAACAGATTCTGTCGCAGGCAGAAGAGAAGCGCGACGCGGGTCGTGTTGCCAGATTCTTCAACGCGTACAAAAAGGTTCAGCAAGAAAAAGCGGCAGAAGCCAACACATCGTTGGACTCACAGATCGCCCCGCCTACGTCGCGTGTAGACGCGCCGCCGCAGGGCAAGAAGATCTGGACGCGTGGAGAGATTGCGGACTTCTATGCCCGTGATCGCCGCGGAGAGTTCAGTGCTGAGAAGGCTGCTGCCATCGATCAGGAAATTCAGTTAGCAGTCACGGAGAAACGTGTGCGCTGACTGAGCACCTTCAAAGGTACGCATCATGTCTCTCGCAACTTCTGGAAACTACTACGGCGCCGGTTCTGGCGTCGACTCCTACTCTGGCGCCTCGGGTTTCATCCCCGAGATTTGGTCCGGCAAACTCCAGGTCAAGTTCTACAAGTCCACCGTCCTCGGTGAGATCACGAACAACGACTGGGAAGGCGAGATCAAGGGCCAAGGCGACAAGGTCAACATCCGCACCATCCCGACCATCACCATCAGCAACTACTCCAAGGGCCAGAACCTGACCAACCAGGTTCCGACCAGCACCCCCTTGGAGCTGAACATCGACAAGGGCAAGTACTTCGCCGTCGTTCTGGACGACGTGGACGCTACCCAAGCCGACGTCAAGCTGATGGACATGTTCACCAACGACGCATCTCAGCAAATGAAGATCGCGATCGACGGTGACGTGTTGGGCTCGGTGTACGCCGACGCAGCCGCCGCCAACAAGGGCGCCACCGCTGGTGCCGTCTCTGGCGACATCAACCTGGGTGCCACCGGCGCTCCCCGCCAGGCCACCAAGGACACCGTCCTGGACATCATCCTGGACATGGGTCAGTGCTTGGACGAGCAGAACGTTCCCGAAGAGGGTCGTTGGGTTGTCCTGCCCGCTTGGATGGCTTCGCTGATCAAGCGCTCTGACCTGAAGCAAGCCTACTTGACCGGTGACAGCGTTACCCCGCTGCGCAACGGCAAGATCGGCATGATCGACCGCTTCACCGTGTACATCAGCAACAACCTGACCCGCGTCACCGACCTGGGTTCGGACAGTGCAACTGGTGGCACCGGTGGTGCAGCCGACGCCTACGCATGGAACATCATGGGCGGCACCCGCGACGCGATCTCCTTCGCTTCGCAGATGACGAACGTGGAGACCCTGCGTGCTCAGTCGACCTTCGGCAACATCGTGCGCGGCTTGAACGTGTACGGCTTCAAGGTCACCAAGCCCGAGGCTCTGGTGAACGCCTACGTGAAGAAGTAAACCTTCCCGGAGAACGGGGGGAGGGGGTAACTCCCCTCCCCCTTTTTTTATGCCCAAACTCCTCAAACAAACCACCACCGGAACCATCTACGTATGGACTGAGCGACTCGCAGAACGGCCCGACATGGAGCCGTACGAGCCACCTCAACGCGCAGAAATCCCCAACGAGAATACCGAGAAGGCCAGCGCGGAGACCACGCCTCCAGAGCCACGCCCTGAACTTCAGGATGCGATCGAGGCGTTTCGCAGACAGGTTTCAAAAGGTTCCCGCAAGGGAATCAAAACTTCTGCGGGTGAAACATGAAGGTCTCAGACGTAATCTCTCGCGCCAGGACGCTGCTCAACGACACGGACTCGGCGAACTACCGCTGGTCCAACGCCGAAATGATCGACGCGATCAATGACGCGCAGAAGCTCATTGCCGTCCACCGACCGGATTCCTGTGTCACCGACACCGACCTGACTCTCGTCAACGGCGTCACGCAGACTCTCCCCGCCTTTGGCTTTCGCCTGATGGACGTGATCTGCAACGTCTCTTCGGTCGACAACTCTGAAGGCCGTGCGATCACCATGATCGATCGCCGCGAGCTCGACACGTACTCGCCCAACTGGCGCTCAGGCACCAAGGCCAGCGTGATCGAGAACTTCATGTACGACCCTCGCAACCCGCTGAAGTACGAGGTCTACCCTCCCGCATTGGCTGGCAGCAAAGTGCGAGCCACATTCTCGAAGCACCCCGTCCTGGTTGACGATGTCACCGATGACCTGACGGTCACGGACGTGTACTTCGAGCACGTTCTGATGTTCACGATGTTCCGCGCCTACTCGAAGGACATGGAGTTCTCGGGCAACGCGCAGCTCGCCGCTGGCTACATCAGCTTGTTCAACGGCCTGCTTGGCATCAAGACCAACAAGGACAACGCGTTCGCTCCTGCGGTCAACCGCAAGGGCGCTCCGCCCAATGTCGCGGCCATCCAGATGGGCGGTGTCTGATGGCGACCTACCAAGACTTCTTCCCGTACATCCTGCCCGAGGTGTCTGGCGCGCCGACGCCGGTTGTGCTGAACGCGGTCCGCAACGCCTGCATCAAGTTCTGCGAGCAGAGCCTGGTCCTGAACCGCGACCACGATCCGGTGACCGTGATCGCGAACGTCGTTGACTACGACCTCGAGCCACCGACTGGCTACCTGGTGACCAAGGTCACCAAGGCCTGGCTGGACAACATCCCGCTGGATCCGCTGAGCCCGGACGTGATCGCCGACGCCGCGGTCTACAACCGTCTGTACAGCAGCTACGAGGCATCGCCCTCCACGCCTCGCCGGTTCCTGCAAAAGGACGAGCGCTCGGTTTCCCTGTGGCCCATGCCCGACAAGAAGTACGCCAACGGCCTGACGATGCGCGTGGCTCTGAAGCCCACCCGTGCGTCCACCACGATCGAAGACGTGATCTTCGAGGACTACGCCGAGGTGATCGCAAGCGGCGCCCTCTCGCGTCTGATGCTGGCTGCTGACAAGCCGTACGCCAACGAGAAGATGGCCGCATTCCACGCGAGCGAGTTCATCAAGGGTGTGAACGTGGCTCGCTCTCGCGCACTGCATGGCCACACGCGCTCGAATCTGAGCGTGAAGCTGAGGAAGATCTGATGAGCAAGACCCAAGACCCCCGGCTGGCTCGCGCAGGCGTGTCTGGCTACAACCGGCCCAAGGCCACCCCCAGTCATCCGACCAAGAGCCACGTCGTCGTGGCCAAAGTTGGCGACCAGGTGAAGACGATCCGCTTCGGCCAGCAAGGCGTGAAGGGAAGTCCCGATGGCTCCGCTCGCAATGAGTCTTTCAAGGCTCGTCATGCCGAGAACATCGCCAAGGGAAAAATGAGTGCCGCCTACTGGGCAGACAAAGTGAAGTGGTAAGGCCATGGCTGAAAAAATCAAACTCGTTCAGGGCGACACCCTCCCATACATCAAGCTGACGCTGTCAGACCCGGAGACCGGCGAACGTATCAACGTTTCGGACACCGACGTCATCGTGCGCGTGAAGTTCCGCGCAGCAGGCAGCACCACCGTTCTCTCAACGCTCACCTGTCAAAAGCTGATCGAGTCTCCCGGCACGGTCGCAGGAGACCGAGGCGTCGTGAGATTCAACTTCCCCAACGGAACCCTGGATGTTGAGCCGGGCCTCTACGAAGGTGAGGTTGAGATTGACTTCGATGGTCAGGTGCAAACCGTCTACGAGGTCCTCAAGTTCAACGTCCGTCAACAGTTCTAAGAAGGAATCAACATGTCCGCAATGTCCGACTACCTGGAAAACAAGCTGATCGATCAGCTCTTCCGCGCACAAACCGCCCCGTCTACCGGCACCCTGTACATCGGTCTGCTGACCGCAGCTCCCAGCGACTCTGGCGGCGGCACCGAAGTCTCCGGTGGCTCGTACGCTCGAGTGGCCGTCACCTCGAGCCTGGCCAACTGGGCTGGCACTCAGTCTGCCGGTTCGTCTGTTGCCTCGTCTGGCACCAGCGGCGCAACCAGCAACAACAACGCGATCACGTTCCCCACGCCCACCGCTGGCTGGGGCACGGTCACCCACTTCGGCATTTACGACGCTGCCTCCGGTGGCAACCTGCTGTTCTGGGGCGCTCTGACCATCGCCAAGACGGTCAACCAGGCTGACACGGTCACCTTCCCCGCCGCGTCTCTGTCGATCACGTTCGCGTAATCGAGGTAGCGGGTGCTGCTGAATGGATCGGTCCTCAACTTCGCCACGCTGAACGGCGATGCTGGGGAAACTCGACTCATCGAGACGGCAGTATTTGCTACCGCATCGGTCTCCGCCGCACTCGGCAAGACCGTAGGACTTGCTGGCGCCATCACCGGCGTCATGAACGTTTCGGCCTCCGCAAGCCTGACCAAGGTCTGCGCCGCGGCAGGGGACTCCACGATCTCCACCGTCGCCTACATCGGCCTGGGCATGGTGGTCTCCGGATCGGTGGCAGCATCCGCATCCGCATCCGGCATGGCCTCACTAGGGTTTACCCTGAGTGGTACGGCAGCAGCGGTTCATGCCGCAACCGGAGCTCTGGACAAGACCTCCGTAGCATCCGCCGAGATCTCGAGCTCCGCCTCTTTGGGCGGCGAGTTCAACATCGAGCGCGGTGTTACTGGCGACGCCCAGGTCTCGGCAACTGCTGACGGCCTGTTTGGATTCCAGGTCGAGATGGCTGGCGCAGTCCAGGTGTCTGCGTCTGGATCTGCGTCCCTGGGCAAGGTCGATAACCTGGCATCGACTGCCGCGTCCTCTGGCGAGAGCGTCGGCCTGGCCACGGCCATCAAGGTCTGCTCTTCCGAAGCGGTGGCCACGGCCATCACGAACGGCCTGGCGCAGCTCGACGTCCCGCTGAATGCGGTTGGTGGCATCGCTACCGCCCTGACCGCTGGCGAGGCCGCTCTGACCGTCAACATGGAAGTGGCTGGTTCTGTCGTCGCAACGGTGGCACCGGCGCCAGCAGATCTCCCCAAGATCATTGACGCGTCTGCCGAAGCCTCGGCATCGACCTCGAGCACCGCAGAGATCCAGAAGCGCATCGCAGGCGCTGGCAGCTCCACGGCACAGACCTCCGGTCTTGCGGCCCTGGACAAGAACATCTTCGCGGTGGGCTACGCCAATGCGGCGATCTCCGCGAGCGCATCCATCACCAGGAACCTGGAAGGCAACGCCATGCCCGAGACCTTTGGGTCCGGGTTCCTGGTGCTGAGTAAGCCGATCTCTGGCGCTGGCGACGAGCTCACGACGTCTCTGGTCGAGCTGCTACTGGTGCTGGGCCTGGAAGGAACGTCCGACACGTTCTTCGCCGCGGACTCGACCATGTTCCTGGTCAAGAACGCCGAGGGCTACGAGATCGCGGTTGCAACGGTTGTGGACGCACACCTCCGTCGCCTGTTCCGGTACTCGGGTGTTCAGGTCGTCAAGAAAGAGGACGCGGTTGGATTCAATCAGGAAGTTCTCGCGTCGGTGTCCGTCGAGGCAGACATCGAGGAGGCTTCCTCTGTTGCGACCGCTGCACTTGTTGCGGTTGGCGCGGTTGTTGAGCGCGGCATCCAGGTGTCCGCAGAACTAGAACTCGGTTCGATCACTGCTGTTGATGTGCAGGAGATCGGCATTGAAGTGAAGAGAGCAGCGTAATGGCCGTCCTATATTCAAACAACGCATCGAGCACGCTCAGCGCATCCATCACTTCGACGGCGACCAGCCTTTCGGTTGCCTCCGGTGCTGGCGCCCTCTTCCCCGCACCGAGCGGCTCAGACTACTTCTACATCACGCTGGTCAATTCGGCTGGCGCGATGGAGATCATGAAGGTCACCGCCAGGTCGGCTGACACGCTGACGGTTGTTCGCGGCCAGGACGGCACAACTGGTGTCGCCTGGGCTGCTGGCGATCGCGTTGAGCTGCGCTTCACCAAGGCAATGCTCGATGACTTCAAGACCGACACGCGGGCCGGGTATCTGCCCCTGAGCGGCGGAACGCTGACCGGAACTCTCAACGTCAACGCCAACGATGGCCTCAAGGCTACGTACGGCGGAACAGATGGTGACACCTGGTATCGCGGCTGGGGCATGGAGAGCAACCGGACCACGGTCTACATCCGGCCGACCACCAACGGGGTTCAATCGCTTCGGATCGGATACAGCGAGAACAGCCAGAACTGGATTGGCGTACGAGTTGACGCGAACACGTTCACGCACAACGGATACAACTTTCTCAACGCGAACAACTACACGAACTACGCAGCTGCCGCCTCGCACACCCACAGCTACCTGCCACTGAGCGGTGGCGCTTTGACCGGCAATATCACGTTTGGCAACTTCCTAAAAATTGCCCAAGACAATACGGATTGGTCCAACGGCAACTACTTCCGTGGCTCGACCGATCACTTTGTTCTTGGCGTGCAGTCCGGCGGAACGCTTTACCTGAACTACGGCAACGAAGCCGGAACAACTCGAATCAGCGGGACAACGCTGGTCAACGGCAACCAAGTCCTTCACGCGGGCAACTTCTCTTCCTACGCCCTGCCTAACCCCGGCAGCGGCACTGGCGGGCGCGTCCTGGTCAACCTCAGCGGCAACCCGTCGTGGTCTGACGCCAGCTTCACCTACGACCCGATCATGGGCCAGTTCCGCGCCACCAACTTCCGCGCGAACGTAGGCGATGCGGCTCCGACGTGGAACTTCAACGCCATTCTGCATGCTGGCAACTACACCAACTACGGCGATGGTCGCTACGTCCTGAAGACCGGCGACACAATGACCGGCACCCTGAAGATCAACACTGCGGGGTCAACTTCCAGCACCAGTCACGTAATCATCAAGCGCAGCGGGGCTGCCGAGCCTTCTTCGTTTGGTTCGTATAACGGATCGTGGCGTTCGAGCCTTGAGATCTGGAATAACAACAGCACGAAGATGCTGTTCATGAACTCCGGCGAAACGGATTTTGATTACGCGCACATCAAGTCAGTCAACTCCGGATTGGTTCTGGACGTCGGCAGCAATGGCGGAGTCCGAGCTTTTGCGATTGGCACAGACGGCACCGTAAAGTTCGACCAGGGCGAATCAATCAACCTGTACGGTGCCCGTGGGCGATACACCAATCAGTACATGCACTTGTACAGCAAGGTTGGTGTCGGACACCCAAGCGGATGGGGCCAGGGAGAAACCAACACGCCAAGTGAAGGTCTTTCCACGTACGGCGGGATCAACATCGCGTACGGCACCAACGCTGCGTCGACGTTCTCCGGACGAACCCAGTTCAACCGAAATGGTCGCAGCACATCCTATGTTGATTCAAACATTGAGGTTTACACGGGCGACAACACGCCGCCAAGCATTGCTTTCCATCGCGGTGGGTACAGTGCCACCTCTCTCTACGAGAACGATGGCGAGCTGTATGTCAACTCTTGGGTAACAAGGTCGCAGAACGGCAAGCTGCTCTCGTCTGGCAACTACACCAGCTACACCGATTCTCGCTATATGCGGTACGTCGGAATCAATACTGGCG
>JACCDL010191769.1_pt1 | contig 13709 bp, 10 predicted proteins | sample 7441931 | NCBI WGS metagenome assembly JACCDL01 (sample SAMN15323437, study PRJNA562643) | freshwater metagenome | isolation source: river surface water | place: USA:Blue River Watershed | collected 2017-08-16 | reverse complement strand
CGCTTGAAGACGTGCTTGAAATCGTGGACAAAGAAAAGCCAACTGGCGTGATTGTTCAATACGGTGGTCAAACACCTTTGAAATTGGCCCTCGGTTTGGAAGCGGCGGGCGTGCCCATCATCGGTACCAGCCCCGATATGATTGACGCCGCAGAAGACCGCGAGCGTTTCCAAAAATTGTTGCACGAATTGGGCTTGCGTCAGCCGCCCAATGCCACAGCGCGCACCGAACCAGAAGCTTTGGAAAAAGCCGCCGCCTTGGGTTACCCCTTGGTGGTTCGCCCCAGCTACGTGTTGGGTGGCCGTGCCATGGAAATCGTCCACGAGCAACGCGACCTCGAGCGTTACATGCGTGAAGCGGTCAAGGTCAGCAACGATTCACCCGTGCTGCTCGATCGCTTCTTGAACGACGCCATTGAGTGCGACGTTGATTGCTTGCGCGACCCCGAAGGTAAAACCTTTATTGGTGGCGTGATGGAACACATCGAACAAGCTGGCGTACACAGCGGTGACTCTGCTTGCTCTTTGCCCCCTTACAGCTTGAGCGCTGCCACTGTGGATGAACTCAAACGTCAATCCGCCGCCATGGCCGGTGCTTTGAATGTGGTGGGTTTGATGAACGTTCAGTTTGCCATTCAGCACGTCGATGGCAAAGATGTCATCTATGTGCTCGAAGTGAACCCCCGTGCATCACGCACGGTGCCTTATGTTTCGAAAGCCACGGGCATTCAGTTGGCCAAAGTGGCCGCACGTTGCATGGCCGGTCAATCATTGGCATCGCAAGGCATCACCAAAGAAGTCACGCCCCCTTATTTCAGCGTCAAAGAAGCGGTGTTCCCGTTTGTGAAGTTCCCTGGCGTTGACACCATCTTGGGCCCAGAAATGAAGTCCACCGGTGAAGTGATGGGTGTGGGCAAAACATTTGGCGAAGCCTTTGTGAAAAGTCAAATGGGCGCAGGTACCAAATTACCCAGAGAAGGTAAGGTATTTTTGACGGTGAAGAATGGCGACAAACCTCGTGCCGTTAAAGTTGCCCGTGATTTGGTGGCTTTGGGTTTCCAGATCTTTGCAACCAAAGGCACGGCTGCGGCCATCTCTGCTGAAGGCGTGACTGTTCAGGCAGTCAACAAAGTCACGGAGGGTCGTCCTCACATCGTGGACATGATCAAGAACAATGAAATTGCTTTGGTCATCAATACGGTTGAAGAGCGCCGCAATGCCATTGCAGATTCGCGTGTCATTCGCACTTCTGCTTTGCTGGCGCGCGTGACCACATTCACGACCATTGCTGGCGCTGAGGCTGCTGTTGAAGGCATGAAGTACATGGACAAACTGGATGTCATTTCTGTTCAAGAAATGCATGCCATGTTGACCGCTTAAGAAAAACTCGGAGACATTACGTGGCTACTATTCCAATTACCCTGCGCGGTGCTGAAAAGCTGAAGGCAGAGCTTCACCAATTGAAAACGGTGGAGCGTCCTTCAGTGATCAATGCCATTGCAGAAGCGCGCGCTCAAGGCGACTTGAGTGAAAACGCTGAATACGAAGCTGCCAAAGACCGTCAAGGTTTTGTGGAAGGTCGAATTCAAGAGGTCGAAGGCAAACTGTCTGCTGCGCAAATCATCGACCCTGCATCTGTCGATGCGGGTGGCCGTGTGGTGTTTGGTGCGACTGTTGAGTTGGAAGAAGAAAGCACTGGCGAAGTGGTCAAGTACCAAATCGTGGGTGAAGACGAGGCTGACCTCAAATTGGGCTTGATCAACATCAGCAGTCCGATTGCCCGTGCACTCATTGGCAAAGAAGAGGGTGATGTGGCCGTGGTGCAAGCACCGGGTGGCGAGAAACGTTACGAAATTGTGGCGGTGTCTTACATCTAAGTTCAGACTGACATGAACCGAAAAAAGGCGCTCTGTGGAGCGCCTTTTTTTATTCCTTCCAGTGATCAGCCACCCAAAGGGCAGGCTTGATGAATCTGAACTTTCGATTGCGTTTGCCGGCCAGGGCATCTGGCGGGTTGCATTCGCCGTGGAAAATCACAATGCGGGCATCTTTGGGAATGGAGGGTGCGGTCCAGTAATTGGTAGGCCATGCCGGGATGCTGTGGTACTTGAAACTGGGACACCACTCAGCGGGCCAGTAAGCCAGCTTGCCTTGACGGTGCAAAAAGTCCGACAGATAGGCTTGTTCGTTTCTGAACTGTTTGCGAATGCTGTCAAAGTTGTTGCGGAAATACGCCAGCACATCGGGATGTGCACCTAACTCGTATCTGTAAACAGAAGAGTTGCCCGTGATGCGCCAAGGCCGTTTGTAGTCATGGATGATCATGAAGTCACCGGGTGCTTCAAAAAAGCCATCCATGTTGCCCACGATCACCACATCCACATCCAAAAACAAAGCGGTACCTCGCAAGCCGTGCAGGTCTTGTGCAAAGGATGCTAATTTTGTCCAACCGCGTTCAGGAATGCCGGGCGGCAAATCCAATGCAGGGATAGGCAAGCACTGCACCTCACTGCGAATGCCATGGGCATCGTCGGTGAGGCACACCATGTTGAAATCGCCGGTCAGGTGCCTGCGCACCATGGCGTACAAACGGTTGACGTACTCGGGGCCGTACTTGGTGCCCCATTTCATGCAGATGATGTGGCGTTGAGCAGACTGCGCGGTCATGACTTAGGCTTGATTGCGCTTTTTGATCGACTTTTGCTTGACCTTGGCGCGCTTGACTTGACCGCCCGATGTCAGGCGTTGATTGCCCAGTACGCGCAATGTTTTGAGTTCAGGGCGTTGGCCACCACGACTGCTGTACTTCAAGACCTTAAAATCGCGGGGACCGGCCATGCGGTCTTCTGAAACGGTTTTTTCCTTTTCAGGCACAGGGCGCCACAACACCAGCAATTTGCCAATGTGTTGAATGGGCGCAGCGTTAAGGTCTTCGGCCAGCTGGTTGAACATGGCTTCGCGGGCGACACGGTCGTCGCCTAGAACACGAATTTTGATCAAGCCGTGCGCCTTGAGAGCTGCGTCGGTTTCTTTGACAACGGCAGGTGTGAGGCCATCGTTGCCAACCATGACAACGGGGTCGAGGTGGTGCGCTTCGGCTCGGTGAACCTTGCGTTGAGCGGGAGTCAATTGAATTTGAGGCATGGCGCTATTATCCCTGCTTGAACGGAAGAACATGAAAGTAAAAACCAAAAGTAAAAAAGTCAATAAGTCGTGGTTGAACGACCACGTCAATGACCCCTACGTCAAATTGGCCAAAAAAGAGGGCTACAGGGCGAGGGCTGCCTACAAATTGAAGGAAATTGACGAAACCTTTGGTTTGATCAAACCGGGTAACTTGGTGGTGGATTTGGGGTCTGCCCCAGGGGCGTGGAGTCAATACGTGCGCCGACGCTTATCGCCCCAGGGGGCTGCCGCTGGTGACTTGAATGGCACCATTTTGGCGGTCGATTTGTTGCCAATGGAGCCCGTGGAGGGCGTCCACTTCATTCAGGGCGACTTCACAGATGCAGACGTTCTCGCCCAATTACAGGCCATTGTGGGTGACCGTCCCGTTGATGTGGTGGTCTCTGACATGGCGCCCAATTTGTCGGGCATTGACTCTGTGGATGCGGCCCGTATTTCGCACCTCATTGAGCTGGCCGTTGAATTTGCCCAAATGCACCTCAAGCCCCAGGGCGCCTTGGTGGTCAAGGTGTTTCACGGAAGCGGCTACAGCCAATTGGTGAAGCTTTTCAAGGATTCTTTCAAGGTGGTCAAACCCATCAAACCCAAGGCCTCTCGAGACAAATCATCCGAGCAGTTTTTGGTGGGAATCGAGCCTAAAAACAGGCCTGTTCCCCTGTGACTGTTGCTTCCAAGGTGCGAGAGAGCCAATTTCCCTGCACTTTTAAGGCTTAGTCAAGTGAAATTAGATGTTCTGGGCTTTCAAAAGCCTAGAATGAAGACCAATTAGACGTTTTGATGGGAGCTCTTCTTGAACAACCCCTGGTTTTCCAAGATTGCCGTATGGCTGGTGATTGGCATGGTGCTTTTCACCGTATTCAAACAATTTGACAACCGCACCGGTGCGGGATCTGGCTATTTGGGCTACTCCGACTTCCTCGAAGAAGTTCGCAGTAACCGCATCAAAACGGCCACCATCCAAGAAGGTCAAGGCGGCACAGAAATTGTGGCCACCACCACCGATGATCGCCGCATCAAAACAACTGCGACGTACCTCGACCGCGGCTTGGTGGGTGACCTCATTGCCAATGGCGTCAAGTTTGATGTGAAACCTCGCGAAGAGGGTTCCTTGCTGATGAGCTTGCTGGTCAGCTGGGGCCCCATGCTGCTCCTCATTGGTGTTTGGATTTATTTCATGCGCCAAATGCAGGGCGGCGGCAAAGGCGGGGCTTTCAGTTTTGGAAAAAGCAAAGCGCGCATGCTGGATGAAAACGCCAATCAAGTGACCTTTGCCGATGTGGCGGGTTGCGATGAAGCCAAAGAAGAAGTGAAAGAGGTTGTGGACTTCTTGAAAGATCCTCAACGCTTCCAAAAACTGGGTGGACGCATTCCGCGTGGTTTGCTGTTGGTCGGCCCTCCGGGTACCGGTAAAACATTGCTGGCCAAGAGCATTGCAGGCGAAGCCAAAGTGCCTTTCTTCAGCATCTCGGGTTCAGACTTCGTTGAAATGTTTGTGGGTGTGGGTGCAGCCCGTGTTCGCGACATGTTCGAGAACGCCAAGAAAAATGCACCTTGCATCATCTTCGTGGACGAAATTGATGCTGTCGGCCGTCAGCGCGGCGCTGGCCTTGGCGGTGGCAATGACGAACGCGAACAAACCCTCAACCAAATGTTGGTTGAGATGGATGGCTTTGAAACCAACTTAGGTGTCATTGTGGTGGCTGCTACCAATCGCCCCGACATCTTGGATGCTGCCTTGTTGCGCCCAGGTCGCTTTGACCGCCAGGTGTATGTCACTTTGCCGGACATTCGTGGCCGCGAGCAAATCTTGGCTGTGCACATGCGCAAAATCCCAATCGGCCAAGACATGAACCCCGGCGTCATTGCCCGCGGAACACCTGGCATGAGCGGTGCCGATTTGGCCAACCTCTGCAACGAAGCCGCCCTCATGGCTGCTCGCCGCAACGCTCGCGTTGTGGAAATGCAAGACTTCGAAAAAGCCAAAGACAAAATTCTGATGGGCCCAGAGCGCAAGAGCATGGTCATGCCAGAAGAAGAGCGTCGCAACACGGCTTACCATGAGTCTGGACACGCCCTCATTGGCAAGCTGTTGCCCAAGTGCGATCCTGTGCACAAGGTCACCATCATTCCTCGCGGCCGTGCCTTGGGTGTCACCATGAGCCTGCCTGAAAAAGACCGCTACAGCTACGACAGCGAATACATGCTGAACCAAATCAGCATGTTGTTTGGTGGCCGTATTGCCGAAGAAGTGTTCATGAAGCAAATGACCACAGGTGCCAGCAATGACTTTGAGCGTGCCACCCAAATTGCACGCGACATGGTGATGCGTTATGGCATGACCACAGCCCTTGGCCCCATGGTCTATGCTGAAAACGAAGGTGAAGTGTTCTTGGGACGTTCCGTCACCAAAACCACCAACATGTCAGAGTCCACCATGCAAAAGGTTGATTCCGAAGTTCGTCGCATCATCGATGAGCAATACAACTTGGCGCGCCGCTTGATTGAAGAAAACAGCGACAAGATGCACGCCATGGCCAAGGCCTTGTTGGAATGGGAAACCATCGATGTCACGCAGCTTGACGACATCATGGCTGGCCGCGAACCCACCGCGCCCAAAGACTGGACGCCGCGCATTCCGCCCTCGGGCAATGACGATGCCGGCGGTACGCCAGCTGTTAAAACGGATCCTGAGCCCAACGCGGCCTGATCGTTCTTGATTTTCTACGGGGCTTCGGCCCCGTTCTTATTTTGGATCAACCTTAGCGCATGACGACCTCGGTGTGGCAAACCTCTCGATTCAGCATTGACCTGACCCAGCCCAAAGTCATGGCCATTGTGAATCTCACGCCCGACTCCTTTTCGGATGGGGGGCAGCACACGAATGTGAAACATGCGTTGGACCACGCGCAAACGATGTTGGCGCAAGGTGCAGACATCTTGGACATTGGTGGTGAATCTTCAAGGCCTGGCGCGCAGGCCGTTAGCGTGGAAGAAGAGCTGTCCCGTATCGTGCCTTTTATCAAAGAGGCTCTGCACTGGCATGTGCCTCTGTCGGTGGACACCGCCAAGCCCGACGTCATGAAGGTGGTGCTGGACATGGGTGTTGACATCATCAACGACATCTGGGCCCTGCGCCAAGCGGGTGCTGTAGAAGTGGTCGCGCAGCACGCAGCTTGCGGTGTTTGCCTGATGCACATGCACCGCGATCCTCAAACCATGTTCGAGCAACCCATGCAAGGCGATGCACTTCAGGAGGTCAAAGATTTTCTATCTCAAAGGCTGCAGGTCTTGTTAGCGCAGGGTGTCGATCCAAGTCGCATTGTCTTGGACCCCGGCGTCGGGTTTGGCAAAACTCTAGAGCAAAATCTCAGCTTATTGACCCGGCAAGCTGAACTCCTGAGCTTGGGCCGTCCGGTGCTGGCGGGCTGGTCGCGCAAAGGCACACTGGGCAAGTTAACGGCAGTCAATGGTGTGATGCCAGAGCCTCACAACAGGGTGGGTGCCAGCGTAGGCGCTGCACTGATGGCTGTTCAAAATGGCGCTTCGCTTGTGCGTGTGCACGATGTTCTAGAAACCGTGCAAGCCTTGCGATTTTGGCAAGCTGCAAAGGCCTAAAATAAAGACAACGCTGCGCTGACAAGCAGACCTTTAAAGTAGACAAACATGACACGACGGTATTTTGGAACAGACGGTATCCGAGGCACGGTGGGTCAAGCGCCCATCACGCCAGACTTTGTGATGCGATTGGCACACGCCGTAGGATGCGTCTTGCGTCAGACTGAAAAACATCCCGTGGTGCTCATTGGCAAGGACACACGCATCTCGGGCTACATGCTAGAGAGCGCACTCGAGTCGGGCTTCAATTCTGCTGGCGTTGATGTTGTGTTGTTGGGGCCGGTGCCGACGCCTGCGGTGGCATACCTCACACGAGCCCAACGTGCATCATTGGGTGTCGTGATCAGTGCAAGTCACAACCCCTACGAAGACAACGGCATCAAATTTTTCAGCGCCAAAGGAGCCAAACTCAGTGACGAGTGGGAAACCAAGGTGGAAGCCTTGGTAGATGAGCCGCCAGTTTGGGTCTCCTCCGCAGAATTGGGCAAGGCCAAGCGCCTAGACGACGCGGCGGGTCGTTACATTGAATTTTGTAAGAGCACTTTCAGCAATGACTTTACCCTCAAGGGCATGAAAATTGTGGTGGATGCAGCCAACGGGGCCGCCTATCAAATTGCACCCAAGGTGTTTCATGAATTGGGTGCAGATGTCGTTGCGATTGGCTGCTCTCCTGATGGCCTGAACATCAACAAAGGCGTGGGCGCAACGCACCCCGAAGCCTTGGTGGCAGCCGTGAAGCAGCACGGCGCAGATTACGGCATCGCTTTGGATGGCGATGCCGACCGCCTTCAAGTGGTTGACAACACAGGCCGCTTGTACAACGGCGATGAGTTGCTTTATTTGATGGTCAGCGATCGCATTGCACGCGATGAAGTTGTGCCTGGCGTGGTGGGCACCCTCATGACCAACATGGCCGTTGAAGTGGCATTGAAACGCAAGGGCATCGAATTCATTCGCAGCAAAGTCGGCGACCGATACGTCTTAGAAGCGCTGCTTGAAAAGTCTTGGTTACTGGGCGGTGAGGGTTCAGGTCACTTATTGGCCTTGGACAAGCACACCACGGGCGATGGCCTGATCAGTGCGCTGCAAGTTTTGCAAGCCTGCGTCGCTACGGGGCAGACCATGTCGCAATTGTTGGCCGAAGTCACTTTGTTCCCTCAGGTGCTGATCAATGTGCGCATTGCCAAAGACCAGAACTGGAAAGACAGTCCTCAATTGGCTGCAGCCATTCAAGCCGTGGAGGCTGAGTTGGCCGATACGGGGCGTGTGCTCATTCGTGCCAGTGGTACAGAGCCTTTGGTCCGTGTGATGGTGGAGGCCAAAGATCTCGACTTGGCGCAGCGCTGTGCAGAAAAAATAGCGGCAACCCTGCGTTAATAAATCAAGCGCTCGGGTTTGATTTCTTGCAGGATGGTGCTGGCGATTTCTTCAATCGATTTGTGCGTGGTTGAAAGCCACCGGATGCCAGACCTGCGCATCATGGATTCCGCATCGGCCACTTCTTGAATGCAGTTTTGCAAGCTGGCGTATTTGGAGTTAGGGCGTCTTTCACTCCGAATCTCTGACAAACGCTCAGGGTGAATGGTGAGTCCAAAAATCTTTTTCCGGTGGGGCACCAATGCAGGGGGCAATTGCTTGCGTTCAAAGTCTTCCGGAATGAGGGGGTAATTGGCTGCCTTCAGGCCGTGCTGCATGGCCAGGTAAAGGCTGGTTGGTGTTTTGCCACTGCGGCTGACGCCCACCAAGATCACTTCAGCAGACTCCAGGTCCCGGCTGGTTTGGCCATCGTCGTGAGACAAAGAGAAGTTGATGGCCTCGATGCGGTCGTGGTATTCCTTGCTTTTACTAACATCTGAAAAGCGCCCCACCCGGTGGTGCGACTTCAAGCCCAGTTCTTGCTCAAGTGGGTTCACAAAGGTGCCAAACATGTCCAAAAGCATGCCTTTGCAACCGGCCCGAATGACATCCAAGACCTCCATATTGACCAAAGTGGTGAACACAATGGGCTTGATGTTCTCAATTTCAGCCGTGTGATTGATTTGCCTGACGGCCTGGTGTGCCTTGTCTGCTGAGTCCACGAAAGGCAGTCTGACATGCCTTGTTTTCATCTCAAACTGGGCCAAGATGGCGTTGCCAAAGGTTTCGGCCGTGATTCCAGTGCCGTCGGAGATGAAAAATACGGTTCTATGGGGCATTGTTGAAATTCTAAGGTTGGAGGAGGGGCGTTGCGTCCTAAAATCACATCCATTATCTACCGCCTGCTGGCGCTCAAGAATCAAATCTAACAACAACCAAGATTCTGAGAGTTGGTTCAGGCTGCACTGCCGATTTTTTAACTTTGGAGCTTTTATGTCTAACCTTTTTGCAAAGGACGCCTTGGTCGTTCCCTTTGAGCAACTTCGAATGACGGACGTCGAGTCTGTGGGCGGTAAAAACGCCAGCTTGGGTGAGATGATTTCTCAGTTGCCAGGCGGTGTTCGCGTGCCTACAGGTTTTGCCACCACCGCTTTTGCTTTTCGTGCTTTTTTGAAGCACGACGGTTTGGTTGACCGCATCAACCAAAAACTGGACGCCTTGGACGTTGAGGACGTCCGCGCATTGGCAACGGTTGGCGCAGAAATTCGTGCCATGGTCGAAGCCCAGCCTTTTCCGGCCGATTTGGAAAAAGCCATTCGCGACCAATTTGCAGAGCTGAGCGCGGGCAATGCGCAAGCTTCTTTTGCGGTTCGTTCTTCAGCGACAGCAGAAGATTTGCCTGATGCTTCTTTTGCAGGTCAGCAAGAAACCTTCCTCAATGTGGTTGGTATTGAAGACGTGTTGCACAAAATGAAAGAGGTGTTTGCGTCCCTCTACAACGACCGCGCGATCAGTTATCGCGTGCACAAAGGATTTGCGCACGCCGAGGTGGCATTGTCAGCAGGTGTGCAGCGCATGGTTCGCTCCGACTTGGGCGCTGCCGGCGTGATGTTCACCATCGACACAGAAACTGGTTTTGAAGATGTTGTTTTCATCACGTCCAGTTACGGCTTGGGCGAGACGGTGGTGCAGGGTGCGGTGAACCCCGACGAGTTTTATGTTCACAAGCCCATGTTGGCCGCTGGAAAAAATGCTGTCATTCGTCGCAACCTTGGTTCTAAATTGATCCAGATGGTTTTCTCAACGCCTGAAGAAAAGGCCAGCTCAGGCAATTTGGTCAAAACGGTTGACGTTGGCATGGAGCTGCGCAACCGTTATTCCCTTAGCGATGCAGACATCACCCAGTTGGCGCAATACGCCATGGTCATAGAGAAACACTATGGCCGCCCCATGGACATTGAGTGGGGCAAAGATGGCACGGATGGCCTCTTGTACATCTTGCAAGCGCGTCCAGAGACTGTCAAAAGCCAGTCCAAAGGTACCGCAGAGTTGCGCTACAAACTCAAAGGCAAGGGCGCCGTATTGGCAGAAGGCCGTGCCATTGGTCAGAAAATTGGCACGGGTCCTGTTCGGTTGGTTCACAGCATTGCCGAAATGGACCAAGTTCAACCTGGCGATGTGCTGGTCACCGACATGACGGATCCCAATTGGGAGCCGGTCATGAAACGCGCCAGTGCCATTGTGACCAATCGCGGCGGCCGTACTTGCCACGCTGCCATCATTGCGCGCGAGTTGGGCATTCCTGCTGTGGTCGGTTGCGGTCACGCCACCGAGCAATTGAAAGATGGTACCTTGGTCACGGTCAGTTGCGCTGAGGGTGACACAGGACACATTTACGACGGACTGTTGGAGATGGAAGTGACCGAGGTGTCACGCGGTACCATGCCTGAGATTGCCACCAAAATCATGATGAACGTGGGTAACCCGCAATTGGCATTTGACTTTGCGCAATTGCCCAATCAGGGTGTGGGCTTGGCGCGTTTGGAGTTCATCATCAACAACAACATTGGTGTGCATCCCAAAGCCATTTTGGATTACCCCAACATTGATGCCGACTTGAAGAAGGCTGTTGAATCTGTGGCACGTGGCCATGCATCACCCAAAGCTTTTTACATCGACAAAGTGACAGAAGGCGTGGCCAGCATTGCTGCTGCGTTCTGGCCCAAGCCTGTGATTGTTCGCCTGTCCGATTTCAAGAGCAACGAATACAGAAAACTCATTGGTGGCAGCCGATACGAGCCAGAAGAAGAAAATCCCATGCTGGGTTTCCGAGGCGCAGCGCGTTACATCAGTGAAGATTTTGGAGAAGCCTTTGCGATGGAGTGCGAAGCCATCAAACGCGTTCGAGGCGAGATGGGTTTGACCAATGTGCAAGTGATGGTGCCCTTCGTGCGCACTTTGGGTCAAGCCGATCGCGTCACACAATTGTTGGCCAAGCATGGGCTCAAGCGGGGCCAAGACGATCTCAAAGTCATCATGATGTGTGAAGTACCCAGCAATGCCATCTTGGCCGACAAGTTCCTCGAGTACTTCGATGGCTTCTCCATTGGCTCTAACGACCTCACCCAACTCACTTTGGGCCTGGACCGTGATTCGGGCTTGGAGTTGTTAGCGCTTGACTTTGATGAACGTGACTTGGCCGTGCAAACGCTCATTGCGCAAGCCATCAAGGCTTGCTTGAGTCAAGGCAAGTACGTGGGCATTTGCGGTCAAGGACCTAGTGACCATCCCGACTTCGCTAAATGGTTGATGGCGCAAGGCATCAGTTCAATTTCTTTGAATCCTGATACGGTGGTTGAAACCTGGACGCAACTCGGAAAAGCCGATTGAATTCAATCACGTCCTTTCAGAAGAAGTACGCCATTTACAAATGGCGTTTGCATCGCAATGTTCTGTTGTTCCTTGCTTTGCTGCTGAGTCTGATTGGCGTGATGGGTTATGCGGAGCATGAGGGTCTTTCAAGGAATTTGATTGGCCCCATTTTTTTGTTCTCAACCGTGATGCTGTATGCGTTGATTGGTGTGGCGGGCCGCACCACCAACGCTGAAGAATATTACGTTGCGGGCCGCCGCATTCCCGCTTTCTACAACGGCATGGCCACTGCAGCTGATTGGATGAGCGCGGCTTCCTTCATTAGCTTGGCGGGTGCGTTGTATTTGCAGGGCTTTTCGGGTAGCGGTGGTCAAGCAGGTGGCTTGGCTTACGTGATGGGATGGACCGGCGGTTTTTGTTTGGTAGCCCTGTTGATCGCGCCGCATTTGCGCGCCATGAATTTGTACACCTTGCCTGATTTTTTCAGCCAACGCTATGGTGGAAGGTGGCCACGGTTGTTGGCGGCATGGGCTGCAATTTTGTGTTCCTTTACCTACGTTGTGGCGCAAATTTATGGCATTGGCTTGATCGCTTCGCGATTGACTGGCGTGCAGTTTGAAATAGGCATTTTGTTAGGTCTAGGCGGCGTCTTGTTGTGTTCGTTCTTAGGCGGCATGCGGGCCATCACTTGGACCCAAGTTGCGCAGTACATGATTTTGCTGATGGCATTTCTAATTCCAGTTTCATGGCTGGCTTATCAACAGTTGGGCACACCCCTGGCACCCCTTGCATACAGTGCACAGTTGTCAAAAATTACGGAGCTTGAACAACGCCTGATTTCTGATCCCGCTGAGGTTGCCGTTCGCCAAGAGTTCCAGCTTCGGGCTGAAGCCTACAAAGCACGTCTGGTCAATGTTGAGCAATCTTTGCTGCAAGAACGACAAGTCTTGACCCAAAGGGTGAGTGATTTGAAATTGCAAAATGCAGAGTTCTCACTGATTGCACAGGCTCGTCGCGAGCTCCAAGCGCTGCCGCAGAATGCAGTGACAGCCAAAGAAACATGGCAACGCGCCATGAATGAAAATGCCGAAAGAGCCAAACCGCTAGGCGGCATGCCTTTGCATGGTTCGGCATTTCAGGGTGATCCCCATGGCACGGCGCAAGAACAAAATGTGTTCAACCAATCGCGTCTCAATTTTGTGGCGCTTATCTTTTGCTTGATGGCTGGAACGGCTGGCTTGCCCCACCTGTTGACACGTTTCTATACAGTGCCCAACGAGGCTGAAGCCAGGCTGTCGGTGGCTTGGTCGCTTTTCTTCATTGCCATTTTGTACCTGAGTGCCCCCGCCTTGGCTGTGCTCGTCAAATTTGAAGTGATGAACAATTTGGTGGGCAGTCGTTTTTCAGAACTGCCGAATTGGCTTGCGCAATGGTCTCGCGTGGACAGCGCTTTGGTCGAGGTGGCCGATGTCAACCTCGATGGCATCTTGCAATTTGGTGAATTGAAGTTGGGTGCTGACGTGGTGATGCTGGCAAGTCCTGAAATGGCCGGCTTGCCCTATGTCATTTCTGGTCTTGTGGCAGCAGGCGGATTTGCCGCAGCCCTGTCCACCGCAGACGGTTTGTTGCTGACCATCAGCAATGCTTTTGTGCATGACATGCGCCTTGGCACCAAAAACGGCGTGGAAACTGCAGAGGGCAGGGTGATCTTGTCCAAATTTGCGCTGTTGGCGGTGGCCATGTCAGCCGCCTTGGTGGCGGCGTGGAAGCCCGCTGAAATCCTTGCGCTGGTTTCAGCCTCCTTCTCGCTGGCTGCCTCTGCTTTCTTTCCCGGCATGGTGATGGGCATTTTTTGGAAGCGAACCAGCCGTCAAGCAGTTGTTTTGGGCATGTTGACGGGCTTGGGGGTGACCATGACTTACATGATCTTCAATGCCCCCTCGGTAAGGGTGTTATGGGGTTTGACACCTTTTGGGGGCATGGTTGGCGGTATTCAACCCATTTCAGCGGGAATTTTGGGGGTGCCTGTGGGTTTCTTGGTGATTTGGCTGGCAAGTTGGGTATGGCCACATGTCGAGTCCTCTGGCGATACGTCTCCTGAGCGTTCAGATAACCCCTTTCCAGGGCTCTAAAACCTGGGCTATAATCGCGGGCTGACCTTGCTGCACCCCGTCCGACGCT
>JACCDL010699720.1_pt1 | contig 13727 bp, 13 predicted proteins | sample 7441931 | NCBI WGS metagenome assembly JACCDL01 (sample SAMN15323437, study PRJNA562643) | freshwater metagenome | isolation source: river surface water | place: USA:Blue River Watershed | collected 2017-08-16 | reverse complement strand
GGGTAGAAGCTGACATTTGGTATGTTGAGAACTGGTCTTTGCTTCTCGACCTACGAATCATATTCAAAACGATATTGAATATGATTCGCGGTGAAAAAAATGCCTACTAATTTTAGTGCTGCACGATGATGCGCTGCACTTTCGATTGATTGGGTCCGTACAACTTAACCACATACAAACCATTAGCAACATGGCTGATGTTTGTTTGGGTTTGATTCGATATTAATATCAAATGGCCAAGTGTGTTGTACAGCTCTACACGTCTAACGGATGAAGAAGTGTTTAAAATTTCGTTTACAGGATTGGAAGATAGCAATTGGAGCGGATTGTTTTCTTTCACCGAAACAGAACCACATGCGGCTTCGCACTCTTCCATCCAATCATAGAAGTAACCGGAATAATCATATCCATCGCTTCCGATAGATCCACATCCGGACAAGTACACACAGCCGCTATCTGTTTGAACGATACCCAAAGGCATCGCACATTCACCAAAGGTCACACCTGCAGGGATTGGTGTACAGAAAGCTTGGCAAGGTCCAACCATCCATGATGTCACACCAAAGTGATATTCAGCTTCGCAAGCATTCCAATAGGTGTGATCATCACAACCACAAACGGGCTCGTAGTCGGCCACACAATCTACAGCCCAGTTAATGAGGCTATCATTGTAGCAGGGAAGAACAACTACGGTATCTTCCATGCAAGCCGAAGCACATTCCCAAGTAGATCCGTAAAAGTATCCCGCATAATCAATGCCATCGGATCCGATGGATCCACACCCAGAAATAGAAACACATCCGCTATCTGTATTGGCAATCCCCATGTACATGTCACAAAGACCAAAGGTGACGCCGCTGGGAATGGTCATACATTCAATTTGTGCAGTGTCAACAGGACACTCTCCATCAGTCCAAGAGGTAACACCGCCGAAATTGGTAGCTTCACAATCGTTGCCGTATGTTACGCCATCACATCCACAAACGGGCATCCAAACCGTAATGCAAGCGGCGTTGAGATTGATTAATGTGGGATCAATGCAATCCATTTGTGAGGTATCTACAGGACATTCCCCATCAGTCCACGAGGTTACACCTCCGAAATTGGTGGCTTCACATTCATTGGCATAGGTGTTGCCATCGCAACCACAAACGGGCATCCATATCATGGGACAAATAGCATTGGGGTTCATCAATGCGGGGTCGATACACTGGGCATTTCCTGAAAAAGAAAATGCAAGAATCGTAGCGAATAAAAAAAGTAATTTTTTCATGTCAATAGGGTTGTGGTTTGTAGACGAAAAGCATTTCGAAAAAGTTGCCTTCATGAAAAAGGTCTCCACTTGGAGACCTTTAAAAGTTATTTAATCTTCATCCTCTTCATCGTCTGAATCATCGGCTGCATCATTGTCATCATCCTCATCATCGTCATCATCTGAACCAGAGTCATCTCCTTTAAAGGAATCAAAGCTGGAGTCGACGCTAACGCCATCGTTGTCATCATCGTTGTCCACTTGCATATTCTTGTCCACTTTAAAAAGATAGATGGTGTCTTCAGTTCTAATTTCCAAAGCTTTGATGAATTCGCCCTTGGGAGTTGTAAATGAAATCAAATTTTCATTTTCAAATCCATTGGGAAAATGTTGAGCAATCAAATCAGCGTGCTCTTGAGAAATGGTCTTGTAGTCTTTAATAATTCTTTTCATATCACCTAACTGTCCATGTTATTGATTCAACAACCAAGCAAAGATTAATGGAGCAACAATGGTTGCATCGCTTTCAATGATGTATTTGGGTGTGGTAATGTCCAATTTTCCCCATGTGATTTTCTCATTGGGAACGGCTCCACTGTAAGATCCGTAAGAAGTAGTACTATCTGAAATCTGGCAGAAATAAGACCAGAAAGGAACATCATGCATTTCCATATCTTGGTACAACATGGGAACTACGCAGATGGGGAAATCTCCAGCGATACCTCCACCAATTTGGAAGAATCCTACGCCTTTTCCACTGCAATTGTCTGTGTACCATTTGGCCAACCACATCATGTATTCGATTCCACTTTTCATGGTGGTGGGTTTCAATTCTTCTTTGATACAATAAGAAGCAAAGATGTTACCCATGGTGCTGTCTTCCCATCCTGGAACGATAATGGGCAAGTTTCTTTCAGCTGCAGCCAACATCCAAGAGTTCTTGGGGTCGATTTGATAATATTGTTCTAAAACACCACTCAACAACATTTTGTACATGAATTCATGCGGAAAAAAACGCTCTCCCTTGTCGTTGGCGTCTTTCCAAATAGCGTGAATGTGTTTTTGTAAACGACGGAATGCTTCTTCTTCTGGAATGCAAGTGTCTGTTACACGATTCAATCCTTGTTCCAACAAGTCCCATTCTTCTTGGGGAGTTAGATCGCGGTAATTGGGCACTCGACGATAGTGGTCATGTGCTACCAAATTCATCAAGTCTTCCTCAAGGTTGGCTCCGGTGCAAGAGATGATATCTACTTTGCCTTGGCGAATCATTTCCGCAAGGCTAATACCCAATTCTGCAGTAGACATTGCGCCTGCAAGGGTAATCATCATTTTTCCGCCTTCTGTAAGGTGCTGCTCATAACCTTTGGCGGCGTCTACCACACTGGCTGCGTTGAAATGGAGGTATTGACTCTCCATGAATTCGCGAATACTGCTGAATTTTTTCATTTGATTTGTTGGGTCCTTTTTGAATTGTAATCTGCGCACAAAGATGTACACACAAAGGGAAACTCAAAAAAGATTTGAAAGAATTTTTTAAAAAAAAATGTTGATGACTTTTATTGGTACAAAACGGTTACCAATCGTCGCTTCAAAACACGTTTAATGGAAGTGTCGGTTTGCTTGTCTAGCGGGTCTTTCAGGATGTAATGCAATTTGCAATCTGTATATTCCGACTTGATGTTTACCGTTTTAATTGTGAAGGTATCTTCGATAATTTGCGATTGCCATTCACCCAAATGTTCCCACAATTGTTGTTCTAACTGAGCTATGTCATGTGGAGTATGAGCCGCAACTTGAAAATCGATTGAGCTTTTCTTTAAATCGCGTCGGGTGTAGTTGATGATTTCTTCGGAAAAAACTTTGGTGTTGGGAATGAAAATGATGTCATCATCTTCATTCACAATATGCACGTTCGTCAGGGTGATGTCCAGGATTTTTCCTTTCGATCCGCCGATGGATACTTGGTCGCCAATATTGACAACCCGCGTAAAGGTCATGTACATGCCATTGATCACATTGGAAATGTAGTCCTTGGTCATGACAACCAATGCCGCAGCAATGAGGGATAAAGTGGTTAAAGCTTCTTTGATACTGATGTTCAGCAATGACATCACCAAAGCCGTTAGCAACAATCCATAAATGATTTTGGAAATGTGGTTTATGCCAATCGTGAAGTTGTCTTTCTTTCTTTTGGGATCTTCTGGCTTGTACGTCAAAAGAATGGCTTGCTTGGCCGCTTCTAGAATAAGAAATCCAATGAACACACGGTACAGCGTATGCTCAAACAATTCAGGAATATTGGTGGCCTGCGTGAGTTGGGTGTACAATGGTTTTAATAATACCAATACACCGATTCCCACGATGTAAAACAACAACTTGAAAAAGTGATCCCTAGACATTAATCGTAATAACCTAAAATTTCCAGAACTTCTTTGGGACGCTGCTCATGGCTAAATTCACGATAACGCAGTTTTCCTTTCGGATCCTTTTCAATCAAAATGTGACGTGGAGATGGAACCAGGCAATGGTGAATACCACCAAAGCCACCCAAGGTTTCTTGATATGCTCCCGTATTGAAGAAACCAATGTATTGATCTTGGTCGGGATAAAACTTGGGCATGTAAATGGCGTTGATGTGCTGCTCAGAGTTGTAGTAGTCATCGCTATCACAGGTTAATCCACCTAGGAAAACGCGCTCATAATTTTCTTTCCAATTGTTCAATGGAAGCATGATGAAACGACGATTGATGGCCCATGTGTCAGGTAAAGTTGTCATAAAAGACGAATCAATCATGTTCCATTTTTCACGATCGTTTTGGTCTTTTTGATGCAAGATTTTAAACAGCGCACCGCCCGATTCTCCTACAGTGAAGGAGCCAAACTCGGTATAAATGTGTGGGACAGGGACTTCTGCATATTCGCAAGCAGCCTTGATTTGGTTCAGAATTTCTGTAACGATGTATTGGTAATCGAATTCAAAAGCCAAAGATGTTTTGATTGGAAATCCACCGCCAATATTCAAGCTGTCAAGTGAAGGACATACTTGCTTCAATTCGCAATAAACCTTCAAACATTTTTGAAGCTCATTCCAATAATATGCAGTGTCTTTGATTCCTGAGTTGATAAAGAAGTGCAGCATTTTCACTTCAAAACGCGAATCGTCTGCGATGTATTTCTGGTAAAAGCGCTTGACGTTTTTGTAACCAATACCTAAACGAGAGGTGTAGAATTCAAATTTTGGCTCTTCTTCGGATGCAATTCGAATTCCAATTTTCATGGTCTCTTCGCATTGCTCCTTGAATTTTTCCAATTCGTAGCTATTGTCAATGATGGGAACAACATTCTCATATCCATCTGCGCGAAGATCCAGAATGCGCTGCACGTATTCTTCTTTTTTAAAACCGTTGCAAATGATCCATTGATTTTTGTTCAATTTCTTCATCGTCGCTAGACGACGGATAAGATCGATGTCATAAGCTGAAGATGTTTCAAGATGCACATTGTTCTTGAGCACTTCCTCCAATACATGACGAAAATGAGAAGACTTGGTACAATAGCAATAGTGGTAATCACCTTCGTAGTTCAGTTCAGTACGCGCGTTGTTGAACCATTTTTTGGCCCTTTGGATATTGTCAGAAATTTTGGGTAAATAAGTAAATTTCAGTGGCGTTCCGTATTTACGCACCAAATCCATCAAAGGAATACCATGGAACTCGAGTTCCTCGTTTTCCATTCTAAATTCCTCTTGTGGCCAGTTGAACTGCTGTTCAACAAAGTCAATGTACTTCGTTTTCATCTATAATTTTGGAGTAGCGAAAATAGTGTATTCCGCGATTAACTCATCATCCAACGGGTAATCTTTACGACCCAATTTCTGGGGAAGAAACGACTTGCATTGGCTTGGATGTAATTCATGGTCCCGTGGATGGCTACTGCTTTGTTTTTGTTCAAGGCACGATATCCGAATTCAGCCACTTCTTGGGCCGAAGGAAATTTCTTTTTGTTGTCAAATATGCCGTCAGATTTGAACCCTGCTGCATTGGCAAAGTTGGTTTCAGTTGGTCCAGGGCAAAGTGCAGTAACTGTGACGCCACTTCCATGAAGCTCGTTATTCAACGCTTCGGAGAAATGCAAAACATATGATTTGGTTGCAAAGTACACGGCCATGGTTGGTCCGGGTTGAAATGCAGCGGTTGACGCGACGTTTAAAATCTTGCCAAATCCAGTACTCTTCATTTTGGGGACAAAAAGTCTACACAAATGGGTCAGTGATGTGATATTGAGCTGAATCATTTGCTCATTTTTTTTCCAATCGGTGTGCTCAAACATCCCAGTATCTCCAAAACCTGCATTGTTGATCAAATAATCCACTTGTATGCCCGATGTTTGGCAGAAATCGAAAAGTTTCTGAGCTCCAGAAACATCAGACAAGTCGCATGAAAAAATATGGATTTGAATGCCGTAATTCTGTTTGAGTGGAAATGCTATTTTTTCTAATTCAGCAGTGTTTCGCGCTGTAAGTACCAAGTGAATACCGTCTTTGGCAAAGCAGGCGGCTAATTCTTTTCCTATACCTGAAGATGCTCCAGTGATCAATGCTGTTTTCATGTGTCTGATTTTTAGCAAAGATGTATCGGAATTGTGATGAACGAAATTAAACTTTTCTAAAAATTCCACGAATCACTGCGCCTGTACCTTGGTGATATTTGCCCTCAGCTAGTTCGATAATTTCTTCACCAAAGTAGATATGCTCAAAAGAATCGAAATGTTTTTCAATGGTTTTTATATCGTACAACAGCGCAATATCGGCAGGACCACCAACATTGCTGAGATTGCGGTATTCAAGGTGTTTTTCTGAAAAACACTCCATGAGGAATAAACCTCCCATTTTCAAACCTCCAATAGACTTTTCTATGGCCATTTCTTGAAGAGGTTTGGGAAAGTGGCTGTATATAAAAACAACGGCATCCCATTTCTCTTGACCAAAGTCAAATTCAATTAAATCGCTAATTTCATATTGAATCGTGGTGTTGCATTGTCGCATCCAATTTTCAGCTTTTACCTTACCAGCCTCACTGAGGTCAAAGGCAATTGCTTCATGACCTTGGGTTGCTGCAAACACGGCATTACGTCCTTCTCCCTCAGCAACGAATAGGATCTTACTTTTTTCTGGAAATAGGTGAACGTGCTTTTTAAGGAAATCATTTGGCTCGTGCCCGTAAGCAAAACCTTCTTCATTGTATCGTGCATTCCAAGCGTCTTTCGGTGATTGTGTCATAAGGTTGTTTTATATTTGAAGGATGAATAAGTACATTTTTCTTGCGGGTCTTTTGTTTCCCTTTTTTTTGCAAGCGCAAAGTAGCATCCCTTGCTCTTCATTTTGCGTGACCGAGGTTACCTTGGATTCAATCAATAATCAATGGAATGTCAATTTGGATTTTGAAGGCACCACCAGTGATTTTATCAACTATCCCTATGTGTCGCTGATGATCAATGGTTCCGGCGATACAGTGGCTATCGGTCAGATGGAATATTTCGGTCAAATTGGTGGAACTGCTCAAGTGTATCATCCTTCTGTTATTTCAAATGATTTCACTGTAGGACAGATTTTCTTCGTTTACGATCAAGACACTTGCGTACTTAATTTCCCATGTTCAAGTGCAGGTGTCAGCTACCTTCCCAATTCTGTGATTGCGGTTGCTTATGCGGAGGAAGGTTGGGTGTGGCAATCCAATGACCCACTTGCAAGTATCGAATTGTACAACACGCAAGGCGCTTTGGTTGGAAGTTGGAAAAACACTTCTTATGTTTCTTACTTAAATCTTCCGAGTGGTGCATATTTCTATGTTTCAACATGCGGTGAGAAGAAGCAAACAGGAAAGTTGATTCGTCCATAATTCATGGAGATAATTCGCACATTCATTCATTACGGACTGCATTTTGTTTTGCCCATTTTCATTGCTTTGCGATGGAAAGGTGAATCTTTTGTCAAAGTTTATTCGATAATGGTGCTGACCATGTTGGTAGACCTTGATCATCTTCTAGCCACGCCCATGTTTGATCCATGCCGATGCAGTATAGGATTTCATCCTTTACATACTTGGCCAGCCATGTTGGTGTATGTTGCCATGTTGTTTTATCGACCTACAAGATTGTGGGGATTGGGTCTTGTTCTCCATATGTTCACAGACGGTCAAGATTGTTTGTGGCCTCGCTAAAAATATAAATGCATGGAGTACTATTCAATTTCATTTGTTGCTCTTTTGATGATCACTTTGATGATCTTTTGGGCCTTGGGTGGGGTTGCTAGAAAATGGCGCATTTGGATTTTACTTTTTGCAAGTTTTCTTTTTTTGTGGGGGAATACAACGGCAATGTTGTTTGTGTCAATTTCGGGATTACTCAATGTAGTTTGCCTGAGGTGGGTATTAAAGGAAAAGAGTAGAGAGCGTTGGGCGATTTTGGGAGTGGTTGCCAATGCGCTTCTTCTCGTCTTGTACAAGGTTGGTGGAGCGTCGTGGAGTCATTGGGCAGGTGATTGGATTTTGCCTTTGGGTTTGAGTTTCTATACCTTTCAGCACATTGCCTCTTGGGTTCGGGTAAGGCAAGAGGATTGGGAGGAAATACCAGGAACTTTGAATTATTTGGTTTTCACGGTTTACTTCCCAAAAATGCTGTCAGGTCCTGTCGAAAAATGGGAAGATTTTGATGGGCAATTGCGAAAAGTAAATGAGTTAAAGTTTGATGATGCAAAGTTTATCCAAGGTCTGCGGTATATACTATGGGGTGCTTTTGCCAAATGGACCATTGCGCCGCTTGCACAGGCTTTTTATTTGATGCTTTGGACAGATAACCCAACGCTTTCAGGTGTATTGTTGGGAGGTGTATTTAATTTCATTTACATCTATGCAGATTTTTCTGGCTACTCCAATTTTGTGCTTGGCATTTCATGGCTATTTGGAATTGAATTGATTCAAAATTTCAGATTCCCATTGTTCACCAACCAAGTCAGGGAATTTTGGCAGCGTTGGCATATTTCTTTTACCCAGTGGATACTTGATTATTTGTTTACTCCATTGACTTTTCATTTGCGATCATTTGGAAAAACGGGAATTGCATGTGCAATCGTATTGTCGTTTTTGGTAGTAGGATTGTGGCATGGTTTGGAATCCAATTACATCGCATTTGGATTGATTCAAGGATTGTACTTTTTGCCCATTTTATTGAGATGGAGTTGGAGCGAGCGATTGGCACAGGCCAAAAAGAAATCCAAAACATTGAATGGAATAATGATATTGCCATTTTTCTTGTTGATGTCCACTACAGCCTTGATTTTCTCAAGTGCGAGTTGGAATGACTTCATACTTCATGTTGGACACATACAATTAAGTTCTTTCCAGGTCAATGGTGTTTTGACTGGATTTTCGAATTTGATTTTTCTATGTTTGATTTTTGGGTTTTTGTGGGTAGAGTGGTGGAATAGAAACAGTCTGTTTGGATTGGATGTTGCCAAGAGGAAATTTGCAGTAAGGTGGATGATGTATATCGCTTTGCTGCTGGCGTTGATGACATGGGGCGAGTTTAAAAACGTAGGGACTTTGTATGCACATTTCTAGTAGAACATCAAACATACTCAAGCTGCTGTTTGTAGTGCTTTTCATTGTAGGGATGCACACATTGTCCTTGTATTTTATTGCACCTCACAATGTTTTGGATTATAACAAATGTGTAGGACCGGCACAGAGGAATTTGATCATTGGAACTTCGCGCGCATCCCAAGCCATTCAGCCCCAAGTTTTGAATGAAAACCTAGATAAGAGTTTTTTCAATTTTGCTTTCAATGGGTCATTGTCCAAGTATGGAGATGTCTATAACCAAGCCATTATGAAAAAATTGGATTCGCAAGTCTATGATGGAGTTTTCATAGTAACTGTGGATCCTTGGTCGGTGGCGACCAAGGAGGGACAGGAAACTCAATTCCCCTTAGCCCATGATCAGCAAAATTATTTGAATCAACTTTCATCATTTACGGGTGAAGTGAACTTGCCCTTTCTGTATCACAATTACAACTATGGATGGATGCATTTGATTTGGGATTATTATAAAAAGGGAAGTTTGTCCATTACCCATGAAGATGGTTGGTTGGAAATTATTCGGGATACAGCGCAAAGCAGAATAGATGAAAGAAAGGCCAGAAAGTTGGCTGCTAAGCAGTCGGAAATCGAACAGTATGAATTTTCGGAGTATCGATGGTCTTGTTTGAGAAGTTTGATTTTGGAGTTGAGAAAAAAAGGGAAAGTGTATTTGGTTCGTTTGCCAATCTCAAAGGAATTTTATCAATTGGAGCAAAATCACTTTGATAAATTTGATGCGGGTATTAAATCTTTGACAGCGGAAATGAATGTGCCTTATTGGGATATGGTAAATTTGCAGGATAGTGTTAAATACAACGATGGTCACCACATCAATCGTTATTTTGCCCCTTATATCAGTAGGCATATTTCAGATTGGATTGTAAATCAGTAAAGTTTTGGTAAAATGAAAAGTTTTTTTAGTGCAATTGTTTTTTTGATTTCAACTCAGGTTTTGTGGGCACAGCCTGCCGGATCCTTGGATTCGAGTTTCGGAAATGCCGGGAAAGTTGTGACTTCTTTCTCTTCTTCAAATGAAGAGGCGAAGGCGGTGTTTTTGCAATCTGATGGAAAGATTTTGATAGCGGGATACGCGCAATTTGCTGCAACGGGTAAGGACTTTTTGGTTGCTCGATATTTAGAAAATGGAAGTTTGGATACTGGTTTTGGAGACAATGGCAAAACGATCATCGATGTTCAGTTGGGAAGCGATGACATTGCACATAGCATGATTGTAGACGCGTCGGGAAAAATTATTTTGGCAGGAAGCAGTGACGATGGCGTGAATAAGAATGCTGCGATGATTCGTTTGGATGCAAATGGAATCATTGATTCAAGTTTTGGAACGAATGGTAAAGTATTGACAGATTTCGTGAGTGGACAGCAAGATGAGGTGAAGGTGATTAAGCAGCATGCCTTAACAGGTAAATTGATTTTGGGTGGACAAAGTGCAAGTGCATCCAACATAGCATTGCCCATCATTGCTAGATACAATGAAGATGGAACAATTGATTCTACATTTAACATAACTGGAATTTTGGCACCGACAGTTTCAGCAGGTGATTTGCAAAGGTCTATCATGGTTGAAGATTTGGAGGTTGCTGCCAATGGGAAAATATCTGCTGCGGGTTGGAGAAAGTTGGTAAGTACTTCAATCAGTTCGGAGTTTTGGACATGTCGTGTTTTGTCCAATGGAACTTTGGACAACACTTTTTCAACGGATGGTGTATTGGCTTATTCTGAAACTGGTGGGTCATATTATGCATATTCACTCGATTTGAATGCCAATCAGGATATGATCATTGCAGGTACCCGTTCATACCTGGGAAGCTATGATTTTAGAATCCTCACCATTTCCAACTCGGGAACCATTTCCAATACGTCATCCAACTATTACATCAGTACGGATATAGATGTGTCTTACGCCATGACAAGAGATATGGAAGGGAAATACGTATTGGCAGGCTCTGCTGGATCATTAACGGCGAAAAATTTTGGAACCTTGAGATTACTTGCTCCAGGCGATTTACAGGCGGATTATGCTTTCGATGCCGATGGAAGGGTGCAGACCAATTTCAATGGTAATTTATTGAATGAGTGTTGGGATGTTGTGGTGCAGAGTGACAACAAAATTGTATGTGTTGGATACACGGGTGGTGATATTGCGCTGTGTCGTTATTTGGGCTACGGAGTTCCGCAATTGGATGTTTTCAATTTGAGTTCACCTGCAAACAATAGTACCAATCAAAATTTTGCAACCATAGATTTATCTTGGACGGAGGCGTATGGCGCCTCAGTATATGAAGTGGAAGTGTCGACAGATATTAGTTTCAATACAATCGTTGCATCAGGTCAGGTTTCCACTGCAGCGGCCAGTGTCACCAACCTTCTTCCTGCCACCTCCTATTGGTGGAGAGTTAGGGCAGGTGATGGAACCAATTGGGGAACTTTTGTTGGACCATGGAAGTTTACAACCGTAGGGTTGACATCGTTTTCTTTGTCGACACCAATGAACAACGCAAACAATGTGGCATATGCGAGTGTGAATTTCAATTGGACCGATAATCTAGGTGTTACGGGTTACCAAATGATGTTGGGAACCGACGTAGACTTTGCCAATTCGCCGGTTACTTTCAATACAACAACCAGCGCAAAAACTGTCACGAATTTGCTACCCGGCACAACGTATTATTGGAAAGTTCGCGCCACCAACGATGGAAGTAACTATGGCGCTTGGGTTGGACCTTGGGTATTTAATACGCAAGATGCCCCCAATGGCGTTACCGAATTAAATCAGGCTTCTTTATCTGTTTATCCGAATCCAGCAAGTGATGTGATTACATTGAAGGGCAACTTGATCGCAGGTCAGTTGATTGCTGTCTATAATCAAAAAGGACAAATTGTTCACTCGCATTTGACCGCTTCAGAAGGCAATCATGAGATCTCTGTTGCAGGTTTATCAAGCGGGATGTATTTCTTGAAAGTTGGAAACGAAGTGGTGACTTTGGTGAAAGAGTGATGAATGCATAGTAGTATTCATTCTCATTCTGCTTCTCATTTTCATTCTTTTTTCTATGCTTCGCTTTTTGCTTGATTAAAAGGTGAAATGTAAAATCAAGTCGTACCGCGGTTGATCGAAGATTTTCCCATTTTTTCGTATTAGCTCTTTTTCTTTTTCTTCTGATTTCCTATATTCGTCTAAAATTGGAAAAATGAAAACGTATTTAATCCTATTCATTCATCTCCTCATCACTTCTTTCCTTTTGGCCCAATCTCCACAAGGAATTCCATACCAAGCCATAATGAGAAATGCAGATGGCTCTGTTATGGCGAGCAGCGCGGTTAATTTGACTTTTATAATACATGATATTTCTGCAACAGGCACTGTGGTTTACCAAGAGAGTCATGCAATAACTAGTAACGCGCAAGGATTGGTTTCTTGTGTGGTAGGAAATGGTGTTGTCTCTCAAGGTAACTTTTCTAGTATCCCATGGGGCAGTGGAGCCAAGTTTTTGCATGTGATGATGGGCACAACGGATTTGGGAACGCAGCAGATGTTGAGTGTCCCTTACACTTTATATACCAACGAGGTCCCTATGCGCGTAAGTCAAATTGGAGATTCATTGATTATCGGCAATGATGTTACCATCGTACCGGGAATTAGCGCTGCAAACTATCCCTCAGTTTTGGGGTGCACGGACAACGCAGCGTGCAATTATAATATTGCGGCTACTCAGAGTGACAATTCTTGTTTATATCAAAATGCAACTTGCGATGATGCCAATGCTACTACATTCGGGGATGTTATCAACGCAAGTTGTGTTTGCGAGGGATCTCCCATTGTTAACGGGTGTACCAACCCGCTTGCATGTAATTATGATGCCGCCGCCAATGTTGATAATGGTTCTTGCTTGGTTCAAGGAAATTCTTGCAATGACAACAATGCTAATACCATTAATGATATGATAAATGCTAGTTGTCAATGCGCAGGAACTCTATCAAATACAGGTGCGACATTACTTCCAGGTAATGCCACTTGTTCTACCCAAGTAATTAGTGTTACCGGGTGTGGTGGTCAAACTTCGCTGACATACGATGGAATATCGTATGATTTGGTTCAGATTGGAGGTCAATGCTGGTTTGCTGATAATTTGGCAACAGATCAATACCGCAATGGTGATTTGATTGCTTCAAGTTTGACCAATACCAATTGGTCTAATACCTCTTCAGGTGCATATCACATCTATGCTAATAGTTTATCCAATGACGCACTTTACGGAAAACTGTACAATTGGTTTGCAGTAGCTGACACCCGTGGACTCTGCCCAACGGGTTGGCATGTACCCACGGATTGTGAATGGATGTATTTAGAAAATGCATTGGGAATAAATGTCAATGATCAAGTTTTATTTGATACTTGGATCAGAGGAACTGATCAGGGCGGAAGGTTGAAGAGTACTGCTTTGTGGGATGCACCTAATTTAGGTGCCAATAACAATACAGGATTTTCAGCGCTTCCTGGTGGATACAGGTGGACAAACGGAACAAGCGGTTTTCTGAATAGCTTGGGATATTGGTGGACATCCACAACTCCCACTTCTGCCAATGCTTGGTACCGTGTATTGGGAGCCAACTATGCTACAGTAAACAGAATTTCAGGGGGTAAGAGAGCCGGATTCAGTATCCGATGCGTTAAGGATTAGGCAGTGAGGAAAGGGGTTAGCGAAACAATTTAGTAAATGTTCCTACACTTTTAGTTTGATTATAAATTGAGTTGCGAATCAAGTCCAAGGAAATTGTTTCGGGAGAATTCACCTCCTTTTTTTCCTTCGAAAAAGTAG
>JACCDL011002563.1_pt1 | contig 13728 bp, 12 predicted proteins | sample 7441931 | NCBI WGS metagenome assembly JACCDL01 (sample SAMN15323437, study PRJNA562643) | freshwater metagenome | isolation source: river surface water | place: USA:Blue River Watershed | collected 2017-08-16 | reverse complement strand
CTCAAGTTAGACTAGGGCGCTCAACCACAGTACGGAGGGCTCATGAGCAGCGATAACGACAAAGTCGCGATGCTCGGGCTGACTTACGACGATGTGCTCTTATTGCCAGATGCCTCTGAGGTTGTTCCTAGCGAAGTAAATACTGCAACCTGGTTAACTCGAAAGATTTCGCTCGAAGTTCCCTTGGTTTCATCTGCGATGGATACCGTTACCGAATCCACCATGGCGATCGCTATGGCTAAAGCCGGCGGTATCGGAATTATTCACCGAAACCTTCCGATCGATGAACAAGTTACCCACGTTAAATTAGTAAAGAACGTTGGCCTTGCTGGCGCCGCCGTTGGCGTTGGGGATGACGGATTTGCACGTGCCCAATCTTTAATTGAAGCCGGTGTTGATGTTGTCGTTGTCGATACAGCACACGGCCACCACCGCGCAGTACTTGATGCGATCGAGCGAATTAAAAAGTTTTCTTCAACAATCCAAATAATCGGCGGCAATATCGCCACTCGCGCAGGTGCGCAGGCTTTGATTAACGCGGGTGCGGATGCAGTAAAAGTTGGCGTTGGTCCAGGGTCTATCTGCACAACACGTGTTGTTGCAGGCGTTGGCGTTCCACAAATTACCGCGATCATGGAAGCGGCCAAGGCATGTAACAAAGCTGGCATTCCACTAATCGCAGATGGTGGTCTTCAATATTCAGGAGACATTGTTAAAGCAATTGTTGCCGGTGCAAATTCAGTAATGCTTGGTTCTCTTCTTGCTGGTTGCGAAGAATCTCCAGGACAACTTGTTGAAATTGATGGCCGTAAATACAAGGCATATCGCGGGATGGGTTCGCTAGGTGCGATGCAATCACGCGGTGAACAAAAGTCATATTCCAAAGACCGCTATATGCAAGACGATGTTCTCTCTGAAGACAAACTTGTACCTGAAGGCATTGAAGGCAAGGTCGCTTACCGCGGACCAGTAGCCGATGTTGTTCACCAACTAGTTGGTGGTCTGCGCAGCGGAATGGGTTACGCCGGAGCGCCTGATATCGAAACTCTTCGCCGCGAAGGTCGCCTTATCCAAATTACCGCAGCAGGGCTACAAGAAAGCCATCCCCACGATGTCTTACATGTTGCCGATGCCCCTAACTACAGCAAGAAGAGCTAAGGAAGGCCGCTATGGATATCGAAATCGCACCGGGAAAGCGTGCCCGGCAGGCATATTCATTTGACGATATCGCCATCGTTCCCAGCCGCCGTACCCGCAACCCAGAAGATGTTTCAACTGCCTGGCAGATCGATGCCTACAAATTTGATATCCCTATGTTGGCAGCGCCTATGGACTCTGTTGTATCTCCAGAAACTGCGATTGAAATTGGGCGCCTTGGCGGACTGGGTGTTTTAAATCTTGAGGGACTTTGGACTCGCTATGACGATCCACGTATTCCACTTGGTGAAATCGCATCAATGCCAGATAAGCATGCAACCCGACGAATGCAAGAAATTTATAGCGCACCTATTCGCCCCGAATTAATCAAAGAGCGCATCAAAACTATTCGTGATTCTGGCGTCACGGTTGCTGCGTCTCTTTCACCACAGCGCACTGCCGAACTTCATAAGGCGGTTATCGATGCTGGCGTGGATATCTTTGTAATCCGTGGAACCACAGTTTCTGCCGAACACGTTGGCAATAATGAATCAGTTCTAAACCTTAAGAAATTTATCTACGAACTTGATGTCCCAGTAATTGTTGGCGGAGTCGCAACTGCGACAGGTGCGCTGCACTTAATGCGCGCTGGCGCTGCTGGAGTACTTGTTGGTTTCGGCGGTGGCGCGGCGCATACAACTCGTAAAGTTTTGGGAATTGAAGTACCGATGGCTTCTGCAGTCGCCGAAGTTGCTGCTGCGCGCCGCGAGTACTTAGACGAATCTGGTGGACGTTATGTTCATGTCATCGCCGATGGTTCTGTTGGCCGCTCTGGTGATATTGCAAAGGCGATTGCGGTTGGCGCCGATGCAGTGATGATGGGCTCGCCACTTGCTAAAGCAACGCAGGCGCCAGGACTCGGTTGGCACTGGGGATCAGAAGCACATCACCAAGAACTGCCACGCGGTGAGCGCGTAAACGTGGGAACTGTCGGAACCCTTGAAGAAATCTTGCTCGGTCCATCACACACATCTGATGGCTCGATGAACCTCTTTGGCGCACTTCGTCGCGCAATGGCTACTTCTGGATATTCAGACGTTAAGTCATTCCAGCGCGTAGAAGTAATTATTCACGGGGCGTAAATGAGTAATTCGCAGAACGGCGTACTGGTCGTTGATTTCGGTGCGCAATATGCGCAGCTGATTGCCCGTCGCGTGCGCGAAGCAAACGTTTTCTCAGAGATTGTTCCTTCACATATCACCGCTGCAGAAGTAACTGCGAAAGCACCTTCTGCAATTGTTTTATCAGGTGGGCCATCAAGCGTTTACGCAGATCACGCACCTAAGTTTGATCCCGAAATTTTGAATCTTGGTATTCCGGTCTTCGGAATTTGCTACGGCTTCCAAGCTATGGCCGCAGCCCTTGGTGGCATTGTTAGCCAGACGGGAAAATCAGAATTTGGTCGCACAGAGATAAAAGCTGAAACTACTTCTAAAATTTTTGCTTCACTTCCAGCTTCGCAGAGCGTCTGGATGTCTCACGGAGATGCTGTTACACAAGCTCCTGCTGGATTTTCTATTTGTGCAGTAACCGCAGATACACCGATCGCAGCCTTTGAAGATGCCACAGGAAAAATTGCCGGAGTTCAATTCCACCCTGAAGTTCTTCACTCCGAACACGGTCAGGCAATTCTTAAAAACTGGTTGATCAATATCGCAGGCTGTATTCCTAACTGGACAACGGGCAACATTGCAGAAAATGAAGTTGCTAAAGCGAAAGCGCTGATTGGCAGCAAGCGCGTTATCTGCGGCCTCTCTGGTGGAGTTGATTCAGCAGTTGCTGCCGCAATCGTGCAGCGCGCAGTTGGTGCGCAACTCACCTGTGTATTCGTTGATCACGGCTTGCTACGCAGCGGTGAATCTGAACAAGTACAACGCGACTTCGTTGCCGCTACTGGCATTGATCTAGTTGTGGTTGATGCGGTTGATCAATTCTTAAGCGCTCTAGCTGGGATTACCGATCCTGAGACCAAGCGAAAAATCATCGGCCGTGAATTCATTCGTTCATTTGAGAAGGCAGCACGTGATATCGCAGCGGGAGGAGATGTTGAATTCTTAGTGCAGGGCACGCTCTACCCAGATGTTGTCGAATCGGGCGGCGGCACCGGTACTGCGAATATCAAGTCACACCACAATGTTGGTGGGCTTCCAGATGATTTGAAGTTCACGCTTGTTGAACCGCTTCGCACTTTATTTAAAGATGAAGTACGCCAAGTTGGTTTGGAACTTGGGCTTCCTGAAGAGATAGTTTGGCGCCAACCATTCCCAGGCCCAGGTCTTGGTATCCGCATCATTGGTGAAGTAACTCAGGATCGTCTGGAAATTCTGCGCCATGCAGATTTAATCGCGCGCGAAGAGTTAAAGGCAGCCGGACTTGATCGCCAGATCTGGCAATGTCCAGTTGTTCTCTTAGCTGAAGTGCGCAGCGTTGGCGTCCAAGGCGACGGCCGCACTTATGGACACCCAATAGTTTTACGTCCAGTATCGAGTGAAGATGCAATGACTGCAGATTGGTCGCGAATTCCGTACGATACGTTGGAAAAAATTTCCACGCGCATTACCAATGAAGTCCGCGAAGTAAATCGAGTTGTGCTGGATGTAACTAGCAAGCCGCCTGGGACGATCGAATGGGAATGACCGTGAAAAAATTCTTTTCTTTATTTATTGTTTTAACGTTACTTCCAGTTCCGGCCTCAGCTGCTGAACGCCCAACTTCAGTTAAGGGTTGCACCAAGCCAACGTCTAAGGCGCATGCGCCAGCAACGCTTAAGCAGCCAACTAGCGTTGATAAGAAACTCGCTAAAACGATGACGATCACAACAAATTGTGGGGTCATCACCATCGCGTTAGATCCAGCGGCTCCGCAAACCGTTACCAACTTGGCAACACTGGCTCGTTCTAAGTATTTCGATGGCACCTACTGCCATCGTCTAACAACAGAAGGTATTTATGTTCTGCAATGTGGCGATCCATCAGCACAGGGAAATGGTTCGCCTGGTTCGTGGAAAGGTTACAAAGATGAGAACCTTCCAACTAAGAAGATTCTGACCTACCCAGCCGGAACAGTAGCTATGGCTAACTCTGGTCCAAATACCAATGGCAGCCAATTCTTCTTGGTCTATAAAGACACAACACTTCCGCCGAGCTACACAATCTGGGGCAAGATCAAAACTGGCTTGCCGCTATTGCTACGCATTGAAAAAGTAGGTGCATACCAAGTTGATCAAGCATCAGGGAATGCGTATTACGCCGGAGATGGAATACCTGTACAACCGATCGAGATTAAATCGGTGACGGTTCGTTAATTAATTAGTTGGTATTAACGATCTTAAAAGCTTCAGCGATACGACCCTCAGGCAAGCCACCTATACCTGCATTGCGCTGACCCCATTCGCGAACCATATTTTCCAACTCTTTATTGTGCGAAGTTTGTGAAGCGTGAGCGCGCAGCGCTTTCATCTTTAGATCAAAAGTTTCGGTGATATCTACCCAGTGATCTGGATTCGCAAAACCCATCATCCAAACTTCTTTCACGCGATGAGGTTGCAAACCTTCGTTTTCAAGCAAGTCAGTAAATGCAAAAGGATTTCGTGCATCTGGGTAAACGGCTTGAATCGCAGCTTCACCGGCAGCTAAATGATCTGGGTGGCTGGCGCCGATGCGATCCCAATTACGTTCTGGTGATTGGCAGACCATGCGATCTGGTTTGCTAATTCGAATTTGGCGAACAATATCTTTGCGAAGCCCAAGGGTTGGTTCGAGATGGCCATCTACATAATTTAAAAATGTAATGTCAGTGACGCCGATCGCAGCTCCTGCTTCGCGTTGTTCGCGCTGGCGAATCGCTGGCATCTGCTCTTTAGTAAACCCTGACTCTTCGCCGCCTTGATCACCATTTGTGCAGAAAACGTAGGCGACTTCGATGCCTTCTTTTACCCATTGCGCGATCGTTCCAGAAGCGCCAAAATCTGAGTCATCAGGGTGTGCGTTGATGACTAATACGCGCTTGATTTCTGAATTTGGTAGCGGCTCCATGACAGTTAAGCCTAATAGACTCCGCGCCATGGTTGATACGCAAGCGCTATTGGCGGGGCTTAATCCGCAGCAGCAGAAAGCGGTCATTCACGAAGGCGCCCCACTTTTGGTCGTAGCTGGCGCTGGTTCTGGAAAAACTCGAGTTCTTACACGTCGCATCGCTTACTTAATGGCAGCACGTGCAGTAAAGCCTTACGAAATTTTGGCGATTACCTTTACGAATAAGGCTGCTGGCGAGATGAAGGATCGCGTCACCGAATTAGTTGGGCCGATCGCTAAATCCATGTGGGTCTCTACATTTCATTCTGCTTGTGTGCGCTTGCTTCGTCAAGAGATCGAACGTCTGGGCTATAGCAGCACCTTCAGTATTTACGATTCAGCCGATTCGCAGAAGTTAATTTCGCGGGTAATGGAAACCCTTAACCTCGATCCCAAGCGCTATCCGGCCCGACAATTTCAATCACTAATTTCCAATGCTAAAAATGAGCTGCAAACCCCATACCAATATCTTTCTGCTGCTCAAAATCAATTTGAAACCATTGTCGCCGATGTCTACACGATGTATGAGAAAAGGCTCCAACAAGCTAACGCTCTAGATTTTGATGATCTAATCATGAAGACCGTGCAGGTATTGCAACAATTCCCTGAAACCAAAGCCCGCTTTCGTTCACGCTTTCGCCACATCTTGGTCGATGAGTACCAGGACACCAACCATGCGCAATATGTTTTAGTTAAAGAGCTCACCGGCACTGAAGGCGATGGCTTTCCGATTGCCGAGCTTTGCGTGGTGGGAGATGCCGACCAATCAATTTATGGTTTCCGTGGGGCAACAATCCGAAACATTTTGCAGTTCGAGGTTGATTACCCAAACGCGGCCACCGTATTGCTCGAACAAAATTACCGTTCAACGCAAAACATCCTCAACGCTGCAAATGCCGTGATTACTCAGAATGAATCTCGTAAAGAGAAGAACTTGTGGTCTGATGCCGGTGCTGGTGCACCGCTCGTTGGTTATGTCGCCGAATCCGAATATGACGAAGCTGAATTCGTAAAGTCTGAGATCCGCTCACTGCAAGATATGGGTTACTCAAATCCAGGCGATACTGCGGTTTTCTATCGCACAAATGCCCAATCTCGTATCTTTGAAGAAATATTTATGCGCGCTGCTATTCCTTACAAAGTAGTTGGGGGCTTGCGCTTCTACGAACGTAAAGAAGTAAAAGATTTGTTGGCTTATCTGCGAGTTCTCTCCAACCCAGATGATGAAGTTTCCCTTCGTCGCATCATCAACTTTCCAAAACGTGGCATTGGCGATCGCGCACTTGAAGAAGTTGAGATTTTCGCTCAATCCCAGGGCATTTCATTTTGGCAGGCCTTATTGCGGGTAAGTGAGGCAACTAGCGTTCCCAACAAAGCTGCCCACTCGATCGGAACCTTTACCTCGATGCTTACCGCCCTCGCAGTATTGGTTGAAGCGAAAACAAAACCTTCAGTAATCATTGAAGCGGTGCTCGAGCAATCTGGTCTGTTAACTGAGTTAGAAGCAAGTACAGATCCCCAAGATGAAGTCCGCGTGGAAAATTTAAAAGAACTTGTCTCGGCATCTATGGAATACGAAGAACGTCCCTTTGAAGAACTCGGTGAAGATGAAGAAATTTCACTCTCTGGATTCCTCGAAAAAGTTTCGCTAGTTGCCGATGCCGACGAAATCCCTGATGGTGAAGATCATGGAGGAGTTGTCACCTTGATGACGTTGCACACCGCTAAAGGTCTGGAATTCCCAACGGTATTTCTCACTGGCATGGAGGATGGAATATTTCCGCATGCCCGCACCTTGGATGATCCAAAAGAAATTGAAGAAGAACGACGATTGGCCTACGTTGGTTTAACTCGCGCGGAAAAACGTTTATATATTTCGCGCGCCGAATATCGCTTAACTTTCGGAACTCCGAAGTACAACCCAGGTTCGCGTTTCTTAGATGAAATTCCAACCACGTTAATCGAATGGAAGAACGAAGCGCGCTCTTCATCATCATCCGGAAGTTCTGGGCTACGCCGACGCACACCAACAACTCCACCACCTCGCGCCACCGGTAAAACATCTTCGGCGATGGTTCTAGAAGTTGGCCAGCGTGTGTCACATGACACATTCGGTCTCGGCACAGTTGTCTCCCTTGCAGGCGAAGGCGATAAATCAGAGGCAACGATCAACTTCGGCCAATACGGCGAAAAACGCCTCTTGCTGCGCTATGCCCCAGTTGTGGTTTTGTAGCCATTTCCAAGGATTAGGATTACCCATATCCGCTAGCGCAAAGACGAGCTAGTAATTCTTCGAATGGTTGTTATCTGTGGATCTTTTTGAATACCAAGCCCGTGACCTCTTTGAAAAGCATCGCGTACCTGTTTTAGCGGGCGCTGTCGCAACAACTTCCGATGAAGCTTTTGCTGCTGCTAGCAAAATGGGTGGCAAGGTAGTTGTTAAGGCGCAGGTAAAAGTTGGAGGTCGTGGAAAAGCTGGCGGCGTAAAACTTGCCGTCGATGCAAACGATGCCAAAGAGAAAGCCGGCGCCATTCTCGGAATGGATATTAAAGGCCATACCGTTCACAAAGTCATGATTGCGCAAGCAGCACCAATCGTGGACGAGTACTACATCTCAATTTTGCTCGATCGTTCAAACCGTACATTCCTAGTGATGGCTTCAGTTGCTGGCGGAATGGATATCGAAGAAGTTGCACATACCGCACCAGAAAAACTTGCCAAAGTTCCTGTAACTGCCGTTGATGGAATCTCGGCGGCAAAGGCCAAGGAAATCGTGGCTCAGGCAAAGTTTCCTGCAGATATTGCAGATCAAGTCGCAGTTGTTCTTGTAAAACTTTGGGAGACTTTCCAATCAGAAGATGCAACTCTCGTTGAAGTTAACCCACTAGTAAAGACTGAAGATGGCCGCATCGTTGCACTTGATGGCAAGGTAACTCTCGATGACAACGCCGAATTCCGTCAGCCAGACCACGAAGCGCTAGTAGATCACGATGCCGCGAATGCGCTAGAAGCAGCAGCTAAGGAAAAAGGTTTAAATTACGTAAAGCTTGATAATGGTCAGGTCGGAATCATAGGAAACGGTGCCGGTCTGGTTATGTCAACGCTGGATGTTGTTGCATATGCCGGTGAAAAATTCGGTGGCATGCGTCCAGCAAACTTCCTTGATATCGGTGGTGGTGCATCCGCACAAGTTATGGCGGATGGTCTTTCAATTATCTTGGGCGACCCAGATGTAAAGAGCGTTTTTGTAAATGTCTTCGGTGGAATTACTGCCTGCGACGCTGTTGCAAATGGCATTGTTCAGGCACTTGAACTACTTGGACCAAAGGCCATCAAGCCAATCGTTGTTCGCCTAGATGGCAATAATGTCCTTGAAGGCCGCGCAATTTTGAAAGCAGCTAACCATCCATTGATTGAGCAGGCCGAAACTATGGATGGAGCAGCATCACGTGCTGCAGAATTGGCGGCAAAGTAATGTCTATCTTTATTAATTCTGCAAGCAAAGTAATCGTGCAAGGCATGACTGGTTCTGAAGGAACCAAGCACACCCGCCGTATGTTGGCATCTGGCACAAAAGTAGTTGGCGGAGTGACACCAGGTAAGGGTGGACAAGTTGTCGATATCGATGGCCATCAACTTCCAGTTTTCAATACGGTTGCCGAAGCCATGGCTGCAACGGGAGCAAATGTTTCGGTTGTATTCGTTCCACCTAAGTTCGCTAAAGCGGCTGTCATAGATGCGATTGATGCCAAGATGCCGCTGGTAGTTGTGATTACTGAAGGAATTCCAGTCCACGACTCTGCATACTTCTACGCTTACTCACTTCAAAAGGGCACAACTCAGATCATCGGGCCAAACTGTCCAGGATTGATCAGCCCAGAACAATCAAATGTCGGAATCATTCCTGCCGATATCACTAAGCGTGGACCAATTGGTTTGGTTTCAAAATCCGGAACTCTCACCTATCAAATGATGTACGAACTCCGTGATATTGGATTTTCAACAGCAGTTGGTATCGGTGGCGATCCAGTAATCGGTACAACTCACATCGATTGCCTAAAGGCTTTTCAAGATGATCCCGATACAAAAGCGATCGTGATGATTGGTGAAATCGGTGGCGATGCTGAAGAGCGCGCTGCCGCATTTATTGCCGAGTACGTAACCAAGCCAGTTGTTGGTTATGTTGCCGGCTTTACTGCACCTGAAGGTAAGACGATGGGCCATGCTGGTGCAATCGTCTCTGGATCATCTGGTACTGCGCAAGCTAAGAAAGATGCCCTTGAAGCTGCTGGTGTAAAGGTTGGCCAAACTCCAAGTGAAACTGCGCGCTTAATGCGCGCCATACTCGGTCGCTAACTCTGCAATGTTGCAACGTGTCCTAGCGGTCTCGTTTGCACAGGTTTTACGTAGCATCTTTGTCATCCTTCTTCCGATAGCTTTTATCTCTCTAATCGCTTGGGCAACCGCTGGAAGTGCAACCGGAAATACATCAGATCCAATTCGGGCTGCGCTCTGGCTTTGGTTGGGAGCACATCACCTACCGTTTTTCCTCAACGGAACAACGATCGGCTATCTCTCATTTCTGCCGATAGGCGCGATGCTAATTCCATTCCTTGCAATTCGAATTGGATTTTCAAAAGCACTCGGCAAGTTACACGGCGATTTTCATAACATAAATAGCGTTCGAACAATCTTTGCTGGAGAATATGCTCTGATAGCGACGATTTTTGCACTCTTAAGTAGATCCTCCACTGTCTCTCCGCAGTGGTATCTAACCCCTGTCTTCACTTTTGCAATTGCTTATTTAGCGACTCTAACCGCAGGATCGAGAGTTCGAGTATCACAGGCTCTCTCTTTGGCTAGCCGGGCACTGGCAATTTTGCTCGGTTTCTCATTCGTTGTGCTTGCGATCTTGATCTTTACAAATATCTCAACTTTTAAAAATATCTCAATTGTTCTTCAACCTGGGATTCTTGGTTTACTTTTACTCTTTGCGCTAAATGCTGTCTATCTTCCAAATGCGGCGCTATCAATACTCGGTTACTTCACCGGAACTGGCTTTGCAATTGGCGCCGGAACTTTAGTCTCGCCATTCACGCATCGTTTAGGTGAATTACCGGCGCTTCCTCTTCTATCAGTGCTTCCAACAACTTCTTCGCGGTGGGCTTTAATTGCGGTAGCGCTGGTTATTGCCGTTGGGGCTGCTCTAGCGATCTGGGCGCAAAGTTCGAGCACCACCACGCTTGTTCAGAGCTTTGTACTGCTCTTGATCGCTACCGCTCTTTTAAGTTATCTAGCTAGTGGTTCGCTAATGACACCAGCGATGAGCGCGGTTGGATTATCGATTTGGAAGTTCACGCTCTCCATCGCAGTTGAAATATCTATTGGGATTGTGCTGGTGGTTCTATTGCCGCAGATAAGAATTCGCACAAAACGATGACTCATCCGCGCATAGTCATTCTTGCTTCAGGAAGCGGAAGTATCGCTCAAGCAATTATCGATGCGCAGCGCAGTGGAGATTTAAAGGCTGAGATTGTTTGCACTATCTCTGATCAAGAAAGTGCACAGGTTTTGAAGAGATCTATCGAAGCCGGAATTCCCAGCAAAGTTATTCCCATGACCGCCGATCGTTTGCAATGGGATCAGCAAATCATTGCAACGCTAAAAGAGTTGCAACCTGATCTAGTTGTAAGTGCAGGTTTCATGCGCATTCTCTCTGCCGAGTGCGTTTCTAAATTTAAGATTGTAAATAGCCACCCAGCGCTGCTGCCACTCTTCCCGGGTGCGCACGCAGTTCGCGATGCTCTTGCGGCTGGTGCCAGTAAGACAGGAACAACTATCCACTGGGTAGATAGTGGCGTTGATACCGGTGAGATCATCGCCCAAGAGGAAGTTGAAATCACAGCGGGGGATACGCAAGAGTCGCTACATGAGCGCATTAAGATTGTCGAACGACGTCTCTATGTCGCGACGTTGCAGCAACTACTGAACGAATTCGTGAGGTCTCATGACTGACCGCAAAGCTATCCGTCGCGCGCTAGTAAGCGTTTACGACAAAGATCGCCTGCTCGAAATGGGCAAAGTACTCACCGAAGCCAAAGTCGAAATTATTTCAACCGGTTCAACAGCCAAGACACTTGCCGAGGCAGGTTATGCGGTTACCGAAGTCAGTTCGTACACCGGCTTTCCCGAGATCATGGGTGGACGCGTAAAGACTCTTCATCCCAAGATCCACTCAGGCATTTTGGCGGATCAAGAGAACCCCGAACATTTAGCTGCGATCAATGAACTTGATATCGAACCCTTTGATTTAGTTGTAATTAACCTTTATCCGTTCTTGCAGACGATTATGTCGGGCGCTGAATATTCCGAATGTATTGAACAAATTGATATCGGTGGTCCTTCAATGTTGCGTGGCGCCGCTAAGAACCATAGTTCGGTCGCAGTTATCTCAAAGGTTTCTCAGTACGAAGATTTATTTGCCGCAATCAAAGCCGGCGGAACTACGTTGGAAGAACGCCGTCGCTTTGCTCTCGAAGTCTTTCGCACCACCGCTGAATACGATTTAATGATTGCTAGTTGGCTTGGCACGCAGATAAGTATGGATATCCCGGATTGGTTTGGATTTATCTGGAACCGCCAAAGTTCGCTACGTTACGGCGAGAATCCACATCAGAAAGCTGCGATCTATCGCGGTGGCCCTCCTGGAATTGTTAATGCTGTACAAAGCCACGGTAAAGAGATGTCATTTAATAATTACACTGATGCCGATGCGGCTTGGCGTGCCGCGTTAGATCACACGCAACCATGTGTAGCGATTATCAAACATGCCAATCCTTGCGGAATTGCAACCGGTGAAGATATTGCTAGCGCTTATTTAGCAGCCCATGCTTGCGACCCAGTGTCAGCGTTTGGGGGAGTAGTTGCGGCAAATCGCAAAGTAACAGTTGCAATGGCCGAGCCACTTTCTCAAATATTTACCGAAGTAATTATCGCGCCCGAGTACGAACCAGAAGCGCTGGAAATACTTTCGCGCAAACCTTCAATTCGAATTCTTACCTGTGCAAATACCTTTATCTCTCCATTTGAAATCCGCCCAGTATCAGGCGGAGTTCTGCTGCAAGATACCGACAAGATCAACGCCGCGGGTGATTCACCTGCTAACTGGAAGCAAGTAACCGGTAAGCCAGTTTCTGCAGAAGTTTTAGCAGACCTTGAATTTGCTTGGCGTGCGGTGCGTGCGGTTAAAAGTAATGCAATTTTGTTGGCGCATAACGGCGCAGCTATCGGAATCGGAATGGGCCAAGTAAATCGCGTGGATTCAGCAAAGCTGGCAGTTACTCGCGCTGGCGATCGCGTTGCCGGAACAGTTGCTGCAAGCGATGCTTTTTTCCCATTTGCCGACGGCCTACAGATTCTGATCGATGCTGGCATAACAGCAGTCGTTCAGCCAGGTGGAAGTGTGCGCGATGAAGAAGTTATTGCCGCAGCCAACGCTGCAGGTATTGCAATGTTTTTCACTGGTACGCGCCACTTCTCGCACGCCTAAATTCACTAGTAAGAACCAACTCGAATAGGATCAGCATATGAGCGCAACGATCCTGAATGGCAAAGCACTTGCTTCCACCATTAAAGGCCAACTTGCCGCTCGCGTATCAATTTTGAAAACTGCCGGAATTTCACCGGGGCTTGGAACCGTTCTAGTTGGCGATGATCCAGGTTCACATTCTTATGTAGCTGGTAAACATCGCGACTGCCAAGAAGTTGGCATTAACTCGATTCGCGTTGACTTGAAGGCAGATGCGTCAGAGGCTGATGTGCTAGCCGCGATTAAAGATTTAAATAACTCGAAAGAGTGCACTGGTTACATAGTGCAATTGCCACTACCAAATGGAATCAATACTCAGAAAGTTTTAGAGGCGATCGATCCTGCGAAAGATGCTGATGGCTTGCATCCTACGAATTTAGGTCGCCTAGTTGCCGGTTATGAAGCACCGCTTCCCTGCACACCACGTGGCATCGTTGAGTTAATTAACCAATACAAAATTCCATTGTCAGGTGCCGAAGTTGTGGTCATCGGCCGCGGTTTAACTGTTGGTCGCCCACTTGGACTATTGCTAACTCGTAAGCAAGAAAATGCCACCGTTACTTTGACTCATACAGGTACTAAAGATTTATTAGCGCACACTAAGCGCGCCGATATTGTTGTGGCGGCAATTGGAAGCGCACATTTCTTAAAGGCAGATCACATTAAAGCTGGCGCCGCGGTTCTCGATGTTGGAATATCTAGAACTTCTGCTGGATTAGTTGGTGATGTCGATCCAGGTGTAATGGAAGTTGCATCTTTCGTAGCTCCAATGCCGGGCGGAGTCGGTCCAATGACGCGCGCCATGTTGTTGCAGAACGTTGTTGAAGCATGCGAGAGATAAATTCAATTGGTGTGCGCCTGGCATACCT
>JACCDL011524824.1_pt1 | contig 13734 bp, 17 predicted proteins | sample 7441931 | NCBI WGS metagenome assembly JACCDL01 (sample SAMN15323437, study PRJNA562643) | freshwater metagenome | isolation source: river surface water | place: USA:Blue River Watershed | collected 2017-08-16 | reverse complement strand
CCAGCGGTCATCCAGTTGTTTGCAGATTGGGTGTACTGAGTGCTGACCCGCGTCTGGGCATTTAGGTCGTTCTGAATGGCAGTAAGTTCACCCGACTTCGTGTGGAGTTCGTGGCGACGGAGACCTAATTCAAAGTGATTTTGCGCCAATGGCCCCTGCCTCTCTAACGTCGAAATCTGCTCTCTCGTATCCGCAATTTCCTGCTGCTTCTCGATTTTCTGGGCGCTAATATTCTCAACGCGTTCGGCGTGACGACTCCCACGCACCTGCTTATAGGCCGAACCGGCGCCGAGTACGCCGACCACTGCACCCGACGCCATGGACATGGCCCCGCGGGTGATCCCGGCGGCATAATTCTTGTTGCCTTCGTCTCTGATTTTTTGAGCTTGCGATCTCAGCTCCTCGATCTGGGTCTGGAAGCCCAGCACACTCAAAGTCGTCCCCGTCTGCCCCAACCGCTGTGCGAATTTTAGAAAAATCTCCAGGAACCGCATCATCTGATCGGTCCAATTGACGGCGGGAATCTTCATGATCTCGTCGAACAAGGACGTGTAGTTTCCGAGCGCCTCATCGACAAAACTCATCTGAAGCTGGGCCATCTGATCGCCCGCCGCCCGGTAGACGCGTATGACCTCGCGCATATCCACCGTCAAGTCGGCGTCGCTCATTTGAAGCAGCGCCTCGTACGTGGATGCGCTGCAGGCGCGGGCCGAGGCAAGCGCCTGCAGCTTGCGCCGGGGATCCGCGTCGTCCAACGCAATGGCGGACTTGAGCATCGCGAGGACCTCCGTCGTGTCCAGTTCGGCGCGTTCCGCGCAATGCGATGAGTCGGACTCACTGCCGGTGAAGCCGGGGGGGCAAAGGGTACATTTGTCGCGATCGACGCGATCGGGAGTCATAGTTACCTCCAAAAAGTGGGGGGTTCAAGAACGTGAAAAACGCAAGGTCTTCAGACCACTGCATAGCGGCGCCGGGGCACATTCACCAGAACGCTGAGTCCTTCAAACGCCCGCGATACCGACTCCGCGGCGTCCTCGAAAAACTTCGTGCGACTTTCCTGCACTGCGCGCACGACTTCGAGGGTTTTATCGGTCAGCTCCTGGTTGGCGGTGACCTCGGTTTGGTCATTGAGCAGGTCTGCCCGTAGCTCACTGATCCACTGATTGATACGTGCCTGTGTCAGCCCCTCGAATCCCTCACCCAGGCTCGTGACGCCGCTGGTGACGAGGTTGAAGCGCATCGTGAGATCTGTCGTACGGGCCAGGATCTTCACCATGCGAGCCTGGGTCTGGGCCGTGCTCCCGAACTTGCCCATCACTGCCACCATCAGGATGGTCCCGAGGACAGCGGCCGCGATCTGCCAGTCTTGTGAGAGACCCGCCTCGCGTGCGCCGATCGCCAAGAGCTCGCCAAGATTGCAGGTGAGAAGAGCCGCGCCCCAGTCGGCTCCCATCTCCTCCCCGAGGCTTTTTCGACCCGCGAGGGACAAGCCCATATCCGCCAAGGCCCCGGCCGCAGCCCCCATGGCCATCAGTGCCATGACGACCGGGACGACGCCCACGCCACCGGTCCCGAATCCAATAGCCGCCAGCACCACGACAGTGACAACGACGGTGGCCACCTTCTGGATCCAGCCCAACACCCCGCCACGGCTCCTGGATGCTCGCTCCTTGGCTTGCTGCGCCACCATTTCGTTGAACTTCTTCAGGTGCTCCTGAAGCTGGCTGCGCGTGGCGTGCTCGAGCACATCGACCTGGGTCCGCATCGTCTCCAGTAAGGCGTCACCCGAGATGCCCATCAACTTTTCCAAGAGGAGCATCATTTGCGCGGCCGAGAGCTGCCCCATCGGCGGTGCAATCTTGGGTGCCTGGTTGTCGCTTGAAGACAGGTAGAAAACTGTATCGGAAGTGACGGTTCGCGCGGTTGGCGACAAACCGGCTTCCTTCAGCTTGTCGTCGATCAGGTCCTGGAAACTGCGTATCCCCGCACTAGTGACAGGTTGAGTCATGTTTTCTCCCTGGGTGAATAGGCTTGGAGGATGTAGCGATCAGGTCCAGCAGGGCCTGCGCTTTGTTCTGGAGGACGTCGTGCACCACGGGCTGGCACAGGGCCTGTAGCTTCTGCAATCCTTCCTGCGCCTCGTCTCGACGGCCCGTTGCGAGGAGACACTCGCATGCATGGAAAACCGGCACCGGGTCGTTGGGGTCGAGTACCGCAGCGGTGAGGTAGTGGGCCAGGGCCGCATCGGGCCGCCCCTGCATCTGCAGGCAGGCCGCGAAGGCGCACAGGGAGCGCCGCTCCAGGCTGTCGCGAAGCAAGAGAAGACCAAATACAGGCAGGGCCAGGTCATACCGGGCTTGCGCGTACAGGTGATGGCCCACCGCGTACAGCGACTCGTCGTCAACGTCTTGCACGGCAGCCGCAGGTGCCGATCTGTCATCGTGCTGAAGCTGAGAGGGTGGCGCGGCTGCGGTGTCGGGGTGGGCGGTCATGGTCAGTGCGTCGGGTTCGGAAACTAACGAGGCTCAGTTCAGGGTCTTGGACTTGGCATCGAACATCTTCTGGATCACGTCCGTGATGGCGGACATGATGGCCGTCGTCACCTGCATCGACTGGTTGACGGCCGTTGTGGCGGACTGCAGGCGGTTGCTCAGATTCGTGATCTCCGACTTGACGATCTGCACGGCGCCATACAGGTCGGCTCCGGTATGGGACGTTGTTAAGCCGCCGTACACAAGACTGGCGTGGGCCTCGTTGTATTTCACGGCGAAGTCTCGACTCAGCTCGACGCTGGAATACGCAGCCCATCCCAGCGATCCGATCGTGTTGTTCGCGGGCGCGGGTGAGCGCACGATCAATTGGGTCTGTCCGGCTCGAGCCGGGCTGATCAATTCATTCGCGAGACTCTTCCACTGCGCGTCCGTGACGTTCTGCATCTGGCTGGGCTGCAGATTCAATTTGTTTTTGAACCACCACTGAATGGCTGGCCAGTCGCGTTCGCCCAGATCCTTGAGCACCCGTACGCGCAATGTGAGTTCAAAAGTCGGGTCATAGACTCTGGGGTTGTGCTTGTCCCACTTTTCCGAGACGCTGCCCACGCTATTTCGGAAGGCCGGCTCGGGGAGCTCGGCCTGCTTGATGTCCTGGTTGATCTGATAGATCAGGCCTGGGTCTTTGTTCAGTGCCTCCACCAGCTTCTTCGCGTCACCGGATTCGCCCACCTGGGCCTGCAGCTTGCCCAACTTGGCCAGTAGGCTGTTGAGTCGGTTGAGCTTCTCGTTGATGTCTTCCAGCGACTCCATCTTGTCGTTGGTTTTTTTCTGACTCCGCGCCCATTCACCCACGTACAGCTCGAACAGCTTCCGTTCGAGCGGCTCGACGAGCGGCTCGGACGACTCAGTGGATGAGCCAGGTGGCGCCGGCGGTTTCAGTTCAATAGACATTCGGTGATCTCCCCTTGAGGTCTTGGCCGGATCTCACACCAGCGACCGCAGCACCTTGCGGCGAAGCGGGCGCACTGGCGTGGCACTCAAGGCAGGATCGGATGCCAGCAGGCTCTCAGAGCGCCACCGATCCGCTTCGCTGAAGCCGTCGGCAATCTGATCCTTCAAGGACTGGGTGTCCACGCCGATGGACTGCAGCCAGCGGGCGTCTTCTTCGAGGCGGCGCCGACCCTGTTCGATGCAGGCCCGCGACTGCCCGATCAGCATTGCTGTGTGCTCGATCCATTCGTCTAGGTCATTCACGAGCGTCCCCTCTCAAGCCGGCTACCGGGTCCCGCTACGGCAGACCCTGGATGGCTCGCTGAGTAACCCGCTGCTGGGCGCAGTTCCACGCCCAGAGATGAGGAACCACCTGCGTGCCGGCGTTACTACTGGCGCTCACTGCTCACTGACCCCTCCCAACGTGTACGCCCCCTCTGACGCCCCCTGGCATGCCCCCCTCGGCACACGCCTCCCCGCTGGCGAAGCCCAGTCGGCTACACCCGGGGCGGCGCTGAACGGGGTTCTGGTGCGGGTCAAGGACGGCGCCTCGCTGTTGGTCGACGCCGCCGAGGAGGTGGGCCTGCATCTGAGCGAAAAAATCGAGCGCCACACCCACGATCAGCGCCGGGTGACGGCTGGACGCTCGTCCCGGCGCCTCAAGATTGAGGAAATCACCGACTACCTCGAACGCGCGCGACGCTCACCCGACCCCAAGCTGCGCGAATTGCAAATTCAGGCGCTGCTCGAGCAAGCACAGCGCCCCGGCGACACACTCGACATCGGCACCGCCTGGCCTGACACCCCCACCGAGCGTTACCTCCTGCTGCAGCTGACCCTGCAAAAAGCGCAAGCCGACAAGGCACCTGCCGCCGTCATCGAGCGCCTGGAGCGGGCACTGGCCGACGTGGAGGCCGCCGCCGACCTGCAGGTGCGAGCCGACCTCGCCACCATCGCGCAGGCGGCCAGCTTTGACGGTGCAAGCCCCCAGGGCATCGCCCGCTTCCAGTCCTCGCTGCACACCGTGTTGGGCAAGCCCACGCTGGTGCAAGCCTGCAAGGAGGCACTCGCGCTTGCCGACAAGGATGGCAGCCAACTCGATCGCGCCATTCATCACCTCATGGACGCGCTGGGCACCTGCCTGTATGCCCTGGGCAGCACCCGCGAAAAGGTGCTCCTGCAGACGCTGGTCACCGACCTGTACCACCTGAAGTGCCTGAACACCCTGTTTGAAGATGCCCAGTCGGTCATGCGCGATGTCCGGCGCATGCTGCAGCTGGATCCGGCGGCGCAGGGTGCAGGTCATGCCGCAGGCTCCTGAAACCGACATCCGCATCGAGGCCCTGGACCTGATGAAGAGCCTGGTCGGACTGTTAGACGAAAAATGGGTCACCGCCCATCGCTTCCTCGAGATCACTCGCCGCCACGGCATCGACCAGACCCAGGCGCGCATCAGCCTGATCACCGGCCTGAAGACACTGGCGCGCACATTGCCCGTCGGCGTGTTCGCAGATGCCGAGTCGCGAGACCGCCTGCTGCAGGCAGCGCAAGAGGCTTTGGACCAGGTCATCGACGAGGAAGACGCCAAGGCCTAAAGCATGGACTGGCTGGACAACACCCTCGCCGAATTCGGGCGGCAGCTCGGACTTCCCGATCTGCGCTTGAACGCCCAGGGTGCAGTGCGTCTGGCCCTGGAATCTGGCAAGCAGCTCAGTCTGGAGCCCTCGCTCCAGAACGGACATCAAGAAGTGCTGGTGGCCATGGGCCTGCCGGTCGGTCATGCCGCCGCGCAACACGCGCAGGCCGCGTTGAAGATGGCGTATGCAGAGAGCTTCCCGCCCTTGGAAATTCAGCTGGCCTTGTCCGGGCAGGGCGCGGATACCCTGCTGATCGCGACGACGCGTCTGCCCGCCAGAGCCTTCACGGTGCCGGCGCTATCGGGGGCCGTGCGCACACTGGATCGCTGGCTGGACAGCGTGACGGCTGCAGGAGCGCTACATGGCTGAGACCAGCTTACACCCCGACGGATTCTTCACCCGTGGCATCGAAACCATCACGCACCGGGCTCGACCCACAGACCATGAGCTGCCCGAGCTGCCGGGCCTACAGCGGCTGGCGCCGCCGGACTGGCAACGCCCGCCTGCGCTGGAGCAACTGCTGGCGGGACATGCGCTGGACCGCCACATCGACGAGGCCATCCGTCCCTTGATCAGCGAGCCGCAGTTGCTGCTGCCGCGCGTGTTCGCGCGGACCCTGGAGCGCGCGCAACAGACCCTCGAGCGGGCCAGCGAGCGACACGGGCACCCCGCAGTGCTCGACCGCGCTGGCCAGGTGCTGGCCCAGGAACACGAGTGGCGTGAACTGGCCCGCACCTACCGCGAAGCCTTGTACGCGGCCTGACGGACTGGCATGTCGCCCCAGGAGGCCACTGCCCTGCATGTCCTGGCCTATGTGCTTCTGCACAACGGTCAGTCGGAAAAAGCGGCCGTCTTGCTCGAGGCCTTGGATGCCTTGCGGCCTGGTGACAGCCGCACCTTGCTCGCGCTGGCTGCCGCGCATCTGCGCGCCGGCGCAGCCGCCCGGGCACTGTACGCCCTGGACCGATTGACGTACGACGCCGCTGCACCGCCCACCGCGAACCTGCTCAGAGCCCAAGCGCTGAGCCTGCTAGACCGGCCTGATGAGGCGAGGCGCGCGATGCACGCCTTCATCGCCCCGAAGCCACCTCTTTCACCTGGATGATCCGATGAAGATACAGGACCACCTCCAACGTATTGTGCTGCTCGCGACGAGCCGCAATGACATCGTGCTGGCCATCATGCTGGTAGCGATCGTGTTCATGATGATTCTGCCGCTACCCACTTGGCTGGTGGATGTGCTGATTGGGGTGAACATGACCGGGTCGGCGATGTTGCTGATGGTGGCCATGTACCTGCCATCGCCGCTCGCGTTTTCGAGTTTTCCGTCGGTGCTGCTGGTGAGCACCTTGTTTCGGCTGGGCATCTCGATTGCAACCACGCGCTTGATTTTGTTGGAAGGCGATGCGGGTCACATCATCGAGACCTTTGGCAACTTCGTGGTAGGTGGCAACCTGGTCGTGGGCCTGGTGGTGTTCCTGATTCTGACCATCGTGCAGTTCGTGGTGATCACCAAGGGCGCAGAGCGGGTAGCCGAGGTGGCAGCGCGGTTTTCGCTGGACGCGATGCCGGGTAAGCAGATGTCCATCGATGGCGACATGCGTGCGGGCACGATTGATATGGAGGAGGCCAAGCGGCGGCGGCGCCTGGTCGAAAAAGAAAGCCAGTTGTATGGCGCCATGGACGGCGCGATGAAGTTCGTCAAGGGCGATGCCATCGCCGGCATCATCATCGTGGTGGTCAACCTGGTGGGCGGCATCCTGATCGGGACTCTGCAGCGCGGACTGACCCTGGGGGACGCAACGCGCGTCTATTCCGTGTTGACGATCGGCGATGGCCTGATCGCGCAGATTCCGGCGCTGTTCATCGCGATCTGCGCGGGCATGATCGTCACCCGCGTGCAAAGCGGCGAGGGGCCGAGCAACGTCGGACGCGATATCGGCACGCAGGTGTTGGGCCAGCCCAAGGCCCTGGTGATCGCCTCCAGCGTGGCACTGGGCATGGGGCTGATCCCGGGTATGCCCACCCTGACCTTCATCGCGCTGGCGATCGTGCTCGGGAGCGTCGGGCTGATTCTCCTGAGGAAGTCGGACAAGTCGGTGAATGCGCGCAGCGGCGAAGGAAGCGAAGCCGCCGTCGACCCGGCCACCGGCGAGTCGATGCCCAAGTCCAAGGGCGACGGGGCGCAGGAGTTCGCGCCCACCGTGCCCTTGCTGCTGGATGTGGCGGCCGACCTGCGCCCCGCGCTCAAACCCGACGAACTGGACGAGCAACTGCGCAAGATTCGCCGCGCCCTGTACTTTGACCTGGGCGTTCCGTTCCCGACGATCCAGCTTCGCTTCAATGAGGCCATGCCCGCCCACAGCTATGGCGTGCTGCTGTCAGAGATTCCGGTGGCCCAGGGGATGCTGCGGCCAGGCTGTGTGCTGGTGCGCGAACAGGTCGTGAACCTCAATGCCCTGGGTATCGCCTACGAGGAGGGCGACAAGTTCCTGCCGAACATCCCGACGCTGTGGGTGAAGGACGACTTGGCCGATGCGATGAAGCGCGCAGGCATGAGCTTCATGGACTCCGATCAGGTGCTGGCCTACCACCTCGCCTTCGTGCTGAAAAAATACGCAGGCGACTTCCTGGGCATTCAGGAGACCAAGTTCTTGCTGTCGGCGATGGAGACCCGCTTCCCGGACCTGGTGCGCGAGGTCACGCGTGTGCTGCCTGTGCAAAAGATCGCGGAGATCCTGCAGCGTCTGGTCTCCGAGGAGGTGTCGATCCGCAACCTGCGCACGGTCCTCGAGGCGCTGATTGAGTGGGGGCAGAAGGAGAAGGACTCGGTGCTACTGACCGAGTATGTGCGCTCCACCCTCAAGCGCCATATCAGCCACAAGCACTCCAATGGCCAGAACCTGCTACCCGCCTATCTGCTGTCACCGGGTGTGGAAGACACCCTGCGCGGCGCGGTGCGCCAGACCAGCGCGGGCAGCTATCTCGCGCTGGACCCACCCGTGAGTAAACGGCTGATCGAGAGCATCCGAAAAACGGTGGGCGACATCGCCGGTCGTCCGTACAAGCCGGTGCTGCTCACCTCCATGGACATCCGGCGCTACCTGCGCAAGATGATCGAGCAAGACCTGTACGAACTGCCGGTCCTGAGCTATCAGGAGTTGACCCAGGACATCAACATCCAGCCCCTGGGACGCGTGGAGCTGTAGCAGGCGCGATCAGACCTGCGCCAGCGCCTGGTCCAGATCCGGTGTGAAGGCGAAGAGGCTGAGAAACCCGCTCATCTCGAAGACACCACGAACCTCTTCGCGCAAGCCGCATAACACCATGGTGCCCTGTACGGGCTGCAGACGCTTGCCGGCGAGCAAGATCACGCGCAAGCCAGCTGAGCTGATGTAGTCGACGCGCGACAAGTCAAACACCAAACGCTTACCGCCGGACTGCAGGCGCTCAAGCACGGCGTGCTCCAGACCGACCGAGCTGGCGCTGTCCAAGCGGCCGGCGGGCTTGAAGATCGTGATATCTCCGCGTGTTTCTTGTTCAGGGCTCATGGTGCTCTAGCTTAAAACACAAGTATGCGTTTTAATTGCTAAATATGAAGAGCGACCGCATGCTCGAGCTGCGTGTCCTGACGGGCACACACGCGGGCGCGCGCGCACTACTGGCTGAGCAGCCGCAGTGGATCGGTCGGGGTGACGACTGCGCACTGATCCTCTCGGACGAGGGCCTGCTGGACCAGCACGCACGCATCGAGCACCGACCCGACGGGACCTTGCTGCTGATCGGGGTCGACGAGGGTCAGGCGCCGGTCGTCATTCGACCCGGCGAGAGCACCTGGGTGGGGCCCGTGCGGATCGCGGTGGAGGTGCTCGGCTCGCCTTGGCACGACGATCCTCCCCTGGCAAGTGCGGCCGCGACACCCGCGCCAGAGACCGCCATGGACCCGCCCGCGCAAGCGCTTCGCCCTGCGTGGCGCACGCGATGGGGCGCCTGCGCTGTGCTCGCCCTTTGCGCTGCAGCGACGGTTCTGGCTTGGCCGCTCGCGCAGCCGGTGCGCTCGGCCCTGTCTGCAGGGATGCAACCCACGCCCCCCACCCCAACACCGAGTGCACCCCAAGAACCCCTAGGCCAGCTGATCACACGGCTCGGACTCAAAGGCCGGGTCACTTTTGAGAACACCGACCCGCAGCGACCTACGGTCAAGGCACAGCTGCTCTCAGGCGAAGAGGTGGAAGCGCTGGCCAACGAGCTGACACAACGCCAGCCGCGACCGCAATTGACCTTGATCGACGAGGCGCAGGCGGTGGACTCGGTCACCCAAGGCGTGAGGCGATTGGGCGAGCTCTTTGACGCCACGCTCATCACCCAGTACCTGGGTGCGGGACGGTTTCGAGTGGCAGGCCAGGTGGCCGAGGCCGCGCAACGCGACCAGCTCGCATCCGATCTCCAGGACGCGTATCCGCAGGTCGTGGCCTTCGAGATCGCCATCGGGGTGCGTGCGCAAGCGGCGCAGGCCATGGTGGATGAACTCAAGCGCCGCGGGGTCGCCCAGCTTCAGGGCCGGTGGGACCAGGGCCTGCTCACGATGGACGTGCGTGTCCCGCCCGGCGGCCTGCCGCAATGGGAGCAGGCTTTGCTGGCGGTGGCCTCCCACTACGAAGTGCCTTTTCGGGCCCGGGTCAGCGGACAGGACGTTGCGACCGACAGCGCCGATGCGCCCCGTCTGCCGTTTCAGGTCCGCAGTGTGGTCACCACGCCCTTGCCCTATGTGGTGCTGTCGGACGGCAGAAAGATGGCGACGGGCGGTGAGATTGATGGTTGGCGACTGCTCGCCATCGATGCGCGTACGGTCCGTTTCCAAGGGCCTCAGGGCCACCCTTTGACACTGGAGAGATGAACATGGAACCCTTGACGGATCTACAAGCGCGCCTGTGCGCCAACGGCGCGCAGGCACTGCGCGCGGACATCACGGCCCGGATGGCGGCGCTGGAAAACCGGCTGCGAGGGCTGATGGCGAATCGGCCGCAGACCAAAGAAGAATTTGCACGCTTGACGATTCTTGCGAACGCGAGCGAAACCGCGCAAAAAGTGGTCGCGGATGCCGGCTGAGCTCAATCGTCGGCACGCACACCCACCATCTATTCATGAAGGGAGAGAAAAACGATGACCACGAACGATGTCAGCCGGCAAGGCGTTTACGAAGCGACACGCACGAAAGTCGACGCCACCGAAAAAAAGCTGAAAACACGGATCGACAGCCTGATGAACGCCGGAACAGAGATCAGTCAGGGCGATCTGCTGGGCCTCCAATACGAGCTGCAGTCCAATCTGATGGTCTACAACGTCGCTTCGACCGTCCAGAAAGAGCTCAACGACATGATCAAGTCCATCATCTCCAAGATCTGAGTGCGATGGCGAGGGGCGGCTACCCAGGCGCCGCACCCGAGCGTTCGAAGGGAGCGGTACCATTGCTCTACTGTGGCCTTTCACAGCAGCGTGATGCGTTCCGATTCCCCTCGCCCTCCTGGCCTTTTTTGTCATACCTACGGCAGCCGTCTGGATGCGTTCGACGGCTTGGTCCGCGCCTTGACGACCTGGGCGCATTCAGCAGGTGTGGCGCCGCCGACGCTGCGCGATGTGGTCCTGATCCTGGACGAGCTGTTTAGCAACATCGTCATCCACGGCTACCGGCATGACCCGAAGGGTGAGATCCGGGTCGAGGCGGCCGTGGAGGACCAGCAGGTCCATGTCACGCTGACGGATCACGCGCCGCTGTTCAATCCCCTGCTGGTGCCCGAACCGGACACCACACTGCCGATCGAAGCCCGGCCGATCGGGGGGCTGGGCTTGCTGTTCGTGCGTCGAACCGCCGATGAATTGCGTTATTGGCCCGTCGAACCGGACGCGCCAGGGCCAGCGAATCGTCTGCGGTTCACGAAATTCCTGTGAGTCCTTCGCGGACCGTCGGATAGCGCAGACGGCTACGCAGCTCCTGCTTCAAGCGCCGATTGACCAGGCGGCGCGACTCCCCCATGAAGCTCAGAAGCATCAGAGGCAGCTCGGACTGCGCGGTGTCGCGCGGGATACGACGCGGACGCGGCAGGCCATACAGATCGGCCGCCAGGTCGAAGTAGTCGCCCATCTTGAGTTCGCTGTCGTCGCTCACGTTGTAGGCGCGCTGCGGACGCCCGCGCCACAGCGCGGCAACTGTCGCCCGGGCGAGGTCATCGGAGTGGATGTGGTTGGTATAGACATCGTCCTGCGCCTGCAGGACGGGGGTGCCTCGTAGCAGCCGCTCGCGGGGCGTGCCGCCTGCGCGATCCGGCGCATAGATACCCGGGATGCGCAGCACGCTGGTGCGGGTGCCAGTGGTGCGTCCGAAATGATGCACCAGGGCCTCGGCATCGACCCGGCGCTGGGCACGGGGGGTCGACGGTGCAAGCGGACGGGATTCGTCCACCCGGGCGCCCGCGCAATCGCCGTAGACGCCGCTGGTCGATCCGTACGCGAGAGCGCGCGGGGGGCTGCGACGGGCCAGCGCGCGCACCAGGGCCTGCGTGCGCATGTCACGCCACCACTGGGGCTCGCCTTCGGCCGAGGGCGGGGGTGCCATGTGCACGATGCGGGTGGCCAGGCCCGCCAGGCGATCCAAGGTGGCCGGGGCATCCAGGTCGCCCGCCAGCGGGGTGATGCCCTGGCTTCGCAGCAGGGGCGCGCGCTCGGGGCTGGAGGTGAGCGCCATCAGGCGCACGCGGCCCGCTTGGGCCCGGGCCACGCGCAGGCCCACGTCGCCGCAGCCGATGATCAGGAGGCGTTCGCGACGAAAGCGGGCGGGCAAGGCGCCGAGGGGGCTCTGGTTTGAGGGCAAAATTGCAAGTTGTTGACTAGCAGAACACCCGAGGATACCGAAGATGACAAGCGCCACGGCCGCAACCGGCCCCTTTCAAGTGACTGTGCAACCGAGCGGGCGCAGTTTCGGCGTCGACGCGGGCGAGACCCTGCTGGCCGCCGCCATCCGCCAAGGCATTGGCCTGCCCTATGGCTGCAAGGACGGCGCCTGCGGCTCCTGCAAGTGCCGCAAGCTCGAGGGCCAGGTGACCCACGGCCCGCATCAGAGCAAGGCCTTGAGCGACCAAGAAGAAGTCGAGGGCTACGTCCTGACCTGCAGCGCCATCGCACTCTCCGATGTGACGCTGGAATCCCGGCAGGTAACGGACGCGGGCGCCTTCCCTGTGCGCAAGATGCCAGCGCGGGTGCAGGCCCTGCAAAAGCTCTCGCATGATGTGATGCTGGTGAGGCTGCAGCTGCCGGCCAACGACACCCCGCGTTATCACGCAGGTCAGTATGTGGAATTCATCTTGCGCGATGGCGCGCGCCGCAGCTACTCGATGGCCAATGCCGCCCACAACCTGATGCACACGCAAGACGGCGTGACGCTGGGCCCGCTGATCGATCTGCATATCCGCCATATGCCAGGCGGCAAATTCACCGACCATGTGTTCACGCAGATGAAGGACAAGGAGATCCTGCGTATCGAGGGGCCCTACGGCAGCTTCTTCCTGCGCGAAGACAGCACCAAGCCGATCGTTCTGCTGGCGTCGGGCACCGGCTTTGCGCCGATCAAGGCGATCCTGGAGCATATGCAGTTCAAGGGCATCACGCGCCCCGCCACCCTGTACTGGGGCGGCCGCCGGCCCGCCGACCTGTACCTGGACGAATGGGTGCGCGCGCAGTGCGCGCAGATGCCGAACCTGCGCTATGTGCCGGTGGTCTCCGATGCGTTGCCCGAGGACGCCTGGACGGGGCGTACCGGTTTCGTGCACCAGGCAGTGCTGACGGACCTGCCCGATCTGTCGGGCCACCAGGTTTATGCCTGTGGCGCACCGATCGTCGTGGAATCGGCCCAGCGCGATTACACGCAAAAGGCCGGCTTGCCGGCCGATGAATTCTTCGCCGATTCGTTCACGAGCGAAGCCGACAAGCACGGCGCGTGAGCGCCGCTCACACGAACACGCCCATGACCTTGCGACGCCGCCACCTGCTCGCCCTGGCCACTGCGGTCGCCAGCCCCCTGGCTTTGGCACAGGCGCGTCCGCTCCGGCTGATCGTGCCGTATGCCGCAGGCGGGCCCATCGATGTGACCGCGCGCCTGCTGGCTGAACGCGTGAAGGACACGCTGGGCACGGTGGTAATCGAGAACCGACCCGGCGGCGGCGGGAATATCGGCGCTGACGCCGTGGCCAAGGCAGCGCCTGACGGGCTGACGATAGGGATTGCCGCGGTGGCCACGCACGCGATCAACCCCTGGCTGTTTACCAAGATGCCCTATGACGCCAGCAAGGACTTCGCGCCCATCACGCAGATGGTGCGAGTCCCCAATGTGCTGGTGATGAACGCCGACACCGCCGCGCGCCTGAAGATCCAGACGCTCGCCGACCTGATCGCCTATGCCAAGGCGAACCCGGCCCGGCTCAATTACGGCAGCGGCGGCAATGGCAGCGCCGGCCATCTGGCGGGCGAGATGTTCAAGCGCGATGCGGGCATCTTCGCCGTGCACATTCCCTATAACGGCGGCAACCCCGCGCAGCTGGCGCTGTTGTCGGGGCAAGTCGATT
>JACCDL010063160.1_pt1 | contig 13768 bp, 13 predicted proteins | sample 7441931 | NCBI WGS metagenome assembly JACCDL01 (sample SAMN15323437, study PRJNA562643) | freshwater metagenome | isolation source: river surface water | place: USA:Blue River Watershed | collected 2017-08-16 | reverse complement strand
GATGCCCTGATTGTACATGTAATTAACAGCGTTCGATCCGCCACCGCCTACTCCGATAACTTTGATCAACGAATTGCACTCTTTGGGCAAGTCAAAATTGAGAGATTGAAATTCCATCCTTGAATAAATTGTATAGGTTTAACCGGTTTCGAAACTACAAATGGAATCTCAAAAAAGTAGAAAGAGAAACAACGAAGTGTTAACGGGTATATGTTAGTAAATGCGCATTTTATGCACATAGAAAAATTTGGTGACAGGGAGGAAATGTGTTTTATTTTTACCTCCGATGAAAAGCAATGCAAGCATAGATTGGAATCAGCAAAAAGGTCTTGTTTTGCTTATAGATCCTGACTTTGGTGGCCAGGAGCATTGGAAGGCGATGGTGGGTGTATCCAAACATCCTGCTGTGAAAATGATTTTTGTCGGTGGTAGTTTTTTGCATAAGAGTCAATTGGAGGAATGTCTGTCAACGATGCGAAGTTCTAATCTTCCTATCGTTCTATTTCCGGGTTCTTCTCAGCAGATATCACCTCTAGCAGATGGCATGTTGCTTTTGTCTTTGTTGTCCGGAAGGAATCCAGATTTTTTAATTGGTCAACATGTTCAAGCTGCACGGGCAATCAAACACAGTGGATTGGAAATTTGGCCAACGGCTTATTTGCTGATCGATGGTGGCAAACCAACTACCGTTAGCTACATCAGCAATACGCTTCCCTTACCAGCTGACAAGCCTTTGCTGACAAGCGCTACAGCCCTTGCGGGTCAATTGCTGGGCATGAAATTGATTTACTTGGACGCGGGAAGCGGAGCGCAGAAGCCAGTCACCATGGATACAATTGCCGCCGTTAGGAGAGAGGTTGATGCTCCCATTATTGTTGGTGGTGGAATTCTAAGTCAAACTGAAGTGGAGCAGGCGTGGAGTGCTGGAGCCAATTGGGTTGTCATCGGCAATGTGCTGGAGCAACATCCCGATTTTTTTTCGAACTGGATTTGAAAATCTGATACCTATCAATCTACTTTACCCCGGGTTGGGTTATTTTCGTTGAAACTTTTAGTCATGATCAGAAGACCTTTCAATATTCATCAATGGATTGAGGAAAACAAGGATTTGTTGAAACCGCCCGTTGGAAACAAAAATATTTACAAAGAAGCAGGGGATTACATTGTGATGATGGTTGGTGGTCCAAACGCTAGAAAAGATTATCATTTCAATGAAACCGAGGAATTGTTTTATCAATTCAAAGGCGATATCGTAGTGGGTATTCAAGAAGATGGCAAAGCAGTGGATATTCACATCAAGGAAGGCGATATGTTTTTGCTTCCTGGTGGAGTGCCTCATCAACCTCGAAGAGGCGAGGGTACCGTTGGTTTGGTGATTGAGGTGAAGCGCGATGATCGAGAAACCAAAGACGGTTTGATGTGGTTTTGCGAGAAATGCAATACCAAATTGTATGACGACTACTTTGTATTAAAGAACATCGAGACAGATTTTCTTCCTCGCTTCAGACACTTCTACGGATCAGAAGAATTACGCACTTGCAAGTGCTGTGGTCATGTCATGGAGACCGACCCTAGATTTGTATAATCAATAGTTTAGAAATAAAAAAGGCCCGCATTTGCGGGCCTTTTCGTTGCAGTCATTTTTTACTTTTGCTCTGCAGCCATTTTCTCCATTTCCTTGTTGAAAGTGTCTTTGAACTTTTCGTAGTTATAGTCCGCTTTCAATTTTTCATTGGCTGCCAATTTCTCAGCATATGAGTTAGCCAAACGCTCACCAGACAATTCAATAGCTACATAGCTTACATATGAACCATCAGGTTTTTGTGTCAACTTCTCACAAATCTCAACAGCTCCTTTCAAGTTTTGATCGACAACTGTGCGGGTCATTTCTTGGAAAGTTTCAGTGATTTCTTCTTTGTTATTGAATTCAGAAGAGTTTACGTAGTTGTCACCAACAACTTTCAAAGTTGCGCTGATAGACTTTGACAACTCAGACATCGCGTTCGACTTTGCTTTTTTCTTAGCAGTCTCACGATCCATACTCTCACCAGTAGCAGTTGCTCTGAAAGCATCTTTGGTACTCATGTATTGTTCTCCAGAGCAATACTCGTTGATCAATACTTCACCTTGTTGTTTGGGGTTTACGCCAGTGTCATCAGACTTGGCAGCACCTTTTTTCTTTTTACATCCTGTCATTCCTAGTCCAATAGCAACCACCATTAGCAATAGGGTAAATTTCATGATTTTCATTTCGTTGTTTATTTGAGGTTTATATTTTTTGCGTTTTACACGAATAATGCCAAAGTTACAAAATTGCTTGCAACATCAATTTCAGCCATTCGTCTTCTAGTAAATTTTTTCCTTTTTTGTATGCTTCGGCACTGGCCGCAGGGACATTCAATTGCACACCTTTGATGGAGTTGGTGTTGTTTTGATAACGAATCAGGTCTTCCTGGTTATCAATCAAAGTCAACTTCAAGTCCAAAAGAGCACTTGAAAAATCTTGGGTTTGACCTGCTGATGTGCTGTTGGCTTCAATATCAATAATGTAATCTGCTTTGTTTTGCGCAGCGGTGGTAAAACCTTGTTGTGTCAAAAAGGATTGGGCGGCAATGGCAAGCAATTGCTGTTGACGATTTTCTCCCAATTCTTTTTCTACGGAACGAATAAAGAAAGTAGGTTTCACTAGATAAATGGGCAATTGCAGATTGTTCACTGGAGTAGACTGCAAAAGCCTTCTGCAAATCTTATCATCCAAATCCAAGGTAATCCACCCATCGATATCCAATTTCACCTCCAATTGCGGAGACTTGCTGTCCATGGGAACATCTTGAATTTGAACCACCAATTTGCCATCTTGACCCGTGGTTTGTTTTTTGGGACGGGTATATTTGGATGTGGGGAAATGGGTAGTCAAAGGCACACCCATGGCTGGATTTCCATTGTAAATGACACGAACTGCGGAAGTTTGGGTATACTGATTTTTGGTATTCAATACAATGCCATTGTCATCTGATTTGATTTGCAGTCCGCTGAGTATTCTTTCGATATCGCTGTATATCTGTTGATCCAGAAGTAAGTCCTCTCCGCCAGGGGTAACAAAGTGATTGGGCTCATTCCAGTAAGGCTTGATTGCGAATAGCGCATGGAGCAACAAATCCATGGCAGATCCCAATTGGTTTCTTTTCAGTGATTCTTGGGCACGCTCATACAAATTGTAAGATTGCTGCAACGCTTCGTTTTTCTTTCGGGCTTGCTGCTCCTGGTATGCTGCTTTGCTGATGCGGAGATAAATGAAATAGTCTTGGTCGTTTTCGTAAGACCCCACCGTCTCGTAATCCTCAAATTCAATGTCTGTGGTGGTATTGATATTGGACGAAAAATCTTCGGAGAATACTTTGTTTACCTCCATGGTATTGAGGAAGCTCTGTCCTTGAACTCGAACACTCACGCTAGAAGCCATATCATTGAGCGCATTCTTTTTGGCAATGGCTGCGAAATCTACTGGGTTCAATTTCTTATTGCAGCTCGCAATGCCAATGTAGTATTGGTTGCTAATGGGGCGTTGCGAAACCCATTCCGGTGGTGGAACATTTTTGGGCGCCAATGCACTGGTCTTTTGAACCTGTTCAGGAGTATAGCAGCTCGCAAAAAGGAGCAGGAGTGAAATGATATGTAAACCCAGTTTTTGCATTATCTCACCAATTCCAACATCAAAGATTTTACTTGTTGAGCCATTTCAGCAGTTACTTGCTTGTAGGCATCTGATGTCAATTCATCAGCTGATTTTAATTCGCGGCGAATAGTGAATAAATTTCTAAAGCCTTGAACTTTGTCTGATGCAGTTTGAACATTACCGCCCTCGTTGGGATACAATGCATCTTTGTTGTAGTCTGTGCGACCATAATACACTTCGTCTTCAACCTTCTTGTTGAACATCGATGTACGCAACAACTCTCCTGTTTGAAGCGAGATCAATTTCATTTGGGCATCCAATGCGCAGTAACTTTTGCCGTAATAATAATCGTATTCGATAGGGCGGTATTTGGTGACCATGATTTCTTGTCCATTGCTTACTTGCTTCTCTTGGTAGGCTTGGAATGCATTTCTGCGCTCTCGGGCGATGCTTCCTTTTTTCTGATCAAACTTCAAGATGGTTCCAGTAAGAATGATTTGTGCACCGACAATTTTTCCCACTTCGACAGCGGTTTTGTCATCAACGATACCGCTCAATTGCAATTTTTGCTCTTGCAAAATCGCCATCATGTTTTCACGGTCGACGACGCGTAAAAATGGATCTTTGATCGATGTGAGAGCGGAAAGGGTGTAGGCGGAAAGGCTGATTTCTGCACCAGACTCACGGGTTCCATTGCTGAATGGCAACAAAGCGATGGTGATGGTACCTTTGTCAAGAGCCTTGTTTTTTAGTGCAACTGCATCCTTGTAATTGTTTCTTCTTTCAATCACCTTATTCAAGGACTCGTATGCTGAACGATAGCGTCCCGCTTCAAACATCGCTTTGCCGTCTTTGTAGAGTGGCTCTAAGAAAGCGATATCCTGCAAATCTTTGGCATCTTTGAAATTGGGATCGAATTTGGAAATTTCCTTGAAGTTGGCTTCAGCTTCTTTGTACTGCTCTTGCTCTAACTGCGTAGTCCCTTTTTCGTACAATTCATGGATGTAGGTTTTTTTGATTTCTTCAAAATCGTCTTGGTACATCTGACTAATTTCTAATGTCACCCCGACATTGGAAATTTTCTTTTGGTATTCTTGTACGTCCACATATGCATATACTGCTTCTCTGGGCGTTGCCATGGTTTTCTTTCTTCCAAATTCGACAAGCTTTTGGTTCATTACCGTCTGACCGGTTCTCTTCATTCCGGCTTGCGCCTCCACAAAGTTTTTCTTTTGCTTGAGGGCTGTATAATAGCTTTCAGCTGCTTCAATGGAAAGTCCACTCGCTTCTTGTTTGACCCCCATTTTGTAATAATACTTGGGACCTTTACAAGCAGTGAATAGGGTTAAAATGGCAAAGAAAAAAAGGATACGTGTTTTCATTTTTATGGCTTAATGGATTGGTTCAATTCGTCGATGGTACTTTCAAATTGAAAAGCATCGTTGACAAGGAAATAATTTTGAGGATCGTTGCATCGGCTGTGCGCGAACTTGGCATATTCAAGGCGGTCTGTTTCAAAATCAAAAAGCATGGTAATGTCCTTGATTTGCGCAGCGCTCAGGCAGTTGGCTCCTGTCACTTGTTTGGCCAAAGTCATTTTGCTATCGGAAAATGATTTGGATTTGATACTTGCCTTGGCACTTTCAAAAGAACCAGTTTCCATCGGAAAACCACATTTGCCAGTAGGTGTAACGTTTCCTTGGTTTTGAGGCTTGTTGTGGGGCTTTTGGTGCGTTTGGGGTTTTTGGTTTGTATTACCTGGATTTCCAATGCCTCCTGTGGTTTGGGTCGTGGTGGTTGTTGTAGTGGTAGTAGTTGTTGTCGAGCTGCTGTTGGTTTGATTCATTGTGGCATCGGCAGGAATATCCATGTTGATTCCCATGTTTACATCACCCATGTTGACATTCACATTTACTTTTTCATTGCCCGTGTTACCGCTTTTTTGCGTGACGGTTGTCTTTTGTGTGGTTGTGGTTGTTGTGGAACCCGAGTCGTATGTGGGTACTGGATTTCCTGTATCACCATCTCCTTCCGAGATAATGGGGGCATTGAATTGGTATGTGCCGACAGGCAATTGAGTTGAAGGCATCTCTTTGGGTCGCTCACTGAAATAACGCAATGCATATCCTTTTTTGGTTAGCTTGATGACGTATGTTACCTCTAAGCCGTATTTGACTGCAAACATTTTGCTTGTGAAATCAGACAAGTGCGCATCTTCGAAATCTACGCGAACCATGTAAAATTCAGATTCCAATCCCTTGATCTTTACATTGGAGCGGGGATCCTCATTGATCAGCTCTTCGTTCAGGTAAATTCTGAACTTATCGCCATTTTCAGAATAGATGACAGCATCCGCAGTAGAATTCTGTGCGAATATTCCCCAAGAAAGCAGGGAAAATAGCATGCATAAAATATGTTTCATATCGGCTTTGTTAGGTGGTAAATTTAGTTCATTTTTGCCTTGGTAAATTTCGTGCCAATTTAAATCATGTTGGCGAGCGAGTATGCACCAATTTTTTAATGAACAATCATGGAAGAGACTTGGAGAAAAGTGGTCATTTTGGGTGCAGGGAGAAGCAGTACGCATTTGATACAACATCTTTTGGAAAATGCAGCGTCATGGCGTATTCATGTTAGAGTAGGTGATGGCGTTTTGTCCATCGCAGAAGAAAAAGTAAAGGGCCATGAGCACGGCAGTGTTTTTGAGTTTGATGCGCAAAATGTCGAGATGATGGACAGAGAGGTTGCGCAATCGGATTTGGTGATTTCCATGCTGCCCGCGTTTATGCATCCAACGGTAGCAAAGCTTTGCTTGAAACATTACAAGCATTTGATTACGCCCAGTTATGTGAGTCCCGAGATGATGGCGATGAACGATGAAGCATCGGAAAAGGGTTTGATTTTCATCAATGAATTGGGTGTAGATCCGGGCATTGATCACATGTCGGCCATGCAAATCATTGATGATTTGCGCGCCAAGGGTGCGAGCATCCAAGGTTTCTACAGTTTGTGTGGTGGATTGATTGCCCCCAAATCAGACAACAATCCTTGGAAGTACAAGGTAACTTGGAATCCCAGAAACATCGTGTTGGCAGGTGCCGGTGGATTGGCGCATTTTAGAGAAGAGGGTCGTGAGAAATTGATTCCTTACGGAAGATTGTACCGTGAGTTGATGACCATTGACATACCAGGATATGGAAGTTTCGATGGCTATGCCAATCGCGATTCCATGGCTTACGAGAAATTGTATAACCTGGAAGGAATTCCAACATTGTACCGTGGTACTTTAAGACGACCCGGCTTCAGTCAGGCTTGGAGTCACTTGGTGAATTGGGGCATGACCGATGATCACAAAGTAATGAATTGGCAAGGGATGTCCATGATGGATTTCACCCAAACATTTTTACCCAGAGATTCTGCCAAGTGGATTCAGGAAACGGTTTCCAAAGAGGAGTTGTTCAAATTGCAATGGTTGGGATTGTGGGATATTACACCCGTTCCCATTGAAAAAGGAACACCTGCGCAAGTGATTCAGAAATTGATTGAAGAAAGATGGGAGTTGTCTCCCAGCGATTGCGACATGTTGGTGATGTGTCATTTGTTTGATTACGAATTGGAAGGAAAAAAATACCGTTTGCAATCTCACATGGTTATGGAAGGCGAGGATGCAAGTAACACGGCAATGTCCGCTACTGTTGGATTGCCCATGGCCATGTCAGTGCCCTATATCCTCAATGGATTGTGGGAAGATCGTGGTGTGGTGATTCCGGTTCGTAGACATATATATCAATCGTTGTTAGCAGAATTGAAGACCAAAGGAATTCAATTTCATGAGCAAATCAATGAAATATGAAGTGGGTTTTGACATGGGTGTTGTTGTTGTTGCATTTGGTTACAGATGCGCAATGGCCTTCATGTCCTGATTTTGGAAAGAGCAATTGGGAGTCAACACGAGCGTTTGATGCTGCCCAGGATACGGTGAAGCGAGTAGCCAAGTGGTTGTGTGATACTCCACTTTCTTGGGAGTTTGAAAAACGAACAAAAGCCAACGCTTATGTGTTGCAGTGGATGGTCAATCACCCGACCAAAAAATGGGAGACGGACCTCAAATGTTTGGGTCCGATAGAAGAAGAGATGGACTTGATGTATGCCTATTTGCAGGCGCAATTGTATTACTCACTGAGCCATGAGAAAGTACAGGTGGTTTTGCAAGATCAATTCATCCTTCAAACATTGAGCAAAAAGATATTGCAAAGTGAGAAATATGCGCGTCGCAAAGAATGGAAAAAAATGACCAGGGCGTATCGCAGACATCGTGAGAAAAAGTTTTTGGCACATTGCTATAAAAAATAAGAAAATGAAAAAATTTGAAATTCCAGAGCAGTTTACTTCCGCATTTACCGGAAAAATCAAGCAATGGCGTAAGATGCAAGATCCCAGAAAAAAGGATTTTGCGCCTTCAATTGTTCCTTTGGAAGATCTCACATTGATATTTCCCCGACACATGGGTTTCTGCTACGGTGTAGAGAATGCGATAGAAATTGCATTTAAAGCAGTGAGCGAGAATCCCGGAAAGCGTGTGTTTTTGTTGGGTGAAATGATTCACAATCCTGCTGTTAATGAGGATCTCAAATCGCTCGGTGTTTCATTTATCATGGATACAGCGGGCAATCGTTTGATGGATTGGAATACACTTTCGAGTGAAGATATTGTGATAACGCCTGCATTTGGAACCACACTTGAAATTGAAGAGCAATTGTCTGCTTTGGGTGTGGATGTCAAAAAATACAACACCACCTGTCCCTTTGTGGAAAAGGTTTGGAAGCGTTCCAATGAAATTGGGGTTGAAGGATATACCATCGTGATCCATGGGAAATACAAGCACGAAGAAACCAGAGCCACATTCAGTCATGCCAATGTCAAGACCAAGAGTGTCGTGGTGAGGGATATGAAGGAGGCGCGAATTTTAGCTGATTACATTGAAGGCAAGCGTTGGTCTGGTGAATTCGCCAAAGATTTTGCAGGTAAATGTTCGGAAGGATTTGATCCTGAAAAGGATTTGGGCAGAATTGGTGTAGTGAATCAAACCACCATGTTGGCGACTGAGACAGAAGAAATCTCTCAGTTTTTGAAGCAAATCATGTTGGACAACAAGGGCGAAGGTAGTTTTGCTGACACCCGCGATACGTTGTGTTATGCGACAAATGACAACCAAGATGCAGCTATGCAATTGTTGAATACAAATGCGGATCTTGCCATTGTAATTGGCGGTCACAATTCGTCCAACACCTACCAATTGGCCACCATATTGTCTCAAAAAATCAAGACCTTTTTTGTGGAGTCCGCCGATGCCATTGTAAGCGACTCTGTTGTTCATCTGAACTTAACCAACATGACAAAAGAGCAATCTCCATTTGATATGAGTCAAGTTTCCAAAGTGGTCATTGCCAGCGGAGCATCATGCCCAGATACATTGGTGGATCAGGTGGTGATGAAGTTGTTGTCGATAAAAAAGATTGCTATTTCCCCCGAAGAAGCATTGAAAAAGTGGATGGAGTCATGAGTGATGTGATTTTTAAGCTTCCCGATAATGTTGCCAATCAAATAGCGGCAGGTGAGGTTGTTCAGCGACCCGCCTCTGTCGTGAAAGAGCTGATGGAAAACGCGATAGACGCGGGAGCAACCCAAGTGAAAGTGGTGATTAGAGATGCGGGAAAAACGTTGATTTACATTGAGGACAACGGCAAGGGCATGTCGCACCAAGATGCGTTGCTTTGTTTCGAACGTCACGCGACGAGTAAATTGAAAACCGCTGAAGATTTGTTTCATATTGCAACGAAAGGTTTTAGAGGTGAAGCGCTAGCAAGTATAGCCGCCATAGCTCATGTTGAATTGAAAACACAATTGACTGGTGCGGATAGTGGAACCCGTGTTGCCATTTCTGGAGGACGTGTCGAGGCCCACGAGTCTTGTGTTACTAGCGGAGGGACGCAGTTTTCTGTGAAGAATTTGTTTTATAATGTGCCTGCTCGTCGTTATTTTTTAAAGAGTGACAACGTGGAGTGGAAGCATGTGTTGGAAGAATTTACTCGGATTGCTTTGGTTCATCCTGAAGTGGAGTTGATGTTGGAGCACAATGGTGTGATGGAGTTGCATCTTTTGCAACAGACTTTTAGACAGCGCATCGTGAAAATGATGGGCAATAAATTTCAAGAAGCTCTGGTACCCATTGAGGAGGAAACCAATTGGTTAAAAATATCTGGTTTTATAACCAAGCCAGAGGTGGCCAAGAAAATGCGCGGTGATCAATATTTCTTTGCCAACAATCGTTTTATCAAGCATCCCTATTTGCATCACGCTGTACAAGCCGTTTATCAAGGCATATTGCCAGAGGGGAATTTCCCTGGATATTTCATTCATCTGGAAATTCACCCAGAGTTGATTGATGTCAACATTCATCCCACCAAGACGGAAATCAAATTTCAGGATGACAAATCGGTATACGCCATTTTGCATGCAGCCAGCAGAAGAGCTTTGGGCATGCACAATGTTGTGCCCAGTTTGGATTTTAATCAAGAAGGAAATGTTTTTACCCCGGTCAACTCGATGACTGAAATTAAAGCACCTACCATCTCCTTAACGGGCGATTACAATCCCTTTCAGCCAGCGGCTCCCAAACGTGATGTGGTTCAGGAATGGCTCAAGTTGCAAGGCGAACTGCACCAGGCAGCCCGTCAATTGCCCAAACAAGAGCAAGGGTTTTTGGATGAAGATTGGGGGTCGGAAATTGAAATCAAGCCGATTCAAATTTTCAAACGTTGGGTTGTATTTGAATACAAAGGAGAAATGTGGATGGTGGATCAAGGAAAGGCGCATCGACAGATTCAATTTGAGAAGTGGATGGCACAAGGTTTTTTACCCGTACCGCAAACCTTGATTTCGCCTTTGCTTATTTCTTTAAACGAAAAAGAAAAGGCCATGATCGAATCTTGCTCGGATACCTTGTATGCATTGGGTTACCAATGGGAGCGAAGTGAGGGTGGTGTCGAAATCAATGCCCATCCCCAAGAAGATTGGAATCACCAAGAAGTATGGGAACAAATACTTTCGGATTGGGAAGAGGGATACGAGCGCATGAGAAATCCAACCGAGGTATGGGCATGGACCCAAGCCAAGCGAGACGCTATACGTGGCGGTCAAATGTTGACATTGCCAGAAATGAAAGAATTGATCAAAGAATTGTTGGCCTGTGAAAACCCATTTTTCACACCCAAGCACCAAAAGATAATTTTTAGAATGAATCCTGAACAGTTGACCCAAATATTTCAAGCATGAGACCTGTTAGTCCTGTAATCAAGAATATCATCATCATCAATGTGCTGTTTTTCTTGGCATCCAATGCCATTCCAGCCTTGGACAATGTATTGTCAGCCTATTATTGGTCTTCGCCCAATTTTAGACCTTGGCAAATCATCACGCACATGTTCATGCACGCCAACATCATGCACATCTTTTTCAATATGTATGGCTTGTACATTTTTGGACCTGCCTTGGAAAATTATTGGGGACCCAAGAAATTCTTAACGTATTACGTGGTCTCTGGATTGGGCGCATACCTCTTGCACAATGGAATGACCTATTACGAGCTCCAAAAAGCAGTTAGTCAGTTGAGTCCAGAAGAGTGGGATATCGTGCGAAGCGAAGGTGCCGACGCCATTGCACAAGGAAAGAATTTTATCGATCCACTTTTGGCACGAGCCAATTCCATCTTGAACACGGGAATGGTAGGTGCCTCAGGTGCTTTGTTCGGTATTTTGTTGGGATTTGGTATGTTGTTTCCCCACGTTGAATTGATGTTGCTTTTCCCGCCTATTCCGCTCAAAGCACGTGTTTTGGTTTTGGGTTATGGAGCGTTGGAATTGATTTCAGCGATGCAAGGAAGTCCCGGAGATAATGTGGCGCATTTTGCACATTTGGGTGGAATGATTACCGGATATATCTTGCTCAAATATTGGCAAGGACAACAACCCAATTATCGCGAATGGTAAAATGCTGGTGATGAAAAGATACCTGTTGCAAACTTCGGCTACTTATCAGGTCATTGCAATTTCTGTGATGATTTGGCTTCTGATTCTATTGGCCCAAATGGTAGGTGATGCATCGGCAGTGACGCATTTTGTTTTGGAGTATTTGGCATTGCCTGCAGATGTGGACGCTTTTGTTTTTCGCCCCTGGACTTTGATTACCCATTCATTTGTACATGTACACACGGGGCATTTGTTGGTCAATCTTTTGGGCTTATACGCATTTGGAGTTTTGTTCGAAGCGCAAGTGGGTCGCAAGCGGTGGTGGTGGATTTATACCATTGGCATGGTGATGGGGGCCATATTTTATTGGCTTTCGATACAGTGGTATCCATATGTGAATCATTATTTGGTTGGACATTCTGCGAGTACAATGGGCATTGTCGGTGCCATGGTAGCGTGGGATAGAAAGAGAAAGGTAAACCTTTGGGGTGTTGTCATTTTGGAAGTTTTTTGGTTGGCTTTGATTTTCTTGGTTATCGACCTGATTGGCGTTCGTCAAGGTTGGAATGTAGGCGGCCATTTTGCCCACTGGGGAGGACTTCTAGCAGGATTTGTTGCCATGAAAATTTGGTCCAAGTCGGATTCTGATGTTGTACAATATAACCACCGTCGGCCCAAGACGGACGAGCAGTTCAATACCGAGCGATTGCATCGAGAAGAAAAGCTGAATGCAATTTTGGATAAAATTGGCCGTTCAGGATTTGACAGTTTAACACAATCCGAAAAGAACTTTTTAGAAGAGCAATCCAAGAAATGAGATCCTTGTTTCACATACCCAAATGGCTGGCCTGGGCATTTAGTGTGACCTGGATGAGTTTCTTGATACTATCCTATTTGTCGTATTGGGTTCCTGTTCACATGTCTTCCATTTTGCCTTTTGTGGGTTTGGCTTTTCCATTTTTGTATGTGGGTGGCGTGGTGTTGTTTTTCATTTGGATTTTGCTTGCTTGGAAAAAGTCGTGGTGGTTGATGGTTGTTTTGATTCTGGGTATTCCATTTGTCGGTGGTTATGCCCAATGGGGAGGAAGTTCCGAGGAAGTTCAGACTGAGGAGGGCTTTAAGATCATGAGTTGGAATGTCAATTTGATGGGATTGAATCGAGGCAATAAGCAAGTAAAGATGAAGCCAATTGAGATTCGCGATTCGATGCTTGCTGTATTGGAGAAGGAGTCTCCGGATATTTTGGCTTTTCAAGAATTTTTCCAAAGTGACACCTACGATCACATTGCGATGATCAAGAAAAAATTGGCATTGCCTTATCACCACGTTAAGTTTTCTACTGCGCGCAGCGGCGGAAGAAAGAGTGGGGTGGCTTTGTTTTCTCGGTATCCCATCGTAAAGAGCGGATATGTGCCCTTTACTGGAGATACCCACAATTTCTGTATTTATGTCGATTTGGTGAAGGAAGGCGATACCATTCGCGTGTACAATACCCATTTGCAGAGCATCAGGTTCAAGTCGCAGGATTACGAGACCATTGAAAAGGAGCAAGAGGAGGTGGATGGATATTGGCGCATATTGCGGTTGATGCGTAAGGCGTTTGTGCGAAGAGAGGGACAGTCGCATACAGTGAAGCTTCATGCAGAGCGCAGTCCATATCCGTATTGGATAGTTGGCGATTTCAATGACCCTCCCCAATCCTACACCTATCACCAGATGATGAAGGGCATGACGGATTCTTACCGAGAGGCTGGGCATGGTTTGTCTCCGACCTATGCAGGTAAGTTTCCCAATTTTCGGATTGACTATATTTTGGCTCCTCAGGAAGGTTGGGACACCCGAGCTTATCGATTGATACCCGTTGAGTTGGTGGATCATCGACCCATAGTTTCGGTTTTTTCCAAGAGAGAGTGATTTTTTTTTGAAAAAATTTGTGCAGAAACAAATTGGATGTATATTTGCACCCCGATCAAACGGAATGGGAGTTTAGCTCAGCTGGTTCAGAGCACCTGCCTTACAAGCAGGGGGTCACTGGTTCGAACCCAGTAACTCCCACCAAGCCTTC
>JACCDL010612748.1_pt1 | contig 13774 bp, 15 predicted proteins | sample 7441931 | NCBI WGS metagenome assembly JACCDL01 (sample SAMN15323437, study PRJNA562643) | freshwater metagenome | isolation source: river surface water | place: USA:Blue River Watershed | collected 2017-08-16 | reverse complement strand
GACTATTCAGATTTTATTGAATGTTCTCCATCAAATTTAAGATACATATTACATTCTCTAATTATATTGACATATATGAAAGAATGTAATCTTGAAACAGTTGATATTATTGAAATTGGAGGTGGGTATGGTGGTTTATGTCTATTTCTATATGAAATTAGTAAATTATTCAATGTAAAAATTAATAGTTATAGTATGTTTGATTTGCCTGAAGTAAAATTATTACAAAAGAAATATTTAGAAACTTTAAATATAACCAATGTTAATTATGAAAGTACCGATAATATTCAAAACCTAAGACCTAATAGTTTTTTAATTAGTAATTATGCTCTTACTGAAATTAATGAAAATTTACGACGTGATTATATTGAAAATGTATTAAAACCATATACTTCACACGGATTTATATGTTGGAATACATTCAGTCCTTATAATTACAATTTTATTGATAATAAAGATATCACGATTATTTATGAATACCCTGATTTCAATAAAAGAACTGCTAATAGTGACAATTATTATGTTTTTTATAAACCTCTCAAAAATCCCGGATTCTAATTTTATTTAAAACTTATTTTTATTAGTTATATAATAATGACCTATAAATTATATGATATTTTAGGTGTTTCAAGGGACGCTTCTCAAGATGAAATTAAGAAGGCTTATAAAAAACTTGCTTTTCAATATCATCCAGATAAAAATCCTAATAATCCCGATGCTGCTAATAAATTTAGAGAGATATCCAATGCTTGTGATGTATTAACTGATGATGAATCACGTAGAAAATATGACCAATTAGGTGATGAGGATTATAATAATGGTGGAGGAGGTGGTGGACATCACGAAGCGAATATGCATGAGGTATTTGAAAGGATGTTTGGAAGAGGTGGTGACCCTTTTGGAGGTGACCCATTTTTTGGAGGTTTTAGAAATAGAGGTGCTGGTGGTTCTGGCGGAGCAGGTGGCGGTCGTTGTAATGATATATTAAAGGGTTTTAATGTAACATTAGAAGATGTTTATTTTGGAATTAATAAGAATCTTCATTTGAAAATTACTCATCACTGTAAGAAATGTAATAAGACTTGTGAGGGTTGTAATGGAAATGGAATGAGACAACAAATTATTCAAATGGGACCTTTCACACAAATAATGCAATCCCAATGTAATAACTGTCAAGGCACTGGAGTTTGTATGAAAGCCTCAAAAGATTGTAAGGATTGTAAGGGTGAGGGTAAATATGAGGAGGAAAATTTGTGTAATTTATCTATCCCTAAAGGTTTTGAAGATGGTGTAAAAACTGTCTTTAATAATCTCGGAGAACAACCTAAGAAAAATAATCAAGCACCTGGAAATTTAATTTTGGAACTTAAAGTCCAAGACCACCCACTTTTTACCAGAAAAGGAAATGATTTACAATATAAGGTTACTGTTACCTTAACGGAGAGTATTTTAGGTAAGGATATTACCATTCCTTATTTTGATGATACCATTAGGATTAATATTAATCAGTTTGGAATTATAAATCCGAGTAAGCAATATATCATTAAAAATAGAGGTCTTCCTATTATGAATACAGATAAGAAGGGTCATATGATTATTGAATTTACCATTCAATACCCTAAATTAGAAACGGATGAAATTAAAAATTTAACTTCTGTTTTACAAAAAGCCTTCAAATATTAATTCGGAAAGTCAATTTGTCGATAATCCTGATATCCCTTATTGTAACTGGCATAGAATCCGGTATAATAATCCACTAAGAATGCATCACCATCCATAGTAATGTTATCCTTATTAATACCAATACCATCATTAACCATTTCGCCATCATATTTAGTATCACAATAACAAAACTTATTAATATTACTAACTTTCTTTGAATCATAATCATAAACAGGTACTTTGAAGTTATTAGGGGTTTCTCCAGTGGGACAAGCACATTCCACTTTTACATTATGTTTATCTGTACCATCATAACTGATATTAAAGATATTGGTATTGTTTCTCTGTTTATTGTAAAATTCGAGATTATAGGTAACATCACTATTATCAATCTTCACTTTACATCTGCCATTATTAATTATGGAACGATTAATACTATCCCAATATAAAACAACAATGATTATAAAGATAATTAAAACAAAACTTAAATTCAAAAAGAATTCAAATAATGATTGTTTTTTTGCAATGATAATGAAAATATCATCGAATATCTTTTTTAAATTAATCATATTTCTATAATAACAGAAACTTATTTATTTGAACGAATATAATTACCTATCGACTTTGATTCGCAATTGATTGTTTCAAATAAATTTGAAAACTCCGTACTTATCTTATCACTGGCATTCATATCTGGAGTAGTCATTTTTATATTTTGTTTAATACAAATATTCTTATCTTCCTCTATCTTTTTGTGAATTTCATTTACTACCTCTGGCTTCTTCTTTTCCTCCTCTTTTTTGGCCATTTGTCTATCATAAGCTTCAATTTTATCTTCCAATGATGGTACAAGTAAGATTAATACTCTCTTAATATTCTCACGTGAAAAGTCAAATATAGCCCCATTTATCTTTACGAATTTCACTAAATATCCCTTCAAGTAAAGAGCTTCCATTATTCTATCCATAAGTCGAATAACCCCGAATTTCTCTAATGCTGGCAATGGTGGTATTTTTAATAAAATTTCTCGGATTGGTATGAAGATTGTCAGAAATCCAGTTTCTGGTATTACATTTACGATAAATAAATAAATCATATACATCAGGATATAGAAGGTTATAATTATGATGTAAAAGGGAATAAGCTTAGCTGCTATTTGATTACATAAGCCTATTATAAATTGAGACAACTCATTTGGAAGTATCATACTTTTATTTCCAAATACAGGTATGAGTATGGTAAAGTTAAGAATTGAGAAAATAACATTTAATACCTCGAATAAGGTTATAGCAACTGTAATAAGAATTAAATATTCAATTGGATCCATTTAATTTTAAGTTTTATTTTTAATATAAGATTTTATACTTTTTGAATAACATTCAGCATAATTCTTCAAATTATCAGCACCACTCAATAATCCAGATTCAGGGGTGGTAAACACTTGTTTCGTTTTTAGACATATCTGTAGCTCCTCATCAATTAAATCCATCACCTCTTTATTTCGATGACCTTTTCTATCTTCCTCCATAACGGATTTAGCTAATTCCTCATTATTTGTCCCATCATCCACTGTTCTTATTTTATGTTCCTTTTCGTCTTCTACTTGAATATTTAATTTCTTTATGGTATCACCAAGAGTATTTTTAATTTCATAATATAAGAAACTATAGATATCACCAAAAGAACTGGTAAATTTATCTTTCACTGATTTTTCAGAAAAGATAAATCTGAATATAATTTTTCTACATAAAGGTAATATCCCTCTATCCGTTAATGTTTTAAATGGTGGTACGAAGAATAGTAATATGAATTTTAGGGGAACAACCACAAAAAACGGAATGATAGGTATTGGAAAGATGATAATAAAAGGAACAAAAATTAAAATAATCATCCATAAGACAAATATCCATAAAAGAACAGCAAAAATGATACATAGGAATAGATTTGCGCACATTACCAGAAATCGAAAGACATATCCTATAAAATCACTGCCAAAGAAACGTAAATCGAAAAGTATTCCATAAGTCCCGTGAGAATTAAAGAAGAATTGTATAAGGATATAGACATTAGCACAAAACCAAAAGATAAAAACCTTTATGGTTATGTCAATGATTTTATCTACTGTGCTTAGTGAAACCACCATTTTTACTTTCTAATTATATTATATTTACTATTAAAATCCAATATTAACTTGTCAGGTATTTCCCTTAAATCTACCAAAGTCTTATTAAGAAGGTATTTATCCATAAGATTATTTTCACTTAGAAATTTAAGTTTATCTGTCGTATCCATAGATGCCAATTTAAAAGCATTCTCCTTATTCATTCCATTTTGAATTTTTGGAATATTATCACTTTTATCACCATAAATAATCTTAAACTCCAATTCAATTTTAGGGTCACTTTTAATTCTCAATGATATATCTTTAAATTGCATATTAATAATAGTGGTATGTTTATCATACATTTGTAAATAGTCATTATCATTCGTAATAATAATAATGGAGACATTTGGAAATTCATCTTTAATCTTTCTTTGAATGATATAAGTGATATCATCGGCTTCTAATGTATCACATTCACAATAATGATAACCGTGATTTGATATATAATTCTTAAATAACACAAAGATGGATGAATTAAAGTTTTGTTTTTTTACTCTGGTTAACTTATAATCCTTATAAATTTCATTCCTCCAAATATCAGTTCTTGAGCAATCACAGCAGAAGATTATATTGGATTTTAATGTTTTAAATTTCTTTGTAATCTTCACCATATCATTTTCAAAATGTCGAAAGAAAGATATAATAAAATCATTATTTTCAATGATATCAGTGATTTCTCCGTATCTTCGAGTGAACCAACTTAAAGTGGCATAATATCGATTGAAAATATAATAACTTTGGTCAATCAATACAATGGGCTTATTGGATGTCAGGGAAACATTCAACATTGAACTAATAGTCATAATAATTCAAATATTTAAATAGATAATCAATTTTTATTGAAAAAAAAACATATATAAATAAAAATGATTTATTCCTACTACTTCAATCATTGTCCAAATGATTGAAATTGTGGAAGATATTCGTGATTCGATTCAGGCAATTGATAAGCTTTATCGCGAAACGGAGGAAATGGCTACTGTGGATTTAAATACCGCCTTGATTTCGACGGATAACTATGAAAATGATTGTTATGAGATTATGAATAAAGTTATGTTTAGTTTTCGTGTTGCTCCTGAAGCTATATCCTATAATGATGGTTATTGTGTTTTTGAATATAAAGGGTTGTTTTTCTGGATTGGGTTTATTATGGATGATGATTGCAAAACTCACATTACCATCTTCTTTGAAATCGACATTAGTGACTTTAAAAATTCTCTTCCCAATATGAATATTAGTGATAGATGTGATGGTTGGGCTGAGGACGGTCTATTTTCGTGGATGAACGATATTTGAGATTCTGATATTTATAAGGAACAACTTTTGTTCCTTACATTTAAAAAAATGACATTTATATTAATTATTACATCATTATGATGAATGATAAGCAATTGGAAGCTTTAGCTATAGTTAAAAATGGCAATAATCTATTTCTTACAGGTTCAGCCGGTACTGGAAAATCATTTACTGTGAAAGCTATTATTAATCATCTTTCGGAAAATAATATTCCATTTGGTGTCACAGCACTTACTGGATGTGCGGCTGTTTTAATTAATGGTCAAACAATTCATTCTTTCTTATCATTAGGAATATCTCGCAACTTTGAAGAAATTTATAAAAATATTTGTAAATTTAAACCAACACTACTTAAACTCAAAAACCTCAAATCTCTTATCATTGATGAAATTTCTATGATGGATGAGGAGTTATTTGGATTAATTAATAGACTTCTTATGACGATTAAAGGAAATGATTTATTTTTCGGTGGTATTCAAGTTATCCTCGTAGGGGACTTCTATCAATTACCTCCAATAAGTGGTGATTTCTGTTTTAATTCTCACATTTGGGAAGGTTTAAAATTAAAATCAGTTATTCTTACTGATTTAATAAGACAAAAAGATGATAATAAGTTACAATTGATTCTTGAGGAAATTAGAAATGGGAAAATTGCGGATGAAACATTCGAAATTCTCGAGGGTCTTAAAGCAACCACATTTGAAAGCAAGGAAATTAAACCAACACGTCTATATCCGGTAAATGTAAATGTGGATAAGATTAATAATAATGAGTTTGCGCGTTTAATTAAGAAAAATAAGGGTGAAACTGTCGAATATAAGGCATTCGCTACTAATAAAAGTGATAAAACTGATGCTTATCATATAACACTCACTAAAGGTGCACAAGTTATGGTAATTCGAAATATATCAATAGAAAATCGTCTATTTAATGGTACGCGAGGGGTTGTTATGGAATTAATGGAAAAATCGGTGGTTATTAAGGACGTGTATGATAATACCCATACAATTGAATATTATTCAGATGTTAATCAAAATGATAAAAAAAGGAAAATATCCTTTATTCCGTTAAAACTCGCCTACGCTATTTCTATCCATAAGTCGCAGGGAGCTTCTATAGATTTCCTCGAGATTGATTTAGGTGATGATATCTTTATATCTGGTCAATTATATACAGCACTTTCTCGGGCAACCAATATAAATAATATTAAAATTAATAATATTTCGAAAAGTTCATTTATTCAAAATGAAAAAGTAAAAAAATTTTATGAGTTGCTAAAAAAATAAATATTTGATATATATAGAATTAAATTATGGAAAACGAACCTCAAGATTTGTTCCTCGGCGGTAAACCTATGCGTACTGGATATGACTCTTATGCTATCTACGACCCCTCTACCAAGAAACGCACTGGTCGTTATATCTCCAAAACCCCTGCTGCTGCTGCTATGAAGGCCGCTAATCGTCTCTTAAAGACTGCCAAAAAGGCTGTCAAAAAGTCTGCTGCTCCTAAGAAGGGAAAGAAAGGTGGTGACCCAAAGGAGGGTGAGGAAATGGAGGGTGAGGAAATGGGTAAAGATTTCTACGGCGGTGCTGAGGCCACCAGTGATAACTCTTGCAAGACTCATTATGAAGCTCTCGGTGATTGTATGAAGACTGGCGGTGCCAAAACTCCTGAATTCAAGAAGGAAACCAAAACTGTGAAGTTTATCCTTCGCAAGACTACTCGTGGCGCGATGTCCTCTGGCAAGCGTGTTTTTTATCATTTTGCCGCTACCTTAAAGACCTATAAGACTCCTTTAGTTGTTATGCGTGGTGGTGAGCGTGTAACCATTAAACACAAGATTTTCGTTGAAAGCCTTGATTTACCCGCTGAGCTTGAGCGAATGGTTGAGGCTCGCAAAGCTAAGAAGGCAGCTGCCAAGAAACCCAAAGCCGCCAAGGCTCCCAAGTCTCCCAAGGCTCCCAAGGCCAAAAAATCTCCCAAGACCAAAAAGCCCAAAGCTGCTAAGAAGCCCAAGGCCAAGAAAGCCCGTGCTGCTAAACGAGTAACTGGTGGCAGCTCTTGCAATATGTATTATTAGATTTAAGAAATAATCAATTATTTTTATTTAAATATCTATATGAATATTAAATATTTTTGGATAAATATAGATAAATCACTTGACCGGCGTTTATTTATGGAAGAGCAATTTAAACAAAAAGAAATAGATAATCAAAGGATTAGTGCCGTTACACCTGAAAAATTAGAGTGGATTTTAGAGGATAAGCCACCTTATTATTGTGGTAATGAATGTTGTCTTCATAATAAATGTAATGATTGTAAATACGAATATTCGTGTACTTGTTCTCATTTGGAGGCAATAAAGGAAGGTTATAAATCCGGTGCAGATTATTTCGTTGTTTGTGAGGATGATATTTATTTTCCTTTTAAAATTGATTGGAATAAAATGATTGGAGTTTTACCGAAAGATTTCGATATTGTTCAATTGATGGTTCTTGATGTGGACGGCAATAAAACCTTATATGATGATTATTATAAAACAAAACAAGCCTTATTTATAAGTTTTGACCCATCGAAACGTTTATTTTCGACTGGAATGTATCTTATTTCGCGAAATGGTGCTAAACAGTTATTAAATTTATGTATTAATAAAAAAACCCTTAAATATGATTTTAGGGAAATTAATGTGGTTAGACAAGCTGATTTCTTTCTTTATATCAATGTAAAAACATTTACCTCAACTTTCCCTTTTTGTTACCCAACATTACTTTTCATATCAGAGATACATCCACATCATTATATGCTTCATAAATATTCTATTGATAAGATTTTGAGTATTATAGATGATAATCAATTGATGCATCCATTTGTAATTGATTATTATCCATTTCATAATTTTATGAATCATTATAAAGCTTTAGTATCATCATAATTATAAATAAAATGGTCACTTATTATTGGATTAATCTTGATAAAGCAAAGGAAAGACGATTATTTATGGAGGAGCAGTTCAAAAGAAATGGTATTAAAAATAAAAGGGTTGCTGCTTATTCTCCGGTGGATTTGGATACAATACTTATGGATAAACCACCTTATAATTGTGGATATCCTGAATGTATTCAAAATGGATGTAAAAACTGTCCGATTGAATATTCAGTGGTTTGTTCACATTTAAGAGCAATAGAAGAGGGATATAAATCAGGAGAGGATTATTTTATTGTTTGTGAGGATGATATTGGGTTTCCATTTGAAGTTGATTTTGAAAAGATGCTTCACGGTATTCCTAAAGAAATTGATATTATACAAATGATGGTTATTACCGAAGGTCACACTAATTATTTCTATAATAATTTCTATAAAAATAAAATATATTTCATTCGCTATAATCCAATCACACCCTCGGCTGGTTTTTATTTAATTCGAAGAGAAGGAGCAAAGAAGTTATTAGATTTATATTTGGATAAAGCGACAAATAAATACAACTTTCAGAATTGTAAATTTTTGAAATTGGCAGACGTCCTTATATATCAATCCGTAAATACAATTGTTTCAACGATGCCTCTTTCCATTCCAAACATTAATTTCAATTCACAAATTCATAAAGAACACGAAGAAAGTATCCTTAACCCTGCTCATTATAAAATAATGGAAGTCATTAAGGATAATGGAGGTGAGAACCCATTTATAAAACGTTGGTATTATCCACTGGAGGAAGTTGAGAATTTATTTAAGTCATAATTATCATTAAAGAAATAAATGGCTATTAATTTCTTTCTGTGAATTCTTAATTTATCACTTACATTTAAGTTATTAGCTTCATCATCTTTATTTTTAATCCAATCACTAAACAACTGATTGTATAATTCCACGCTATCACTTATCAATGGATATTTATGACATTTATTAGTAGCTAACATCTGAGCCTCTTCAGCAAGTCCGATAATATGGAGGAAGTGTTTGGTGATACAATCGCGACATCTCTTATTTTTATTCGTAATATGCTCTTCCAATAAGATTGATTGTTTTACTATCTGTTGCATATTATAAGCAGGATTGCTGACCGGGTCTAAAGCACCGCAACTTTTAACGTCACAAGAGCCTACCGCTTTTTTAGCAGGTGATGTTTTAGTTTGCTTATCTTGCATTTTTAATAATAAATAAATTAGCATCGATATGATAAATGTGAAAAATAATAATAATAAGAATTCTACTATTTCCATACTACTTCTATATTTTTGTATTATTTTTATTCGATATTTAAAAAAATTTGATTTTAATGTCTAAACTAACTTTCACCCATTTAAACAATGAGCGATACTAAAGTCTGTAACTTCAACTGCATCTGCAATCGTGATGACTGTGCCTATAAGCACTATCTCAACACGGCAGAGGAACGGAAGGCATTTAAGGAGTTGTATGATGCTACCTATGATAAGAATCGTCATAACGAGACTGACCCAAAGGGTGAGCGTCGTAAGATGTGTCTCTTCGGTCATCTTTGCGGAAAGGAGGAGTGTGGCTTTAAGCACTTCTGTAATATCGAGTGCCGTCGTCTTCTTCAGAAGTCCTGGTACAAGACTCGCAAGCAAACTGAAAATAAGGCATTCCTCGAGGAGCTCGGTGGGAAATATCAGATGTCTGAGGAGGAGTTGTCTAAGTTGATGGGTCTGGTGGGTCGTAAATAGGTGGTGGTTGTAAAAAAAAAAGAACGAAATATATTTTTGTTCTTTAATTTAATAGACGATGATTCGATTATTCATTGAAGCCGTTTTTATTGGATTTCTCAACATCCTCATTTATTACCTTTTCTTTTTTATTGATAATATGGTTATTCAATTATTTACGGTGGGATTTATTAAACATTTCATTAGTTATTTCATCGGTATTCAAGATTACTATTGTAAGATTTATAAGGGAGATGGGTATAAATCCAAACCCACAAATATAATAGTTGAATGTTTATTAGAGGGTCTTTTATTTATCTATGTTGGATTATTATTATTAAAAATAATCGAAAATAGATATCTATTGTTTTTTCTACTTGGATTTTTCATTCATATCATATCTGAATTTTATGGAATACATTCTTTATTTTTGATATATAATTGTAAAAAGATATAAAAATTACTTATGATTAATAATATAAAGCAATGGAAACTTTTCCTACTAATCATAGAGCCAAATGGACGGATTGTGAATTTAAAACGCTTTTATATGAGGTAAAACGAAAAACCCCATTTCAGGATATTGCTGTAAATCATAAAAGAACCATTGGAGCAATCAAATATAAATTGATTAGATATGCAATTGATGAAATGAAGGAAAATGATAAGGAGTTTTCAATCGAACATCTTATGAAAATTACAAATCTTTCAAAGGAAGAACTCTTGGAAGGATTTAAAAAATTAAATTTTAATTATGAATTAGAGGAATTTGTACCTAATAATGATATAATTGTAAGTAGACTTGATGTTATCGACAATAATCTTAAACAGATATGGGCTTGTGTTTTTACTTATGTTCTTATTCAATTTATAATTCATTTTAAAACTCTTACAAATTATTTATAGTTTCATCAGCTGGATTTTTATTAGCCCAATAATTTTTATTAGCCTTCATTCTTGTGGGTTGTTTCAATGAGAAAATGAAGAATATAATAATAGTAAAAATGGCAATAGTAGCAAAAGCAATTACATAATTCAAATAAAATGGTGCTGATGTATATACAATTAATGATATTAATAATATTATTGCTAAGAAACTAATTACGAGAATTATATTAAATAAATATACGATTTGTTTTTTCATTGCTTCAATATGGTTAGTTAAACTAACTTTCTTTAGGCGATTATGGTCTGTTCTGCGTTTTTTATCTACATAAAGTTTATAAAGATACTCATTTGCGTCTTGTGAATAAGTCTTATTATTACCTATAAAAACGGAAGCACTTAACTCATCATTTAAATCAGTATAAGCATTATTATAAGTATTTAAATAGTCAATTATGGTATTAAAGAAATTATAGTTATTAGTCAAATGATTGTTTCTGGTTGTAGCGTCTGGATGTAGTGGATTATAAGGAGATTTTTCACTACAAGTAAAAGTTTCATATAAACCTACGTGTCTAAAATTAGCATAATAAATGCCTAACATTACGATTAAAATTATTAATATTACAATATAATAAGTATTTTTGCTATTATAACTGAAAAATGGTAAAACAGTTATCGCCACAGCAGCTATTATTAATAATATAAGGAAAACAATAATAGCACTTGCATAAATCTTAATTCTTTGATAATTCTCATAATAACTATTATAGTCCTTAATGACTCGATTAAGCGAAGTTTCAACTTTATAATACTCTTGTTTAGTATTATTTAAAAGAATAATCTTATCACCGTATTTACTCTTATCTTTAATAAAATCACTGGTAACATAACCAATCGATGTTTTTAAATTATTCAAATTTGTTTTCATATTAGTTATATGAAGGGTTATTGCCGATAATTGAGTATTACTATTAAAACCTGCCACGTCATTCAAATTGATATTAAGTTTATTTAAATAGTTATTTCTTATCATAGTTTGAATAGAAGCATTACAAACTATTACGTTATAATAGACCCGATTGTAAAATAAATAACTAATGAAATTTTCCACTGGAGTATTTAATATCTCATAAATAACTCTTCTGAATTTTTGTTTTCTTGCTTCTTCATTATAACTCGTATATTTTGTCAATAATCCTGAACTCAATGCAGCATTATTACTTAAATTATAGGAATATACACTTCCTGATGTTGTGCCAGCTGATGTATCAATTAAACTTGTATTAACAGTTATTCCAGTTGCTTCTATATTATTCAATTGTGGTGCCAATAGATTAATACGTGGTAGTGTATCAGATCTACTTGCTATTGTAACAGCACCACCAGAAATAACGCTTAATGTAACTGAATATCCTTCTCTGGGTGAAATTACAGTTGGAGTACCTGTATATCCTGAACCAGCATCATCAACAACTGATGTAACCCTACCTGTAGCATAATTTATGGTAAATTTGATTTTACCTACAGATGTTGGAGTATTACCAGATTCTGGCGTTACATTTTTTATCTCTTCATCTGTTTTAGAACCTAATGTAGCATCAGGAACATATTTAGATGAATTAGTTGAATTTGAGGTAAAACAATTGGTATTAAAGGTAAATTCATATCCACTACTGCTGCTATTTACCGCTAAATTACCCATTTTATTGCTGCAAGAGGTGGCTGTGTCGAATTTTAATAAAAGACCTTCCACACCTCTTTTAAATTTTTGTACATCAGAATTATCTGTATTATTTTGAATGACAGTTTCCAAATATAAGGAGTTATATAAATGTAAATAGAATAAACTATCGTTATAGAACGAATAAAGGTCGTCACACGGAACCATAATAGTATCCACTTGTGCGTGTGTTAATGTAGCATAATTATCCGTTATTTTTGATTTCTTAACTAATGTTTCATATATATCATTAGTGGTTGATGTCATTTAATCTCTATTCTATTATATATAAATTAAAGTTTTTCTTCCAATTTCTTAATCCTCATTGATAATTCTTTAATGGATTCTACAATTACCGCAATCATATTTCCATAAGCAATCGATTTTGTATTATCTGTATTTGTATACACAACCTCTGGAATTATTTTTTCGACCTCTTGGGCAATCAATCCAATTGACCTCTTTTCCTCGTGTAAGAGATTATAATAGACTCCTTGTAATTGTTCAATTTTATCAATAGGTTCTGTAATATTACTTATATTTGTCTTATAACGAACATCTGACAGGCCAGTTATATATCCAGCGACATAAACATTACCATCCACCTTAAATTTATAATTATCGCTATTACTGTAACCTATGAAAAATTGTTTATCTGTATATATAACATTGGGGTTTTGTGGATTTTGTTTAATACTTGTAATTGACGGAACTTGAACATAATTATTAAATAAAGCTCCATTAAAATTAATATCTCCATTCACATCCAATGTCTTTAATGGAGCAAATGTTCCAATACCAAGCGAAATCGTATCTCTATTCCAAATTAAATTTGATGTTTGAAGCACTGGATTTGTATCATTTCCAATTATTAATTGGTTTGCTACTAAATTGGAACTACCGGTACCTCCATAAGAAGTTCTAACAACACCTTGTGTAATAGCACTTCCATTTATAACAGTTGATATACCTGTTTCTGCTGTTATAATTGTTTGTCCTACTTGTAATCTATCACATTTAATATCACCGGCAACATCTAAGGTGGCTGAGGGAGCTTTACCAATTCCCAATTTACTTAATGCCTCTTGCCAATTAAGATTAGTACTTGCTAAAAGACTGGTGGGACCTCCTAAGATAATTTTCCCTACTTCAAAACTTTGAACGCCTGTTCCGCCTTGATTTACAGGAAGTAATCCAATTAAATTTGCAGCATTTAAATTTTTAATATTAAAACCATTACCTGTAAAATTACATTCACCTATATTTATGGCACCCTCTACTATTAATGAATTTAGAGATTTATCCCATTTAATATTTGAAACACCTGATAATTTATTCGAATCGTAAGCATACACAAAATTAAACTTTTCAATATTT
>JACCDL010616348.1_pt1 | contig 13800 bp, 20 predicted proteins | sample 7441931 | NCBI WGS metagenome assembly JACCDL01 (sample SAMN15323437, study PRJNA562643) | freshwater metagenome | isolation source: river surface water | place: USA:Blue River Watershed | collected 2017-08-16 | reverse complement strand
GTCCGCAAGGTTGCCGCGCCCGCATCCACTGGCACGGCTGCGGACGGAACAGGAGAATAAGCATGCTGCAACCAGCACGCCGTAAATACCGCAAAGAGCAAAAAGGCCGCAACACCGGCATCGCAACACGTGGCAACACCGTTGCGTTCGGTGACTTCGGTCTGAAATCCACCGATCGCGGCCGTCTGACGGCCCGCCAGATCGAGTCCGCACGTCGTGCGATCTCCCGTCACGTCAAACGTGGCGGCCGTATCTGGATTCGTGTGTTCCCTGACAAGCCGATTTCCCAAAAGCCTGCTGAAGTGCGTATGGGTAACGGTAAAGGTAACCCCGAGTACTACGTGGCTGAGATCCAACCCGGCAAGGTCCTCTACGAAATCGTAGGCGTCCCTGAAGAGTTGGCCCGTGAAGCATTCCGTCTGGCCGCTGCCAAGCTGCCCTTGCGCACCACGTTCGTGGCTCGCATGATCGGCCAGGAATCAGGAGAAATAAGAAATGAAAGCTGCTGAACTGCGCCAAAAAGACGTTGCCGGCCTCGAAGCTGAAGTCAAAGAGTTGCAAAAAGCTCACTTTGGCTTGCGCATGCAAAAAGGTACGCAACAACTCAACAACACGGCTCAACTGCGTCTGACACGTCGCAGCATCGCTCGTGCGAAAACCATTCTTGCTGAAAAGCAAGCCGCCAAGTAAGGAGTGAACATGACGGACGCTAAGAAATCCCTCAAGCGCACCTTGATTGGCAAGGTGGTTAGCGACAAGCGCGCTAAGACTGTGACCGTGCTCGTGGAGCGTCGTGTGAAGCACGCCCTCTACGGCAAGATCGTGGCGAAGTCTTCGAAGTACCACGCACACGACGAAACAGGTGCTTACCACCTGGGCGACGTGATCGAGATCACCGAGAGCAAGCCAATTTCGAAAACCAAAAACTGGGTGGTGACCCGTTTGGTTGAGAAGGCCGCAGCGGTTTAAATACCAAAGGGCTTCGGCTCTGCAAGGCTAAAGAAAACGACCCACAATGTGGGTCGTTTTTGTTTTTATAACGTCATATTTTTGGAGACACCATGATCAAAGTTGGAGACACCCTGCCGCACACCACCCTGATGGAGTATTCCGAAGTTGAGGGCGAGGGCTGCAGCATAGGCCCTAATGCAGTGGACATCGCCAAGGCAACGTCGGGTAAAACCATTGCGTTGTTTGCGTTGCCAGGTGCGTTCACGCCTACCTGCTCAGCCAAGCACGTGCCAGGCTATGTCGAAAAGTATGAACAGTTCAAAGCGGCAGGCGTGGATGAAATTTGGTGTGTTAGCGTCAATGACGCATTTGTGATGGGTGCTTGGGCGCGTGATCAACACACCCACGGCAAAGTGCGCATGCTGGGGGACGGCAGTGCCGATTTCGCCAAAGCCACTGGCCTCACGTTAGACCTCACAGCGCGCGGCATGGGCTTGCGTAGCAACCGTTATTCCATGCTCGTCAAAGATGGCCAGGTTACACAGTTGAATGTCGAGGCCCCAGGAAAATTTGAGGTCAGCGACGCAGACACTTTGCTGGCACAAGCCAAGGCCTAATTAGCCAAGGTTGACCAGCCGATACACGATATACGCGCTCGCCATGAAAATGCTGAGCGCGAAGAGCCGTGAAGTCACGGTGTCGCGTGATGCAAGCGTGTCAGGTGGCAGTTGTTTGTCACCGTGCCACATGGGTGAAATCAAGTCGTTGTTTCGAACGCGCTTGTAATACACAACAGTGGCAACGTGCAGTATCACGAGGCAAATCAACAAGACTTTGCCGATGTCACCGTGATAAGTCGTTGCCACTGACACCCAGGCATTGGGCGCCCACGCGACCCATGGGCCGGAAGTGGCAATCTCGTCATCACTCAAAAAACCAGTGATGACTTGGCTTAATAAAAGTAACAGCATCGCCACAACAGAGATGGCACCTAAAGGGTTATGACTGACATGATGGCTAGGTTGTTTGGTCTGCCATGTTTGGATGTAATCCATCAAACCACGCGGGGTAGGAACAAAATTCACAAACCTAGACCAATGGCCACCGAGAACACCCCACGCCAACCTAAATAAGATCAGTGCCAGCACGTGGTAGCCAAACCAAAAATGCAGACGCATGAAGTCTCCGCCAAGTTCGCCCGTTGTCACAAGTCCAAGTACCGAAAATATCAGCAAAGCATGAAATACGCGTGTGGGGAGATCCCAAACGCGAACAGATTGCGTGATTTGGGAAGCGTTCATAAGGCAAGTATCCAGTGATAAGACAAAAAGCAGCAAAGTTCGTAAACTGGCAAAGTTATACATGACATTTACATTTCACAGGAGCACACAATGAAAAAAATCATTCTTTCACTCATCACCGCAACGACCTTGACGGCATCGTTCAGTGCCTCAGCGCAATTTGCCAAACCAGAAGATGCGATCAAGTACCGCAAAGCCGCTTTGACCGTGACAGCTGCACACTTTGGCCGCTTAGGTGCAATGGTGCAAGGTAAGGTTCCTTTCGATGCGAAATTGGCCACAGAGAATGCCGAAATCGTTGCCGCCATGTCTAAGTTGCCATGGGGTGCGTTCGGCGAAGGCACCGATGTGGGTGAAACAAAGGCGAAGCCTGAAATCTGGAAACAGAATGCCAAATTCAAAGAGGCAGCTGACAAACTGCAAGCTGAATCTGTCAAGTTGGTAGCTGCCGCAAAAACAGGCAAAGAAGATGCGTTCAAAGCAGCTTTCACGGCGACAGCCGGAACCTGCAAGTCTTGCCATGATGACTTCAGGTCTAAGTAACGGGGCCTGATTTAAATGATGTGACGGCTCTTCAGAGTTGCCAACTGAGCGTCGTCCATCTTTAACAAGTCACGCAACACGGATTGCGTGTGCTCGCCAAGCAAGGGGGGCGGCAATTCGTTGCGAACGGGTGTTTCACTTAGCTTCATGGGGCTTGCGACAAGTTCAACAGGGCCGCTTGCTGGATGTTGCCAGGTGGTCACCATGTCGCGCGATCTGACGTGCGGGTCGCTGAAAACTTCGGCCAAGTTGTTGATGGCGCCACAAGGAACTTTTGCTGTTTCTAATGCGTTCAGCCAATCTGTTTTGCTGCGTGTGCGTAAAACGTCTTCAAGCAAAGGCACAAGGATGGCGCGATGGCGGACGCGGTCTGCATTTTTCATGAAGCGTGGATCGGTGCATAAGTCGGGCCGATTCGCGACTGCGCAAAACTTGGCGTATTGACCATCGTTGCCAACAGCCAAGATGATGTGTTCCTTGCTGCCGTCAGTTGCGGGTGCTACTTCAAACACTTGGTAAGGAACAATGTTTTGGTGGGCATTTCCTGCGCGACCTGGCACCTTTCCTTCATGCTGACCCGACACCAAATAATTGGCGCCTAAATTGGCCAGCATCGCAACTTGTGTGTCGAGCAAAGCCATGTCAATGCATTGCCCGACCCCAGTTTTTTCAGCATGTCTTAAAGCCGCCAGAATGGCCACGGTGGCGTACATGCCTGTGAACAGATCGGCCACCGCGACGCCTACTTTTTGGGGGCCGCCGCCCAAGTCATCGCGTTCCCCGGTGATGCTCATCAAGCCACCAATACCTTGAATCGCGTAATCGTAGCCTGCGCGTTCGCGGTAAGGACCAGTCTGACCAAAGCCTGTCACGCTGCAGTAAACCAATTTGGGATTGAGCTTCGACAATGTGGGGTAGTCCAAACCGTAACGCGCCATGTCGCCTACCTTGAAGTTCTCAATGAACACGTCACAGACGAGGACGAGTTGGCGAATGAGGTCTTGGCCTTCTGGCGTGGCGATGTCGCAAGTCACAGAGCGTTTGTTGCGATTTGTGCCTAAATAATAGGCGGCATCACGGGTATCTGTGCCGTCCGACCCTTTTAAAAAGGGAGGTCCCCAACCGCGTGTGTCGTCACCCACCTGGGGTCGTTCAATTTTGATGACATCTGCCCCCAAGTCAGCCAAGGTTTGGGTACACCAAGGGCCGGCTAAAACACGAGAGAGATCTAGGATGCGAATACCGTCGAGCGAGTTCATATCAAGATTGTGTGACAAGTCGCCCCCGTGTCAAGACAAGCAAGAGACAGGCGCAAGAAGGATGCAGGGACCTTCGATAATGCACACGATGACAAGACATACAAGCATGGCGATGCTCGCGCTCTCCCTCTCCCTAGTCACTGTGCTTGGGTGCAGCCCCGCATTGAATTGGCGCCAACTGAGTCTGGATGCCGGCCGTGTGCAGATCTTGCTGCCATGCAAACCAGACCAGGCGTCCCGAGATGTGCCCTTGCGTATAGGCGTGAAAGATGTGGCCGTGCCGATGCACTTGCAAGGCTGTGAGGCCAGTGGCATGCAATTCACCTTCGGTCAAATGACAGTGCCAGAAGGCATGCCGTTATCGACAGCGATGACTGCTTGGCGTTTGGCCAGTTTGGCCCCTCTGCAGTTGGGTGGTGACAAGGATCAGTTGGGTACTTGGCAGCTCCAAGGTGCACAGGTGGATCCCGCACCGACACGAACGCGCGTGCGCACAGACAGGCATCAAGTAGAAATTGCATGGTTTGCGTATGGCCAAACCATTTACCAAGCGGCGGTTTATGGCGCGAGCCAAGACAAGACTTTGCCAGAGGCTGCAGAAACTTATTTTTCAGGAATTAAATTGCCATGAACAACGATGTATTGCCCCGTAGAGCCGCTGTGTGGGTGTTTGTGGCGTTTGCTAGCGCTTATTTTTTGTCGGCACTGCTCAGGGCGATCACGGCCACCTTGTCGCCGACCTTGTCTCTCGAGTTTGGACTGCAGGCACGCGACCTGGGTTTGTTAGCGGGGGGATATTTCTTTGGTTTCTCCCTCACGCAGTTGTTGATGGGGCATTGGTTAGACCAGCATGGGCCTAAAAAGGTGGTGCTCAGCTTCCTGTGTGTCGCGGTGTTGGGCTGTCTGGCGCTTTCGTGGGCGACTGATTTTTCGGGGTTGCTGTTGTCACGCGTGCTCATTGGGGTGGGCGTGAGCGCATGTTTGATGGCACCACTCACAGGCTACCGACGTTGGTTGGCTGTTGAGCAGCAACAACGCGCCAATGCCTGGATGTTGATGACGGGCTCGTTTGGCATGTTGGCGTCGACCTTGCCCGTGCAATGGTTGCTGCCGACCATCGGTTGGCGTTGGATGTTTGTTGGTTTGGCCTTGTTGATCGTGTTGTCGATGGCGCTGATGGCATGGCAAGTGCCTCAGTGGCGTGCGCCTGAGCCAACCCAACACAAAGGCATTTGGGCCAGCTATGCCGAAGTTTGGGCGAATCCTTATTTCCGCAGTTTGATGCCGATGGGATTTTTTAATTACGGCGGCATGATCGCCATGCAAACCTTATGGGCGGGGCCATGGATGATCAAGGTTGCTGGTTATTCGCCTCTCGAAGCGGCCACCGGTTTGTTTTGGGTCAATGTGAGCATGCTGGTCACGTTTTGGTTGTGGGGCATGGTCACGCCAGCGCTCACCAAGCGGGGATATAGCGCGAATCGTTTGATGACCTATGGCGTACCGCTCAATTTCTGCGTTCAACTGGCGTTGATTTTGGGTGGCGCAGCCACGCATGCGTGGCAATGGGCTTTGTTTTGTATCACCAGCTCATTTGTGTCGTTGGCGCAGCCTGCTGTTGGCATGGCGTTTGCGCCATCCTTGGCGGGACGCGCTTTGTCCGCCTACAACCTCGTATTGTTTTTGGGGGTCTTTGTCGTTCAGTGGGGCATGGGCTTGATGATTGATGGCTTCAAAGCATTTGACGTGGCAGAGCCCTTGGCGTTTCAAAGTGCATTGGCTGTTTTCATGGCCTGTTGCGTGATCTCGTATCTTTATTTTTTAAAGCACAAGTCTGACAGCTGATAATTCAGCCAAATAAGCCGATATCCCCATGAGTAACCGTATCCTCATCATTGCCCACACACCCTTGGCGCAAGCCTTGCGCGATTGCGCCATGCACGTCTACCCAGAGTGCGCGGCATCTGTGATGGCGTTGGATGTGTTGCCGCATGCACAGCCAGAAGACACCATGGCGCAAGCCCAAGCGCTTCTGGGCAGCGCTGGTTTAGAGGGCCTGCTGGTTCTCACAGACATCTTTGGTGCAACACCGGCCAACGTGGCGCAAAAGTTGGTGGTCGGTAGCCCTGCCAAATTGATCGCGGGTGTTAATTTGCCCATGTTGTTGCGATCTGTTTGCTATCGTGATGAGCCGCTCGATGCCTTGGTGGCCCGTGCACTCACCGGTGGTACACAAGGCGTGATGCAAGTCGCCATCACTGCTCCTCAAAATCAAAAACCTCGAAACCATGATCAAAACCACAACGACCATCAGCAATAAATTGGGGCTGCACGCCCGTGCCTCCGCTAAGCTCACCAAATTAGCGGGCAGCTTTCCTTGCGAAGTCTGGATCAGCAAAGGCGATCGCCGCGTGAATGCCAAAAGCATCATGGGTGTCATGATGTTGGCTGCAGGCATTGGGAGTGACGTCGAGTTAGAGACCGATGGCGCGCAAGAGCAAGAAGCCATGGATGCGTTGTTGGCCCTGATGGCCGATAAATTTGGCGAAGGTGAATAAGGCGCCACCATGACTTTTTCTATCCACGGTCTTGCTGTCGCCCGAGGCATCGCGATTGGGCGTGCGGTCTTGGTCGCGTCGAGCCGCGTGGACGTGGCGCACTATTTCATTGAGCCAGAACAAGTCAAATCCGAATTGGCGCGTTTGGTGCAAGCCCGCGAGGCCGTGCTGGCCGAGTTGCAAAGTTTGCATGACAACTTGCCCAAAGACTCACCACCAGAGCTCGCTGCTATCTTGGATGTGCACTTGATGCTGGTGCAAGACACCATGCTCGCCGATGGCGTGACCAGCTGGGTGAAGGACAGGCTCTACAACGCTGAGTGGGCATTGACCTCACAGCTCGACGTTGTCGCACGACAGTTTGATGAAATGGATGACCCTTATTTGCGCGAGCGCAAGGGCGATCTCGAGCAAGTGGTGGAACGCATGCTGCGTCACATCAAAGGCATGGTTCATGTCATGCCGCAGGCGGTGGTCAAACGCAGTGCGACGCCGCGTCAGCAAGATCTGCAACTGGGCGATGAGATGGATGTGCCCTTGGTGTTGGTGGCCCATGATTTATCACCCGCCGATATGCTTCAGTTCAAGCAAAGCGTGTTCACAGGTTTTGTCACTGACGTCGGCGGCAAAACATCGCACACGGCCATCGTGGCGCGAAGTTTGGATATTCCTGCCGTTGTCGGTGCACGCACCGCAAGCCAGCTAGTGCGGCAAGACGACTGGATCATCATCGATGGCGATGCCGGTGTCGTCATTGTCAATCCTTCTCCCATCATTCTTGCGGAGTATGGTTTCAAGCAACGCCAGGCCCAAGTGGAGCGTGAGCGACTCTCGCGTTTGCGTCATACGCCTGCGGTCACGCTCGATGGCCAGCGGGTGGACCTGTTGGCGAATATCGAGATGCCTGAAGATGCGCCTGCTGCCTTGGATGTTGGCGCTGTGGGCGTCGGCTTGTTTCGCAGTGAGTTCTTGTTCATGGGCCGCGAGGGGGCGCTCCCTGATGAAGAGGAGCAATACCAAGCCTACAAGCGTGCCGTCGATGGCATGAAGGGCTTGCCGGTCACCATTCGAACGGTGGATATCGGTGCCGACAAACCGCTTGATCGCACAAGCAAAGATGAAACGCATCTAAACCCTGCATTGGGTTTACGCGCCATTCGTTGGAGCTTGGCGGATCCAGCGATGTTTCTCACGCAGCTACGCGCTATTTTGCGCGCAGCTGCGCATGGCCAGGTGCATCTACTCATTCCCATGTTGGCGCACGCACGCGAGATCAAGCAAACCTTAGCCTTGTTGGACAAGGCGCGGAAGCAACTCGACGATCGTGGCTTGGCATTTGGTCCAGTCAAGATTGGCGCCATGATCGAGGTTCCTGCCGCGGCGCTGAGCGTGAAGATGTTTTTGCGCCACTTCGACTACTTGTCGATCGGGACGAATGACCTGATTCAATACACCTTGGCCATTGACCGCGCCGATGAGTTGGTGGCGCACTTGTATGACCCTTTGCATCCAGCGGTGTTGCGTTTGTTGGCGGACACCATTGCGGAGTGCCGCGCCCAGGGCAGAGGGGTGAGTGTGTGTGGCGAGATGGCGGGCGATCCGATGTTCACGCGTTTGTTGCTGGGTTTGGGTCTGCGTAGTTTCTCTATGCACCCCACGCAAATCTTGGCGGTCAAGCAAGAGGTGATTCGTGCCGACGCCTCTCGCTTAGAAGCATGGGCCCAGAATGTCTTGGCCAGCGATGAGCCAGCCGAAGCCATGGGGATTTAAGCTTTCGCGGCTTCGGAGGCCGCGTGTGCTTGCTGGTCGGCGTGGTAGCTGCTGCGAACCATGGCACCCACTGCCGCATGACTGAAGCCCATTTCGTAGGCTTTTGCTTCAAACATCTTGAACGTGTCTGGGTGCACATAGCGGCGAACAGGAATATGGCTCGTGCTCGGCGCTAAATATTGGCCAATTGTGAGCATGTCGATGTGGTGCGCCCGCATGTCTTGCATCACTTGCAAAATCTCTTCGTCGGTTTCACCCAAGCCCACCATCAAGCCGCTCTTGGTGGGCACGTGAGGAAACAAGGCTTTGAATTTTTTAAGCAAGTTCAAGCTGAAGGCATAGTCGCTGCCCGGGCGTGCTTCTTTGTACAAGCGCGGCACAGTTTCCATGTTGTGGTTCATCACATCAGGCGGTGCCGCCTTGAGGATTTCTAGCGCACGGTCGTCACGACCGCGGAAGTCTGGCACCAGAATTTCAATTTGTGTTTGTGGCGAGAGTTCACGGGTGCGACGAATGCAATCCACAAAATGCTGGCTCCCGCCATCACGTAAATCATCCCGATCGACACTGGTGATCACCACGTATTGCAACTTCAGAGCGGCAATGGTTTTGGCCAAGTTTTCTGGCTCGTTCGCATCGAGCGGGTCGGGGCGGCCATGGCCCACATCGCAAAACGGACAACGGCGCGTGCATTTGTCACCCATGATCATGAAGGTCGCAGTGCCTTTGCCAAAGCATTCACCGATGTTGGGGCAGCTGGCCTCCTCGCACACCGTCACCAATTTGTTGGCACGCAGCACATCTTTGATTTCGTAAAAACGTGTTGACGGTGAGCCCGCTTTGACGCGAATCCAGTCGGGTTTTTTCAGTACCTCGCTTTGTTCCACCTTCACGGGAATGCGCGATAGCTTGGCTGCTGCCTTTTGCTTGGCGGACGCGTTGTAGTTGTCGACGGTTTGCGCTTCGCGCACAACAGGATTGTCTGGTGTTGACATGATGTGTGGCCCCTTGTTCAGGGCGAAAGATAAGTGGCGAGCTTTTGACTCAAAACATCAGCGGTTTCTTGCCAGCTGACGGATACACCGATTGTAGAAAGATCAACGGTTTGCAGCCCTTGATACCCACAAGGGTTGATACGCAGGTAGGGCGAAAGGTCCATGGCCACATTCAAGGCGACGCCGTGGTAAGTGCAGTGGCGACTGACTTTGATGCCCAGGGCGGCAATTTTGCCCAGGCCTGCAAAGTCGGGCTCTAGCTTGGCGCCTTTTTGTGGCCGCTGCGCCAGCATGGCGTGGCTGTGCGGGGCGTCAAGTCGAACATAGATGCCAGGCGCGCCTGAGACGCGATGGCCGGTCACACCAAAATGCGCCAAGGTTCGGATGAGGGCTTCTTCGATGCGAAACACGTATTCCTTCACGTAGTAGCCCGCCCGCTTGAGGTCGATGAGCGGGTAGGCCACTACCTGACCAGGTCCATGGAAAGTCACTTGTCCGCCACGATTGGTGGCGACGACGGGAATGTCGCCCGGGGCGAGCAGATGATTTTCAAGGCCTGCAAGGCCTTGCGTGAAGACGGGGGGATGCTCGCAAATCCATAACTCGTCAGGCGTGGCATCGTTCCGCGTAGCCGTGAAATCCTGCATGCCTTGGTAGGTGGGCAGGTAAGCAACTTGGCCGAGTACGGAGACTTTCATCTGAGGTTCAAAGAACGACTTTCACCATGGGGTGTGATGTCAATGTTCGATAAATTTCGTCCAACTGCTCCCGGCTGATGGCCGTGATGGTGATGGTGACGCCTAGGTATTTGCCGCCTGAGCTTTCTCGCAGCTCGAGGGCGCTTGCAGGGTCAAAGTCGGGGTCAAATTGCTCAGCAATGTGGGTGATCGCGTGAACAAATCCATTCACATTCGCGCCCATGACCTTGATGGGGAAGCGGCTGGGGTATTCGATCAATGACGCTTTGCGTGAGTCGTCTTGTGGGGAAAGTGGGGTCGTCATGCAATCAATTATCCTCTTGTGGGGTTTTTATCTGGAGGTGTATGGGTTATCACGTACAATAGCGGGCTTTGTAGGACCTCAAGGATGTAACCTGGGTGTAAATAAACATGACCAGAATACAACTTGAAGACCCAGAAGAGGCGCCAGAGCAATTTCAGCCTTTGACCGCCGAACAGGCGCAAGCGCTGAGAATGCGTCAGCCCCTCCTGTCTGTTTGGCGGGTAGTCGCGGCCCAGGCTTTGATTGGGCTTGTGCTGGGTGGTGTGGGTTGGTTGGTGACCAAGCAGATGGCCGTTGTGTATTCAACGGTCTATGGGGCTTGCGCAGTGATCTTTCCGGCAGCGTTGTTTGCGAGGGGTTTAACCAGTCGGGTTTCCTCGATCAACGCGGGTTCTGCAGTATTTGGCTTTTTCCTCTGGGAAATGGTCAAGATAGGCTTGACGATCGCAATGTTAATTGCGGCGCCACGCTTAGTGAATGATTTGAGCTGGCCTGCCATGTTGGTGGGCTTGGTTGTGACAATGAAGGTCTATTGGTTGGCATTGGGTTTGCGCCGAGTGTTTTATCCAGTGGTATCTATTTAAAGAAGAGCGAACGAATGTCTGTTGAACATGGTCCGACCGCTGGTGAATACATCGTTCACCACCTGACGCATCTGCAAAACAAGCCGATGGCTGGCGTCATTGACTTCTCTGTTTACAACCTTGATTCGATTTTTTGGTCGGTCTTGTTGGGTGTGGTGGCGAGCTTTTTCTTGTGGCGCGCTGCTCGTGGTGCAACTGCCCACGCACCAGGCCGCTTCCAGGCTGCTGTGGAAATTTTGGTTGAGATGGTTGACAGCCAAGCCAAGGGCATCATTCACAACGCTGAAAGCCGTAAATTGGTGGCTCCATTGGCTTTGACGGTGTTTGTCTGGATTTTCTTGATGAACGCCATGGATCTGTTCCCTGTTGATTTGTTTCCCAAGATTTGGGAAATCATCTACGGCGCCAATGGCGGCGATGCGCACCATGCCTACATGCGTGTGGTGCCTTCTGCTGACTTGTCTACCACCTTGGGCTTGTCTACTTCTGTTTTGTTGGTCTGTGTGTTTTACAACATCAAGATCAAAGGCATCGGTGGCTGGGTGCATGAGTTGTTTTGCGCCCCCTTTGGCGCACATCCTCTCTTGTGGCCCGTTAACTTCATCATGCAAATGATTGAATTTGCAGCCAAGACTGTTTCGCATGGCATGCGACTGTTTGGCAACATGTATGCTGGCGAGCTGGTGTTCATGTTGATCGCTTTGATGGGCGGCGCTGCTGCTGCCTCATTGCCAGGCATCTTGTTGCCGATCGGTCACGTCATCGCTGGTTCTATTTGGGCCATCTTTCACATCATGATCATCACATTGCAAGCCTTCATCTTCATGATGTTGACGCTGGTGTATGTGGGTCAGGCACATGACGCCCACTAAGGCGCACTGATTTCGGTTTTTCTTCACTTTTCTCACTCATCCATTCTTTAGGAGCAACAAAATGGAACACGTCCTCGGTTATGTAGCACTCGCAGCTGGCCTCATCATTGGTCTGGGCGCTATCGGTGCTTGTATCGGTATCGGCATCATGGGTAGCAAATACCTCGAAGCAGCCGCTCGTCAACCCGAGTTGATGAACGAATTGCAAACCAAAATGTTCTTGTTGGCTGGTCTGATCGACGCGGCCTTCTTGATCGGCGTTGGTATCGCCATGATGTTCGCTTTCGCGAACCCCTTCGTCCTGAAGTAATCCAGCAACTACCAAGAAGAAAGGTGTTGCCGTGAGCATCAACGCAACCCTGTTCGTCCAGATGATCGTTTTCGCGGTCCTGGTGTGGTTCACGATGAAATTCGTGTGGCCGCCCATCGCGAACGCACTTGACGAACGTTCAGAAAAAATCGCCCATGGTTTGGCTGCTGCCGAACATGCCAAGATTGAACTCTCTAATGCGCACAAAGAAGTTGAACTCAAGCTGGCAGAAACCCGCAATGAGTCCACTTCCTTGTTGGCTGACGCTGAGCGTCGTGCACAACACTTGATCGACGAAGCCAAGGCGCATGCCACGGAAGAGGCGAAAAAGATTGTTGCTGCTGCGCATGCTGAAGCCGCGCAAGAAGTCGTGAAAGCACGTGAAGCCCTGCGTGAGCAAGTGGCTGCATTGGCTGTCAAAGGCGCTGAGCAGATTCTCCGCAAGGAAGTCAATGCTGGCGTTCACGCCGACTTGTTGAGTCACTTGAAGACCGAGCTGTAAGAGGAAGATATGGCCGAACTCGCCACTATTGCCCGTCCTTACGCTGAGGCCTTGTATTTGGCTTCTAAGGCTGATTTGAGCGCAACTGCAGTCTGGCTCCAAGAGGTTGCTGCAATTGCTGGCAATGCGCAACTCTTGCAATTCGCCGACAACCCCAAAGTCACGACAGAACAAGTGTTTGACGTGATCAAAGGAATTGCGAAAGCTCAACTCACGCCTGCTGCGCAAAACTTTTTGCACGCGGTGATCGAAAACGGTCGCTTGAGCGCATTGCCTGAAATGGCAGCTCAATTCCAAGAGCACTTGAATCAGCAAAATGGATCGTCTGACGCTGTAATTTACAGTGCATTCCCCATTGATGCAGCGGCTTTGGCCGATGTGACTGGATTGCTCGAAAAGCGTTTCGGTCGCAAGCTGAATGTGTCGGTCAAGTTGCAGCCGGAACTGATTGGCGGAATTCGCGTGGTGGTGGGTGACGAAGTGCTTGACACTTCGGTTAAAGCCCGTTTGGATCAAATGAAAGTTGCGCTGACGGCTTAATGCCGGTCAGCCCTAACAAGAAAGAAGGAAAGAGTCATGCAACTCAATCCCGCAGAAATCTCTGAGCTCATCAAGAGCCGTATTGAAGGTTTGGCGACTGACGCCAACATTCGCAACCAAGGCACCGTTTTGTCGGTGACCGACGGTATCGTTCGCGTGCACGGTCTGTCTGACGTGATGCAAGGCGAGATGTTGGAATTCCCCAACAACACATTCGGTTTGGCCCTGAACCTCGAGCGTGACTCGGTCGGTGCTGTGATCTTGGGTGAGTACGAGCACATCTCTGAAGGCGACGTTGTCAAATGTACAGGTCGCATCTTGGAAGTGCCCGTTGGCCCAGAACTCATTGGTCGCGTGGTGAACGCATTGGGTCAGCCTATCGACGGCAAAGGCCCCATCAACGCCAAGATGACTGACGTGATCGAAAAGGTTGCGCCTGGCGTTATCGCTCGCGAATCTGTGAGCCAACCCATGCAAACCGGTCTCAAGTCTGTTGACTCCATGGTGCCTGTGGGCCGTGGTCAACGTGAATTGATCATTGGTGACCGTCAGACTGGTAAAACAGCTGTGGCCATCGACGCCATCATCAACCAAAAAGGTCAGAACATGACCT
>JACCDL010307697.1_pt1 | contig 13802 bp, 11 predicted proteins | sample 7441931 | NCBI WGS metagenome assembly JACCDL01 (sample SAMN15323437, study PRJNA562643) | freshwater metagenome | isolation source: river surface water | place: USA:Blue River Watershed | collected 2017-08-16 | reverse complement strand
ATCAAGTTATATAAACCAAAAGAAATTATTCATGCAATAGATGAAGACTGGCGGCCACAATGGCGAGTTGATCTACTTCCTCAATATAAAGCCCATCGTGTTGAAGAAAATGACGAAGAGTTAGTTCCAGATGATTTGGAATATCAATTAGATTTGCTTCCCCAAATTCTACAAGACATGGGTATGAAAGTTGTTGGTTCACCAAAAGCAGAAGCTGATGATCTTTTGGCCGTGATTTGCAAACAAAAAAATAATGTTGTTGTCATTACTGGAGATCGTGATCTTTTGCAATTGATTGATGACAAAAGATCAAATGCTGTCCACATGTTGGGAAAAGATGGCGGATCCTTATTCACTGAGAAGGAAGTTTTGAACAAATATGGTGTCAAGGCAAATCAATATATAGATTTTTCAGTACTTAGAGGTGACGCATCAGATGGTTTACCAGGCGTAAAGGGAGTTGGTGAGAAGACTGCAGCAAAATTGATTTATGAATTTGAAAATATTGAGAATTTAATCTTAGAAGCCTCAAAGGGCAATGCAAGCATCTCCAAGAAAATCGCAGCTTCTATTCTGGATTCGAATAACTACATTAATAATGCAATCAAAGTCGTGACCTTAAAAAATGACTTAGATATTGATTTATCTCGCAGAACTCATGGAATTTCTATTTCTGATCTGAGATCCAAATACCAAAACCTCAAGATAGGAAATCAACTTGATACGTTTAACGATTCGTCAAAATCAAGATCCTGATCTTCAAAGACTTTCGGTTCATAAGCAACCACTCCCCTATTAACTCGATGAATTGATTCACGAGCTATTTGAGAAATTGGATCAATCTTAAGTTTGGCAATTTGCCTTAATAAGTCTGTAACTTGTTTTGCTACCCTCACAAAATCACCTGGAGCTAAATCTGAATTCTTTAGGACTTTCTGCAAACTCTCTCCTTGAGCCCATTTTCTAACCTGTTCAGCAACTCCAAAATGTGGCAGTCTGACATATTCAAGTTTGTACTTCATTTCAAGATTTATTAATTCATTTGCCAAAATAGAAATCTCCTTGGCTCTTTCTCTCATCTTTGAGGAAATATTGCCAGGAATTTCGTACTCATCTCGTCTCGGCTGATAGATAAAACTACTCAAGACAGCCGGTAGTTCTTCGATTGTTAGATCATTTAAAAGACCTTTGACGATAGTTGCAGCCGTAAGTAAATCTTGATCTGAATGAATCTCTTTTAGAATTTGTGCTTGACTATTTAACTTAACTTTGTCATTGATGATGTCAATGTAATGTATTTCATTTAATAGCTTGAGTACTTCATCACACTTGTTACTTAAACTCATCATCGAATTATTGAAGTTTATTTCTAACGAATTTACTGATTTGACTAACTTATCTTTTCGTTCAGCCCATCTAAGATGTTCATATAAGTCTGAGCACGAATGGCAGGGGTGTTTTCTTATTTCTCTTCGAAGTTCCTCAATAGACATTGAACTTCGAGGATCTTTCTCATTTTCAATGGGTTTTCTATAACCTATAGATGTAAGAACCTTCGCAATTTGTTTTCTAGATTCCCTCTTTGAAAAATCCATGGTTCTATTTATGGCAAGTTCTGAGATAACACCTGCAACTGGATCTATCTCATTTAAGTGAAATTTCTTTCCGTCTCCGTTTTCAAGTACAATCCAATAAGAATCTTGCCCTCTTCTTTCTCGCATAATCTTAGTGATGAGACCTGACTGATATTTACCCGCAGTCTTAACCCTTATTACACTTCCTGGATTAAGTTGTCCAGATAAATCAAATCTACTTTGCCTTGTCTTATCTCTTTTAGAAGATTTTTGCTCTCTTTCTAAACGAGTAATATCTTTTACTATTTCATAATAAGAATCAAAGTCACCTTTGTCACAAACAGTATTTTTTGCATAACCTGCGATTGCCTTGCGTTCTTCGTCAATTCTTGATTTCATCTTGAGGTTTGATTTTTCCTGGGAGAACTGAGCAAATGATTTGTTTAACAAAAGTTTAGTTGCGTCAATATTTCTGTGTTCAAGCAAATTTAACAACATATTGTAGCGAGGTGTAAAAGTTGAAAGGAGTTCAAAAGTTCTGGATGAAACAAGGTTCAACAAAAATCTGGGTTCTGAATCAGGATGAAAAGCAATTACGGCAGTACCGGATGTATCAATTCCACGTCTTCCAGCTCTACCTGTCAACTGAGTGAATTCTGCTGGTGTTAAATACTCATGGGTGTCCCCATTCCATTTATCCATTCTTTCCAGGACTACTGATTTAGCAGGCATATTTACACCAACAGCTAAAGTTTCGGTTGCAAATACAACTTTCATTAAACCCTTCTGGAAAAGCAGTTCAGTTACTTCCTTTAATTGAGGTATTAGACCTGCGTGATGTGAACCAAAACCTCTTATTGCACAATCAATCCAATCGTCAATTCGTAAAGTAGCCCAATCCGATGATGCAATCTCATCAAATCTATTTCGGATTATCTCTTCGATTTCTGTTCTTTCCTCTGGTGATGTCAGTCTTATATTCGATTTCTGCAATAAATCAACCGCTTGTTCGCATCCTTTACGGCTAAATATGAAATAGATTGACGGTAGTAATTTGTTATTCTGTAATAACTCCACAATTTGATTTTTATCTGGAACTTCGGATTTACTATGAGACTTTGTGAAATTGCGTTTGTATAAATTCGAAACCTTATTATTTAATCTTGTCGGATCCTCTATTGATATAAGTGGAATTAATTCTTTAGACGTGGCTATGACTTGAGTCAATGGAACAGGTCTTTTCTCTTCAATAACGAATGTGCAACTACCTCTTACTTTTCTAAGCCAGTCACCAAAATCTTCAACGTTACTTACTGTGGCAGATAATGCAACGATTCTCACTGATTGATTTAGCAGAATCAAAATCTCTTCCCAGACAACGCCTCTTTCTTTATCTGCTAGAAAATGAACTTCATCCATTACCACCACACCAAGATCATGTAATTTGTCTGGATTCTGATAAATCATGTTGCGAAGAACCTCAGTAGTCATAACAACAATTTCAGCATCTCCATTTATGGAGTTATCCCCAGTTAAAAGACCCACTCTTTCTGAACCGAAGCGTTGAACTAATTCGAGAAATTTTTGGTTTGAGAGAGCTTTAATAGGAGTTGTATAAAAGCAACGTTGTTTATTGGTGGTTGTAGCAAAAAGAGCAAATTCTCCAACTAGAGTTTTACCTGATCCAGTTGGAGCTGCTACCAGTACTGAATTACCCTTTATGAATGATTTGATTGCAGTTTCTTGAAACACATCAATGTCAAATGGAATTGTGGCTAGATAGTCACTTATTACTCTGCGATCTTGTTGATCAAGATCTCTATATTTACTTAATTTCTCAGCATAATTTGGCATTAATCACAGACTAATACAGTTAAAGATTTGGGCAACATTTTTGCTGTGAAATCACCAGAGCCTATTGAATCACCATCAGATTGGGCTCTTATTTTGCTGTTAACTCCTTTTACCTCAATACTTTTGACAGGAAATTGACGGAATTCAGGCCTTTGATAATGCTTTCCTGCCAGTAGTAAAAGAAATAGATAAATTAACTTCAATTTATTCACTCTATTGACAAGAATTAAATACAATTCTTCTGCCTCAACATAGGCTTTATTGCTAATTATCATTCCTCCTCCAAAACTTGGAGCATTTGCCAGGATGGCGAGAGAGTATGAATTAGTTTCACAAATAACTGACGATTCAATTTTCACTGTTTCATACGATTTTCCAAGTAGTGCAACAAATGTTGCTAGCGTATATTTGGCCCTTCCAAGAAATCTTGGGAGAGATGATGAAATACGATTAACTTTTGCCTCAAAGGCAAAGCAGGAAATAGTTAAACAAAAGTGCTGGCCATCATTGAGTGAAATTGTATTGATCTTCTTGGTTGCAAATCTTTCAATATTTCCAATTAAGACATTGATGTCTTTAGTCATCTTTAGATGATTAGCAAAATCATTTCCAGATCCAGTGGGAAAAACAACAAGAGGAACATTCTTGTGAATTAAATACGAACTGACTTTAGAAACGGTCCCATCTCCCCCACAAACAATTACAATGTCGAAATCTGTGGATAGTATCTTTCCAACTTCATCTAATTCATCAACTGTCGATGCCGACAAATAGTGCACTTGGTGATTGACTAGTAATCGATCTTTTAATCTATGGATATCTTGTCGACTAAATTTACGACCACTAGTTGGATTAACTACTAGGGCAATTTTCATGAAACTGAATCGATTCTATCTTTCAAAATATTTTTCAACTGATTTTTCAAATATTCTGAGCAATCAATTTTTATATCAGTATCTAATCTTAGGATAATCTCCAGCAAGAATTGAGGCTCAATAAGTTCTATTTCTATTATTAGTTGATCGCCTAAAACTGTATAAGGAATATTCAAATCAAAAATGCTACTCGCATTCCATGAGCTTGTGAATATCTTTACTTTTTCACCCTGAGTATCAGATTGTCCAATATTAATTTGCAATCCATTTATGGGAATCAAATCAACTTCAATGATTCTATCAAGTCTAAAAGTTCTTTTTTGTTTACTATTATTATCTATGGCAGTCAAGTACTCTTTAGAGTTAAGCGCTGTTATTTCTATAGGAGTAATAGATCTTTCCGAAGTCAAATTCAAATTACTGTCAACATAGTGTATTAAAATCTGTTTTCCTCTTGCAATTGAGTCATTTATTCTATTTTTTTTGTCTCTGTATTCCTCCTGGTGATTTTCATTTACTATATCTTTCTCGATTAGACTAGATAGCTTTAAATCAAGATCTAGAATCTCTTGTTTGTCATTTGAAATCTCCCTAAGATTTCTGACACCCAATAGGAGTAAAACAGCCTCGATTTTGTTCAATTTCAATGGTTTGTTAAAACCTTGACTATCTATTACAGAAATATTTTCATCGTCATATTGAATATCAACCAATTCACCACCAAATTTGCCTGGGCCAACGTAGGTTAAAAGTGATAAATCCTTAATGGCTTCATCTCGAGATAGACCAAATTGATGACAAAAATTGTCAAGAGAAGTGTTTCGATTTAGAATTAGCCAAGGTAACTCGATCAATAGTCTTGTGATTCTATCGTTTTTAATCATTGCTCAAAACTTTCATAAAATTCTTGAGATATTCCCTGTAATGACCACGAATCAGATCATTATCGATTGCCACAATTATCGAACTTAAGCGAAGTAGATATTTAGCAAATGATTTTTCATCAAAGAATTTGAATTCAATAGTTTTTTCCCCTATCGCCTTCCCGCCTGTTATGTGAGAAATTAGTGATGCATTTTGATTGATCGTGACTCCAACAGTTCTAGTAATTGATTGCCTAGTGTCTTTTTTGATCAGATTCAATTCAATTTCACTCGCAGGAATTATTTCTATCTCTCCAACTACTCTGGATGTTTGGTATGTTTTCCAATTACCTGAAGCAAGGTCATAAGCGTCAAAGTACCAATTATCGCCTTGTCTATAAAGTCTTTTTGGTATAACTCTGCGATTTATTGGTTTATCTTCATCGAATGAGACATACAAATATTTCATAATCGATTTAGAATTTAAGGATTTCAATATTTTTTGGAACCTAGTTAATTCTTCTGAATAAATATTTTCCTTATCCTTAGTTGGTTCAATATTTATGGAACCACCCGTTTTTAAAGTCGCAGATTTTGCTAAGTTTTCAAACTCTGTTCTATGCCAAGTTGTTGAAGCTAAACTAAGAATCGCTCTTTCTGCGGGTGTCCATTCAACAGGTTTAGTGATAAAGGTCTGAGAGTCAACCTGATACCCAAGTTCATCATCAAACAGTGGATCGATTGGAACAGTTTCAATTTTGATTCCAGTGTTTCGTAACTCATCTTTATCGCGTTCAAACATTCTTTCAAAAGCTGTTTCACTTTCACATTCTTCATATCCGTGAACTCTCCGTCTAATTTCATGACGAGGGATGGGTCTATTTGAGTTTATAAGTACAAAAAATAGATTCAATATTCTTTCTGACTTACTTACACTCATTTATAATGCTGCAATCAGTTTGTCGACGCGCTCATCAATATTTTTGAATGGATCTTTACATGCAATAGAACTTTGTTGTTGGTCGTTAATCTTTAGATTTACCCAATCAACTGTAAAGTCACGTTTCTTCTCTTGAGCTACCTTTATGAATTTTCCTCTCAATGCAGCACGAGTGGTTTCAGGCGGATATTCCATCGCTTTATTGATGTCATTATTTGTGACAAGCGTTTTTGCCATTCCTGATTTCTCAAGAATGTAAAACAAACCTCTATCTTTTCTAATATTGTGATATGTGAGATCAAGCAGAATCAATCTCGAATCCATATCGTTAAGTTGATGTTTTTCTTTATATGAATTCATGAACTTTCTTTTGATCATCCAGTCTATTTCCATATCAACCAATGAATAATCTTCACTTTCTATTGCATCTAAACTACGTCTCCATAAATCCAAAGCATATTTATAGAATGGTTTTTCCAATATTTCATCTAAACCTGGCATGGATGTGATGATCTTATAAATTTCATTTTGCATCTGAAGAGCGGTAATTTCACGACCAGTTGCGAGTCTAAAGGTATTTTTGAACTTCAAATCACTTGATATTTCTCTAATCGTTTTTATTGGGTTTTCAACTGTGAACCTATCTTTTAACAAGCCCAATTCGGCAGCTCGTAACACCAATTCAGTTATGGCAACTTTCAAAACAGTGGTAGTTTCACTCATGTTGGAATCACCAACAATTATGTGTAATCGTCGGTATTCCTCTGGATCTGCGTGGGGTTCATCTCTGGTATTTATGATCGGACGAGATCTTGTTGTGGCACTAGATACGGATTCCCACATGTGTTCAGCTCTTTGACTGATTTGGAAGTTGGCACCTTTTGAACTAGAGATCCATTTTCCTGCGCCGCAAAAAATCTGTCTTGTAATAAGAAAAGGAATTATACTTTCTGTGACTTCTTCGAAATTCATTTTCCTGCTCACAGAGAAGTTTTCATGGCAACCATAACTATTTCCAGCAGCGTCCATGTTGTTCTTGAATAGATGAATCTGGCCCTTAATGCCTTCTGCATTTAATCTGATTTCTGCTGAAACCGCTAACTCTTCAACAATCCTGTCTCCTGCTTGATCCTGTTTTATTAGGTCAGAAAGGTTGTCGCATTCGGCAGTTGCGTATTCAGGGTGTGATCCCACATCTAAATAAAGTCTTCCCCCATTGGGAAGGAAAACATTTGAAGATCTACCCCATACGACAACTTTTCTAAATAGATATCTTGCTACTTCATCTGGTGAGAGTCTTCTTTGTCCGTCTACTACACAAGTCACACCATATTCAGTTTCTAAACCCATAATTCTTTTGCTTAACACTTAACTTCACCACACAGACATTCTCTATTGTCCGCCTTTTTGAATGAATCCCTTTACAAATTCTTCGGCATTTTTTTCAAGAACTGCATCAATTTCATCTAGAACGGAATCAATACTTTTAGTATTTGGTTTAGTGAAAGTCGCTTCAACATCATTCAGATTATCTAAATTGTCTGAATTACTACCACGAATCTGTTCCATGACTTATGCCTCCTCACACAGTTTAATGAAGGTCTGGATTATTGCGAATAGAATTGACTAAATCTAATGCTGTGTCTGACTGGTTAATCATCTCACCAGTTAATTCTTGTGTTCCTTTGAGTGGATCTGCAGTCGCAATTCTAAAAAGAGGTTGATTTTTATCAATGTCAAAAATCAAGCTATCCCATGAAGCAGCTGCTATGTATTTGGGAAATTTTGAAACAGATTTTCCTCTAAACCACGCTCTAGTGTTTATAGGTGGTTCTGAGACGGCTTCTTGCACGTCAAATGGGTTGAGATATTCTTTGAGTAAGCGGTTTCTTTTTAAAACTTGAGCAATTCCGTCCTCAGAAGTGATTTCGCTGTATTTAATATCGATTGATTTAATTACATCATCATCAATTGTTAATCCATTTTTTTCTTGGTATTTTTCAATCAGGATTAATTTCGCAATCCAATCAATTCTGTCGGCTAGATCTTCCCTTTTGTTTCTTAAACCAGTTATTGCTTGTTCCCAAAAATCCACTACTTGACGAGAATTTTCGTCATAGCCATGCTGGGTCAAAAACAACTTAGTCTTTTCTAAATACCATTCCTGAACATCAATGGCTGAAAACTTGCTTCCGTTATTTAAAATATATAAATTCTTAAAGTCTAAATCTTGAGAGATATCTTTCACTATGCCCACTGGATTTAACAAGTTTACTTCTTCAAAATCTATGAAATCTTGTTCTATCATTGATAGAATTAATGAAGTTGCACCCACTTTTAGAATGTTTGCAAAATCACTCATGTTCGCATCACCAATGATGACGTGTAATCTTCGACTTATCTTTGGGTCTGCGTGGGGTTCATCTCTGGTGTTAATGATTGGTCTTTTCATTGTTGTTTCTAATCCAACGTGCGCTTCAATGTAATCTGCTCTTTGAGATATTTGATATCCAATTTCTTCAGATTTTTGTCCGATGCCAATTCGTCCAGCACCACAATAAATTTGACGAGTAATAAAATGGGGTGTCAATCCTGAAACAATTTTTGAGAAGTCAATAGCTCTTTTCACTTGGTAATTTTCGTGCGTTCCATAACTGGAACCCTTGTTGTCTACGTTATTTTTAAAAATCCTAATTTTGTCCTCAGGAAATTCTTTTGCATCCAGCGCAACTGCCATCCTCATTATTTGCTCACCAGCAAGATCCCATTTAGTTATATCTTTTGGGTTAAGAACTTCCGGAGCAGAGAATTCTGGATGGGCGTGATCAACATAGAACCTCGCACCGTTTGGTAGGACGAGATTTGGAATTACTTGATCCTCGTCGGTTAATTGAGACGCATCTGCATCTGCTCTCGACATGTCAAAACCACGTGCATCTCTCAAGGGGCTCTCAACGTCGTAGTCCCAGCGAATATTTGAATCAGGGAAGACGTGCTTAGCGTAGGCAAGAACTATTCGGTTAGAAAGTGTTATTGGATCAGTATTTTGTGAGCTAGATACTCCATATTCATTCTCTAAACCCATTACCCTTTTAATTGTCAATTGTTAACAATCTCTAGAGAAATTGATTAGCAGAACCTATTGTCTCGATAGATCTACCTTGTTCTGATCCATTGTTACTCTGAATCAATGTTCTTAAAAAGACGATTCTTTCACCTTTTTTTCCAGAGATTCTTGCCCAATCATCTGGGTTAGTTGAATTTGGCAGATCTTCATTTTCACGGAATTCTTCTAAACAGGCAGAAATCAAATGCTCAACTCTTATGCCTTTTTTATTGTTAGATAAAAATTCCTTAATTGCGGCTTTTTTTGCTCTGGAAACAATATTCTCAAGCATTGCTCCACTAGAAAAATCTTTAAAATACAAGACTTCTTTATCGCCATTAACGTAGGTGACTTCAATGAAACGATTTTGATCACTTTCTGTATACATTTGTTCTACAGCTTTATCAATCATTGTTTTAACAGTTGCTTGCCTATCACCTTTATGAAGTGCTAAATCATCCTCGTTAATCGGCAAATCACTTGTTAAATACTTTGACAGAATTTCTGCCGCACCTTGAGCATTTGGTCTTTGTATTTTGATCTTTACATCTAATCGACCGGGGCGAAGAATGGCCGGATCAATCATGTCTTCCCTATTAGAAGCTCCTATGACAATTACGTTTTCAAGGCCTTCAACGCCATCAATCTCGCTTAAAAGTTGTGGAACTATCGTGTTTTCAACATCACTTGAAACACCACTGCCGCGTGTTTTGAATAGCGAATCCATCTCATCGAAAAATACTATAACGGGAGTTCCTTCATTTGCTTTTTCTCTAGCTCTTTGAAAAATAAGTCGAATATGTCTCTCTGTTTCTCCCACATATTTATTAAGTAACTCTGGACCTTTAATATTTAAGAAATAAGATTTACCATCTTTGTTTCCTGTTTTTTCTGTAACTTTTTTCGCTAGAGAATTTGCCACAGCTTTAGCAATCAAAGTTTTTCCACATCCTGGCGGACCGTAAAGCAAAATACCCTTAGGTGCTTTCAATTGATGTTCGGCGTAAAGATCCTTATGTAGGAATGGAAGTTCAACGGCATCACGAATTTGTTCTATTTGTGCTCCAAGACCACCAATATCTTCGTAATTAACATCTGGAACTTCTTCTAGTACTAATTCTTCAACTTCACTTTTCGGAATCTTTTCATAAACAAATCCACTCTTTGAGTCCAGTAGTAGCGAGTCCCCAGATTTGATATTTACATCTGACAAGGATTCAGCGATTCTCACAACTCTTTCCTCATCTGCCCTACCAATAACTACTGCTCGTAAATTGTTATCTAGAAGATTCTTTAATTTAACAATCTCACCAGCAATTTCAAAACCATGAATTGAAATGATATTTAGAGATTCATTCAAGACTACTTCTCGACCAGAAGATAATTGACTTCTATCAATTTCAGGAGAAATTGTGACTCTCATTTTTTTGCCGTTTATCAATACATCAGCATCATCTTCATGCAAATCTAGAAAGATTCCAAATCCTGAAGGAGGTGCACCAAGTTGCTCAACTTGATCTCTCAGGCTTAATAACTGTAATTTTGCATCTGATAAAAGTGTGGTTAAGTCAGAGTTTTTTTGTTGCAAACCTTCTACAACTTTATTTATTTCTGCTAAAGAGTCATTGGAAGTTACGTCTTGAGACATGTTCCTCCAATAATCTAGATGTTAATTCTATCTTTATTTGACTTCTTCTGCTTCTTCAGACTGTTTGGTGATGTAGTCAGCACCATAGGCACCCTTAGCGGGCTTTTGGCGCCGGGCAGGCACCGAAACTCCATCGGCCATTCTTCGGCTGTGAACCAGAAATCCTGTGTGTCCGTTCATTCGATGCTTTGGTCGAACCGCAAGCCCTTGTAAGTGCCATTCGCGATACAAAGTCTCCGACGCAATTGCATCGGTCCAATTATTAGTTTCCTTAAGTGTTTCCACTAATTTAGACATTTGCGTTGTCGTGGCTAAGTAGGAAACAAAGTGACCACCAGGGCGAAGATGTTTATAGACAACATCAATCATGTCCCAAGGATTCAAAAGATCAAGAACAATGCAGTCATATATTTCTTCGCTTGAAAATTCAGAGATGTCTGTTAGCACCAGATTCCAATTCTTAGGAATGTAACCTAAGTATCGTTCAACATTTTTACTTGCTACTTTCAAGAATTCTTCTCGAATCTCACACGATGTTAATGATCCTGAATCTCCAATAGTTCTTAAAATGTGCAAAGTTAAGGAACCAGAACCAACTCCTGCTTCCAAAACTTTCGAACCAGGTTTAATATCTCCAAGCTCAACAATTTGTGCAGCATCTTTGGGATAAATTACTGCAGCACCTCGCGGCATACCGACAACAAAATCTTGCAATGCGGGAGTAAAGATTGTGTAAAGCATCCCACTAGAACTAGCTACTACTCCGCCTTCACCTGCTTTAATAATTTCATCGTGATTTATAGACCCATGATTTGTGAAGAATTGCTTTCCTGATTCAAGGGTGACAGTGTGCGATCTGCCTTTTTGGTCTGTGATCGTGACTAAAGCACCAAGAGAAATATTCATATTCACAAAAGTCTACGAAAGAAGACAATTTGTCAGTGTTTGAGCCTATGGTTGACTCATGCCCGAAAAAGAAATGCTTCAACTTTCACCTTCCCGTATCTCTGATTACCAACAATGTCCAGCTTTGTACAAATATCGAGCCATCGACAAATTGGTTGAAAGACCGGGATTAGATGCTCTAAGAGGATCTTTGGTTCATCTTATTTTGGAAAAGATATTCAAAAATCCTCCAACTGATCGTGATTTCTCAAAAGCTGTTTCCTTGACTAAAGAGTGCTGGCAAGAATTAGTAAAGCTTGAACCCGAATTAGTATGTGCTCTTGATGAAAATATAGCTTTCCCGCTAACGGATACTATCGAGATAAAGCAAGATAGATTAGATGTTCTTTTTGAGGAAGTCAAAACACTAATTGCTAATTATTACTCTTTAGAAGATCCCTCAAAGATTCAACCAAAATCAACTGAAGAGCTTATTGAATTTGATGTGTCATCTGATCTGAAAATAAAGGGCTATGTTGATCGAATTGATGAGTCTGCGCAAGGTTGGCTGAGAATTAATGACTATAAGACTGGAAAAAGTCCAAAAGAGAATTTTAGCTCAAAAGCCATGTTTCAGCTTAAATTTTATGCTCTGGTTATTTTTAAATCCACGAACCAAATACCGAAATTATTAAGACTTATTTATTTAAAAGATTCTCAAATACTGACCTACGAACCAAATGAACAAGAGTTGGATCTTACCTTGAAAAAAGTAGAAGCTGTTGCTTCTCAAATTCAGTCTTCAAAAGTGAATAATGATTGGCCTACCAACGTGACAAAATTATGTGACTATTGCTACTTCAAATCAATTTGTCCCGCATTTACTAAATCTTAAATTTCTTGCCATTCTTCAACTAATTCCTTGTGAACTTGGCGAAGATACGAAATATCTATGCCCTTCATTCCATTAAATATTCTCATTCCTCTTCTGGCATCAAGCAATACTCTTTCTGGAACTGCAATAGTAGGCATTCCGGCAGCAAGAGAACTTGCAATACCAGTGTTTGAATCCTCGAACGCTAAGCATTCTAAAACATCTAAACCAAAACAATCTGCCGCATGTAAGTATGGGTCTGGATGAGGTTTTGTTCTAGGCAAATCATCGGAGGTAACAACGACTTCAAAGTATTTTTCTAATTTAGTGGACTTGAGTAAGGTTTCTGCCAGAAAACGATTAGATGCAGTTACAAGTGCAATTTTTAAGTTTTCTCCAACCGCTTCATCCAACACTTCCGCCCAACCAGGTTGTAAGACTGGAGGATCATTTGTGAATGAATGGAACATCGCATCAACAATTTCGTCATACATTTTTTTTGCATCTGAGTTAGCTTTTGCCGCCATGTAATCTGCTACAGCTTGAAGAGGACCACCTATGGCCTGGTTTTGATCATCAGTTGTCCAAGTGGAGCCATGGCGTTCCATTACCTCAATCTCTGCTTGCCACCAACGAGTTTCTGTTTCAACTAAAGTTCCATCCATGTCAATCAACAGTGCGCGCACGAATAACGCTCCTAATTCGGACTTTGACCATCAAGCAAAAGCCGGATGTCTTGAAAAGTTTGGCTACCTGAGAGACTACTTTGGATATCACAGATTTCGACGCAGAATGCTCCACGGAGGCATGTGAATTTAGAGATTAAAACTATTAAGGGTTATCTAGCGAAGAACCCTGTGGCTATTTGTGCGTTCTTGGGATGGAATGACGCAGGTGAAACTGCATCCAATGTCGTGGATCATCTAATTGAAGTTTGGGATGCAACTGAAATTGGCAGTCTCGATCCTGATAATTATTATGATTATCAAGTAGCTCGTCCAAGAGTTCGCTTAACTGATGATGGCAATCGAGTTATTGATTGGCCAACCACCAAAATCTTTGTAGCAGAGCCCCCAGGTTCACCAAATCCAATTTTATTAGTACAAGGTATTGAACCAAATATGAGATGGCGATCATATGTTGCCGAGTTGTTAGATATTTTTGACGACTACGAAACATCATT
>JACCDL010764555.1_pt1 | contig 13824 bp, 14 predicted proteins | sample 7441931 | NCBI WGS metagenome assembly JACCDL01 (sample SAMN15323437, study PRJNA562643) | freshwater metagenome | isolation source: river surface water | place: USA:Blue River Watershed | collected 2017-08-16 | reverse complement strand
TGCCCCAAACGATGGGCCAAGGTTTGCGGAATCGGGCTGCCAAGACCAAAGACAGCAATTGGGTTTTGTCGCCCATTTCGGCGAGCGCGACGATACCTGTTGAGACGAGAAAGGCTTCCATGTGGCAATCATATCTGCCTGCGCAGAGCTTATTTGGCGTGGTTTTTGCTTGATTTTGGTGCGCAACGCCCAATCATGGATTTTGCGCACCAATTTAATTCAAAAATAAGTAGAGATAGACATGGAAGCACTAAAACAGGGCGCGGATTCGCTCTTTATTTTGTTGGGCGGCATCATGGTGCTGGCCATGCACGCGGGATTTGCCTTTTTGGAGTTGGGTACCGTTCGCAAGAAAAACCAGGTTAATGCCTTGGTCAAAATCTTGGTGGACTTCTCAGTTTCCACAGTGGTTTATTTTGTGGTGGGTTATACCGTCGCCTATGGCACTGGCTTTTTTGTGGGCGCCGAAACTTTGGCTGCCAAAAATGGCTATGACCTGGTGAAGTTCTTTTTCTTGCTGACTTTCGCTGCCGCCATTCCCGCCATCGTTTCGGGTGGCATTGCTGAACGCGCGAAGTTTTGGCCCCAGCTCATTGCAACGGCTTGTATCGTGGGTTTTGTCTATCCCTTCTTTGAGGGCATCGCGTGGAACCAACACTTCGGTGTGCAGGCTTGGATCAAGGCCACCACCGGTGAAGAGTTTCACGACTTTGCGGGCTCTGTTGTAGTGCACGCCATGGGCGGCTGGATTGCTTTGCCCGCGGTCGTCTTGCTGGGTGCACGTTACAACCGCTACCGCAAAGACGGCGCTGTGTCTGCGCACCCTCCCTCCAATATTCCATTCTTGGCCTTGGGCGCCTGGATTTTGATTGTGGGCTGGTTTGGCTTCAACGTCATGAGTGCGCAAACACTCGACAAAATTTCTGGCTTGGTTGCCGTGAACTCTTTAATGGCCATGGTGGGCGGCACTTTGGCTGCATTGGTGTTGGGTAAAAACGACCCCGGCTTTGTGCACAACGGACCTCTTGCTGGTTTGGTGGCGGTCTGTGCGGGTTCTGATTTGATGCATCCCTTTGGCGCATTGGCCGTCGGTGCAGTTGCAGGTGCGCTGTTTGTGGTGATGTTCACCTTGACACAAAACAAATGGAAGATTGACGACGTTCTGGGTGTGTGGCCCTTGCACGGCATCTGCGGTGCTTGGGGCGGCATTGCTGCAGGCATCTTCGGCTTGCAAAGTTTTGGTGGCTTGGGCGGCGTGTCATTTGGCGCGCAAGTCATTGGCACTTTCATGGGTGTTGCTTGGGCCTTGATTGGCGGCACCGTGGTCTATGGCGTCTTGAAAATGACGCTTGGTTTGAAGATGAGCCAAGAAGAAGAATACGAAGGTGCCGACTTGACTGTTCACAAAATCAGCGCGACGCCCGACCGCGAAGTCAGTTGGTAATGAGACAAAAACACGTCGAATCCCAAGTATTTAAAGGCCTTTCAAAGAATTAACTTGCCAAACCTTTTGTTTTATGGCCCATAATGGCTTAACACACGTTTTAAGAGCGTGTGTTTAGTTCGCGGTGTACAGGTGTCAGTTTCGCTTCCTTCCAGAGTTTTTTAGGTTTGTTGATGCGTTTTTGGGGCTCCATCGCTTTTGTTTCAGTGTTTAGAGGAGTCCCTTTCAATGGGCAAAAAACTATACGTCGGCAACCTGCCGTACTCGGTTCGTGACGGTGATTTAGAGCAGGCTTTCGGCCAGTTCGGCGCCGTGACCAGCGCTAAAGTCATGATGGAACGCGACACAGGTCGCTCCAAAGGCTTCGGCTTTGTAGAAATGGGTTCTGATGAAGAAGCTCAATCTGCGATCAACGGCATGAACGGCCAGCCTTTGGGCGGCCGTAGCGTTGTTGTGAACGAAGCACGTCCCATGGAAGAGCGTCCTCCCCGTTCCGGTGGCGGTGGCTTTGGTGGCGGCGGTCGTCGTGAAGGCGGCGGCGGTTATGGTGGTGGCGGCGGTGGCGGCTACGGTGGTGGCGGTGGCGGTGGTCGTCGCGAAGGCGGTGGCGAGTCCGGTTTCCGCAGCCCTTACGGCTCTGGCCCACGTGGCGGCGGTAACGGTGGTGGCGGTCGTCGCGAAGGCGGCGGCGGTGGCTACGGCGGCGGTTATTAATCGCTTTCCCACCTCACTGGCACTCTAGGGTGTCAGTCAAAAAAGAAGCCCTGCATTGCAGGGCTTTTTTCATGGGGCGCGGTGTTTACGGGGTTGGTTCTTAAAGGCCCTGTCGAGTAAAGCATCGGGCAAGATGCGCAGCAAGCGTGTCACCCATGCCATCTGCCAGGGGATCACCTGAAAGCTGGTGCCCCGCTCAATGGCCTTCAAGGCTTGGTCTGCAAACGCATCAGCCGTCATTAAAAAGGGCATCGGAAATTTGTTCTTTTGCGTCAAAGGCGTCTTGATGTAACCCGGTGCCAAGGTCACCACTTTGAAGCCCTGCGGATTGAGTTCACCGCGCAAGCTTTCGCAATAACTGATGGTGGCCGCTTTGCTGGCGCAGTAAGCTGCGTGACCAGGCAGACCGCGAATGCCCGCCACACTGGCAATGCCGACCAAGGTGCCCACATGGCCATTGCGCATCGACGTGATGTCGCGCGACTTCATGGCTTCAATGAAGGGATGAAAGGTGGCCGCCATGCCGATCACATTGGTGCTCATCACTTGGTCAAACACGTCCAAGTCGTTGCGCACGCTGGTGTCCATGCCGATGCTGATGCCTGCGTTGGCAATCACCACATGGGGCACACCTTGCGCGGCCATGCAGGCCTGCGCTGCTGCGATGATGCTGTTGGCCTCACTGACGTCGGCGCTGTAACACTGTGCATCATCGCTGCCAATGCCTTGCGCGGCCAGCCACGTTTGCATCTCTGCTTGTCTGCGCGCTGCCAGCGCCAAACGCCAACCAGCTTGGTGAAATTTCAAGGCCAGTGCTTGACCAATGCCACTGGAGGCACCGGTGATGAAAACCAAGGGACGCATAAAAACTTTCGAAGGTGTTGTGGCGCGAAGGTTTAACGCTTTGCAGGATGGACCACGCCGCGAACTTTGCCGCTCAACTCGTATTCACCTGTTTTGCTGTTCATCGCCATGCGCTCAGCAGTGAACACATCTTGACCTCGGCGAATTTCAACAGGCACGTGGCTGACCAAACGCTCTTCTTTGACAAAGGCCTGAATTTCTTGACTGCGCAATTCGATAGCGGCTTGAGGTTTGTCAGCCTTCATGCTGGCTGGTTGTGTGAATTGAACATTGCCGATGAACGTGACCAGCGAGCCATCGCCTTTTGCAATGGCGCGATCGGAGCGCGCTATGACGCGTTTGCCTTCTTGATTTTGTCCACGCATTTGCACTTGACTGATATCGAGCGTGTCGGTGTCAGGGAAATGCTGTGCACGATCGCCACTGAGTTCGCGCGTGAGGCGGCCGGTGCTGTCGAAGGATTTCACGGAAAATCCTGAGAGAAAGTAGTCCGGCTCGTGTCGAACTTGCTTGGCCTTAGGCTCTGCCAACAAACTGGGCAGGCTGCGCACCAGCCACCAACTGCCCAACGCAAAAAGCGCCATCAACACAGCTGGCAGGTAGAGTGCCAAACGGTCTAGCAGGCGCCGAATGCCATTCATCATGCAGCGGAAGAAGAACCAACACGCGCCAACAGTTGGCCGTAGTGGCCGCTGGCCACCACCAACAAATCGCAGAGCTCACGCGCAGCGCCGTCGCCGCCCTGGCGCGCAGTCACGTAATGTGCCAGTGCCAATGCTTGCGCATGGGCATTGCGCGGCGCGCATGCAAAAGCTGCGCGTTGCATCACAGGCAAATCGGGCCAGTCATCGCCCATGGCCGCGGCTTGATGCCAACCCAGCCCTAAGCTTTTTAAATAGTCTTCTGCCGCGGGTAACTTGTCTTCTGTGCCAAAACGTGCATGCTCTATGCCTAAGGCTTTGAGTCGCACGCGCAGAGGTGCCGAGTCACGGCCAGTGATGATGACGGGCGTGATGCCTGCATGCTTCAAGAGTTTCAAGCCGTGACCATCCAAGGTGCTGAAACGCTTGAGGGTTTCGCCCTGTTCAGAAAAGTACAAACCACCATCCGTGAGCACCCCATCAACATCCAAGAACGCCACTTTCACACCTTGCGCTTGGAGCAGCAACTCGGGTGGAAAATTCAAGGCGGGTTCAATGGGTCGCATGGCTTAAATCACTTTGGCGCGCATCAAGTCATTGCTGTTCAGTGCGCCACTCAAGAGGCCTTGCGCATTGACCACCAGCACGCTGGTAATTTTGAATTGCTCCATGAGCTCGGCGGCTTCAACTGCCAAGGCATCTTCGTTGACGGTGCGTGGATTGGCGTGCATCACATCTTTGGCCAACAAGGCGCGCAGGTCCACGCCTTTCTCAATCAGTCGGCGCAGATCGCCGTCGGTGAAGATGCCCAGAATGTGACGCTGTTCATCCACGATGGCCGAGGCGCCCAAGCCTTTGTGGCTCATCTCGCGCATCAGTTCAGAGAAGCTGGCGTTGGCAGACACGTGGGGCACTTGATCGCCTTTGCGCATCACATCGCTGACATGGGTGAGCAAACGACGGCCCAAGGAACCGCCCGGGTGCGAGCGCGCAAAGTCTTCGGCTTTGAAGCCGCGAGCATCCAGCAGGGCAACGGCCAATGCATCACCCAAGGCCAGTTGCGCCGTGGTGCTGGCCGTGGGTGCCAAGTTCAAAGGACATGCTTCTTTTTCAACACTGCTGTCGAGCACCACATCGGCATGCTTGGCCAACGCAGAACTCATGCCGCCCGTCATGGCGATGAGGGGCACACCCTGACGCTTAAGCACGGGCAAGATGGACACCAATTCATCGCTCTCGCCACTGTTGGAGATGGCCAAGACGACGTCAACCGCTTTGATCATGCCCAAATCGCCGTGGCTGGCTTCCCCTGGATGCACAAACATGGCGGGGGTGCCTGTCGACGCCAAGGTGGCGGCAATTTTGGAGCCGATGTGCCCGCTCTTGCCCATGCCGGTGACAACCACGCGGCCTTTGACGTTGAGCATCATTTGAACGGCTTGTGTGAAACGAGCGTCCAAGCGAGATTTGAGGCCCACCAGGGCAGCCGCTTCAATGTCCAAAGTCTCGCGTGCGAGTTGGAGGGCTTGTTCAGGGTTGAATGACATGGGGCTTATTTTAGCGAGGGAAGGCAGAAAGCGTGACTATGATGACGATCTAAGTCAGAAAGCCCGATGGGAGTTGTCGAAATGAGCGAAGTTGCTTTGTCCGTGAACGATTATTTGAAAAACAACATTCGCACAGTGCCCGATTGGCCCGCTGCTGGCGTTCAATTTCGTGACATCACGCCTTTGCTGCAAAACCCCAGGGTTTTTCGTGTGCTGATTGATGCGTTTGTCCACCGCTACATGGCGCCGGAGATGCGGCCAGATGTGGTGGCGGGCCTGGATGCGCGAGGCTTCATTTTGGGTGCGGTGGTCGCTTATGAATTGAATGTGGGTTTTGTGCCCATTCGCAAAAAAGGCAAACTGCCCTTCACCACGGTCGAAGAGACTTATGAACTGGAATACGGCACAGCCACCGTCGAGTTGCACACCGATGCCGTCAAACCGGGTCAAAAGGTGCTGTTGATCGATGACTTGATTGCCACGGGCGGCACCATGATGGCGGGCATGAAGCTGTTGGAAAAACTGGGCGCCCAAGTGATTGAAGGTGCCGCCATTGTTGACTTGCCCGAGTTGGGCGGCTCTGCCAAATTACGCGATGCAGGTTTGCCGCTGTTCACCTTGGTGAACTTTGACGGTCATTGAGACTTGCACCGCGGTGTGCTTAGGCGTTGAATTGCAGCGCAGCCAAACCGGCGTAGACGCCGCCCATTTGCACCAATTCGGCATGCTTGCCTTGCTCGACCAAGCGGCCGTGCTCGAGCACCAAAATTTGATCGGCTTGCTGCACGGTGGCCAGGCGGTGCGCAATGACCAGCGTGGTGCGTCCGCGCATGGCCGATTCAAGCGCCGCTTGCACCATGCGCTCACTGTGAGCATCCAGCGCACTGGTGGCCTCGTCGAGTAGCAACAAGGGTGGGTTTTTGAGCATGGCGCGCGCAATCGCAATGCGTTGACGTTGGCCGCCTGACAAGCGCACACCCCGCTCACCTAAGAAGGTGTTGTAGCCTTCCGGCAAATCCACAATGAATTCTTCTGCAAACGCAGCGCGTGCTGCTGCGCGTACTTCTTCATCGGTGGCGTCGGGCTTGCCATAGCGAATGTTGTCCATGGCGCTGCTAGAGAACAGCACGGGCTCTTGCGGCACGATGCCGATGCGTTGCCTTAAATCATGCAGGCTGAGGTTTTGGATGGGCACACCGTCCAGCACAATTTGCCCATGCTGTGGATCGTAGTAGCGCAGCAACAAGCCAAACAAGGTGGTTTTGCCAGCACCGCTGGGGCCCACCAAGGCCACTGTTTGACCCGCTTGAATTTGGACCGAGAAGTTTTCTAAAGCAGCTTGAAGCGGCCGCGAAGGGTAATGAAACTGAAGGCCTTCAAATGCCACGGTGCTGCCAGTCGCTGGTGGAACAGAAGTGACGGGATGCGCAGGCGATTGAACGGGCGATGTGCTGCCCAGCAATTCCATCAGGCGTTCGGTTGCGCCTGCCGCGCGCAGCAAGTCACCGTAGGTTTCGCCCAACACGGCCACTGCGCCTGCAAAAATAATCACGTACAAAACAGCTTGGCCCAATTGACCGGCCGAGAGCTCGCCAGCGATCACGGCTTGTGTGCCTTGGTACAAGCCCCACAACAAGAATGCCGCATTGGCAATGATGATGAAAGCTACCAGTACGGAGCGCGCACGTGTGCGGCGAATGGCTGTTTGGAAACCTTGTTCTGTAGCGCTGGCAAAGCGGCCAGCTTCGCGTGCTTCGGCGGTGTAGCTTTGCACCACGGGCATGGCGTTGAGGATTTCGGTGGCGATGCTGCTGGCATCGGCCACACGGTCTTGGCTGGCGCGCGACAAGCGGCGCACGCGGCGGCCATACATCGTGGCAGGCCAAACCACCAAGACCACCGTGACGACCAATTGCAGCATGACGGTGGGATGAGCCCACACCAACATGGCCAAGGCGCCCACGCCCATCACCGCATTGCGAAGACCCATCGACAAAGAACTGCCCACCACCGTTTGAACCAGGGTGGTGTCGGCGACCAATCGGCTGATCACTTCGCCAGTGGGTGTGGTTTCAAAGAAGGCCGGGCTTTGTTGCAGGACGTGGCTGTAAACGGCATTGCGCAAGTCGGTGGTGACACGTTCACCCAGCCAACTGACCGTGTAAAAACGTGCGGCTGAAAACAAGCCCAGAGCCACCGCCACGCCAAACAGCATGAGGAAGTTGCCACGCAGTGCCATGGCTTGTGCGCCGGGATCGGGGTGCTGCAAACCGTTGTCGATCAACTGGCGCAAAGCCACTGGAAACACCAAGGTCGAGGCTGCCGCCATCACCAAAAACACAAAAGCCAAACCAATTTGCAAACGGTAAGGTTTTAAGAATGGCAACAGGCCGCTCAAAGATTTAGGGCTTTGAGGTGCAGGTCGATCGATGACAGCGGACTTGGCCATGGGTTTATTTACCGATACAAAAGCTAGAGAAAATAACGCCGAGCAAATCGTCAGCGCTGAATTCGCCGGTGATCTCGTTCAAGGCCGATTGAGACAAGCGCAACTCTTCCGCCAACAAATCAAGAGATTGTGCTTGTGCACGCAAATGTGCGTCGGCCACTTCGAGATGCGACTGCACCCGCTTGAGTGCTTGAACGTGGCGCTCACGCGCCAAGTACAAACCTTCAGTGGCAGGTTGCCAACCTGCGGCGGCCAGCAATTGTGCACGCAGCACATCAATGCCTTGCCCTGTTTTGGCTGACAAGTGAATGTCATGTTGCACCTTGCGTACATCGGATGTGGCGGCTCTGGTTTGTGCACTGATGGGCTCAGCGACTTGCGCCAGATCGCACTTGTTCCAAACGTGAATCAAGGTAACACCTGCTGGCAATTGCGTAGACAAGGCGTTTTGAATTTGTAAGTCGGCCTGCGCGTATTCAGGCAAGTGTTGCCGTGTGAGGTCGTGTAAAAACAAAACGGCATCGGCGGCGGCAATTTGGTCCCAAGCGCGTTGAATGCCGATTTTTTCCACCTCATCAATGCCATCGCCTTCGCGCAAACCAGCGGTGTCGATAACATGCACAGGCACGCCTTCAATTTGGATGGTTTGTTGCACCACATCGCGTGTGGTGCCGGCAATGGGCGTGACGATGGCCAACTCTGCGCCGGCCAAGGCATTGAGCAGCGAGCTCTTGCCAGCGTTGGGCTGGCCCGCAATCACCACTTTGATGCCTTCGCGCAGCAAGGCGCCTTGTTGTGTGCGCTCGAGTACTTTGGACAGCTGCGATTGCAAGCGCTCAAGCTGTCCTTGTGCATCGGCTTTTTGCAAGAAGTCAATTTCTTCTTCTGGAAAATCCAGCGTGGCTTCGACCAGCATGCGCAGGTGAATCAGCTTGTCGCGCAGGACGTGAATCTCTTTGGAGAAGTCTCCCGCCAAGGATCTGCTGGCGCTTCGGGCTGCAGCACCCGTAGAGGCATCGATCAAATCAGCGATGGCCTCGGCTTGGGCCAAATCAATTTTGTCGTTCAGAAATGCGCGCTGGGTGAACTCGCCCGGTGCGGCCAAACGCAAACCTTGCAACAACGGCATGCCTGTTGCGGCGTCCAGTTGACTGGCTGCTTCCATGCAACGCGCCAACAACAGTTGCAGCACCACAGGGCCACCGTGCGCTTGCAACTCGAGAACGTCTTCGCCCGTATAGGAGTGGGGTCCTGGAAAAAAGATGGCCAAACCTTGGTCGATGGGCTCACCTTGGTCGTCCTTGAATGGCAAGTAATGTGCTTGTCGCGCTTGTAAATTTTTTCCGCACAACATGTCGGCCCATGCTTTGAGCTTAGGACCTGAAATGCGCACGATGCCAACCGCGCCTCGGCCAGGGGCCGTCGCAATGGCAATGATGGGATCCTGGTGGCGCGACAACATGGTGGTGCAGGTTTGTTTTCAAAGCAACAGGGCCGCATGCGCGGCCCTGTTGTGGATGGTTTAACTCAGCATGGGCTCAGTTAAGTTGAATGGGCTCAATTGAATTTTGGCAGATTGAACTGCGGCGGTACACCCATGCGTGTATTGATCACCCATTGCTGTGCAATTGACAAGATGTTGTTGGTAATCCAATACAGCACCAAGCCAGATGGGAAGAAGAAGAACATCACGCTGAAGATGAGCGGCATGAACCACATCATCTTGGCCTGCAAGGGATCTGGTGGTGCGGGGTTGAGCGCCGTTTGCAGCAAGGTGGACAGTGTCATGACCACGGGCAAGATGAAGTAAGGATCGGGCGCTGACAAATCGTGAATCCAACCGATCCAAGGTGCGTTGCGCATTTCAACAGAAGACAACAGCACCCAGTACAAAGCAATGAACACTGGAATTTGAACCATGATGGGGAAGCAACCACCCATTGGGTTGACTTTCTCTTCGCGGTAAATGCGCATCATCTCTTGCTGCATTTGCTGTGGGTTGTCTTTGAGGCGTTCGCGCATCTCCATGATTTTGGGATTGATGGCTTTCATTTTGGCCATGCTCGCATAGGCCTTGGCATTGAGCCAGTAGAAGGCGAGCTTCAGCAAGACCACCAAGGCGACGATGGACCAACCCCAGTTGTGCAAGAAGCCGAACAGGCGGTCAAGCAGCCAGTACAAAGGCTTGGCCAAAACCGTGAGCCAGCCGTAATCTTTGACCAACTCAAGGCCAGGCGTGATCACTTCCAGCATTTTTTCTTCTTGAGGACCCACAAACAAAGTGGCGTCCAATGTTTTGGTTTGACCTGGGGCCACTTCGCTGAAGGGTGTGATCATGCCAACGGCGTACAAGTTGTTGTCGACTTTGCGTGCAAAGTTTTCTCGAGCCGTGTTGGCAGGCAAGACCCATGCAGATGCAAAGTAATGCTGAACCATGGCCACATAGCCTTGTTGCGTGGTTTTCTCGAAGTCAGCTTTGTTCTTTTCGATGTCGGTGAATTCGATTTTTTGATACTTCTTGGCATCGGTGTAAATCGCAGGACCCGTGAAGGTGGAGTAAAAAGAGGACTCGCCTTCTGGCTTGTTGCCATCGCGGACCAACTGAACGTAAAGCTGTGGCGATGCGGCCACGCTGCCTGTGTTGATGACTTGATGTGCCACTTTCACCGCATAGCTGCCACGGGTGAGGGTGTAAGTTTTGACCAACTTGAAACCGCCCACATCGCCAGATTCAAACTTCAAGGCCAATTCGTTTTGACCTTCTTTCAGCGCGCGCTCGCCTGTGAATTTCATAGGCGTTTTGTGTGATGCAAAGGCGCCGCCGATCAAACCAGTTTGAGCGACATACACGCGGGCTTTGCTTTCGTCGAGCAAAACGAACGGTTTTTTGTCGTCTTGGATGTCACCAAATTTGACGAATTCAGAACGCACCAAGCTGCCACCTTCTGTGTCGAAGCTGAGCTTCAGGACATCGGTGCTGACATCAATGCGTTCACGCGCTGAGTCCGCAACAGGCGCTGTGACGCCAGGAACTTGCGCGGGGCCTGCGGGTGCAGCGGCTGCCGGTGTGCTGGCCACAGGGACACCATCAGGTGCTGCCGCATTCACTGCAGGTGCGGTGGCCGTTGTGGGTTTAGGGAAGAAGGTGGCTTTGTGGCCGTTGTAAATTTGCCATTGGTCCCAAAGCAGAACCATGGAGAAGCCAAAGATGACCCATAAAAAGGTGCGGCGAATATCGTTCATGAAGACTTCTTCGAAGAGGTGTGAGTTAACGGGTGTTGCAACAAACGGGAAAGCCACTGGGGTGCCTGTTCGGGCACCGGATCGTGGCCGCCATTGCACCAAGGGTGGCAACGGCCTAAGCGTTTGAGAGTGAGGTAGCTGCCAACGCCTGCGCCATGCTGCTGGAGGGCATCCAATGCATAAACAGAGCAGGTGGGCTCAAACCGACATGCCGATCCTAACCAAGGGCTGAGAAAAAGGCGATAACCTTTCACAATGCCGATCAATAGTTGTTGGATCATGGCTTGTTGGCTGCGCGCTCAAACAATTGCTCAAGTTCTTGCCGAACGGCCAGTTTGAGCATCGGTGAGGTGGCGCTGATGAATTGTTGGCGATCAAAGCCCGAGCGCAAGCGAACCACGTGCGCAGCGCAAGGCAAGCGCACTTCAAATTGTGCGCTGACGTTGTAGATTTGGCGTTTGATGGCGTTGCGCGTGACGGCACGCTTGGCCCACCGTTTGGGGACCATGGCGCCAAGCCAAACTTCTTGGGTCTGAAAGAGGGGTGCGATGTGCGAGTCTTCGGTCGAGGCCAAGGGCTTGGCTTCGGGCAGGTTAAGACGGTGCAAAGCGAAATGCGGGGTGCGAGAAACCGTGCCGCCGGCAAGGGCGGCCTGGAATTGAGGGCGGGTTTTTAAACGCTGCACACCACTGCCGAGTCATGGAATTGCTCAGCAGCCAAGCCATTGAGGGGCTGGGCTCACGCGGCTGCTCTCGCTTAAATTAAGCTGCCAGGCGTTTACGGCCTTTGGCGCGGCGTGCGTTGATCACAGCACGGCCGCCGCGAGTTTTCATGCGAACCAAAAAGCCGTGAGTACGTGCGCGGCGTGTTTTAGAAGGTTGGTATGTGCGTTTCATTTTTGACGTTCCTGATGACAGACCCTCCAAAACCACATGGTTATTTTTGGAGGAAACCGGCGATTATCGCAAACTTTCTGGGGGCTGGCAAACCCTAAGTCTGGCGCTTCTTGAAAAAAACCAAGTTTCAGTTCAAATTTTCTGGTTTATGATGCCCCAAACCCATCTTTTTGGATGTGGATAAACTCTTGATAAAGTTATTTTGAACGTCATGATTCTTCAAACTGTCCACACCCAAGGCATGCCCGCATGAGCAATGGACAGCACCCCCACGACGGCGACGAAGCAGGCCAAGCACTTTGGCAAGTTTGCCTTGATGAACTCTCGCAGGAAATGCCCGAGCAGCAGTTCAATACGTGGATCAAACCCCTCACCGCGCAGGTCTCGGAAGACTTCTCCAAGGTCACTTTGTACGTGGCCAACCGTTTCAAATTGGATTGGATTCGTGCGCAATACAGCGCCAAGCTGGCCGATGTTTTGTCGCGCTTGCACGGACAAAAAATTCAAATTGAGTTAGCGCTTGCTACCAGAGAAGCTCAAGGAAAAACAGCATTTTCAATGGCCAAGGCCGCCTTGGAGGCGCGACCAGAACCAGCAGACTTGCCCGACGAAGCGCCCAGCGATGGCCATCGCCACCGCTTGAACACGGCCTTGACGTTTGATACCTTGGTGGAAGGTTCCGCCAACCGCATGGCCCGCGCAGCGGCCATGCACGTGGCCACCATGCCCGGGCATCTCTACAACCCCTTGTTCATTTATGGTGGCGTGGGTTTGGGTAAGACCCACCTGGTGCATGCGGTAGGCAATAAATTGCTGGCCGATCGCCCCGATGCCAAAGTTCTCTACATTCACGCCGAACAATTTGTGTCGGATGTGGTTAAGGCCTACCAGCGCAAAACTTTTGATGAATTCAAGCATCGTTACCACTCGCTGGATTTGCTGTTGATTGACGATGTGCAGTTCTTTGCCAACAAAGACCGCACCCAAGAAGAGTTCTTCAATGCCTTCGAAGCTTTGCTGGCCAAAAAATCACACATCGTGATGACCAGCGACACCTATCCCAAAGGCTTGGCCGACATTCACGAACGCTTGGTCTCGCGTTTTGATTCAGGCCTGACGGTGGCCATCGAGCCCCCTGAACTTGAAATGCGGGTGGCCATTTTGATCAACAAAGCCATCAGCGAGGGCAGCGTCATGCCCGAAGAAGTGGCCTTCTTTGTTGCCAAGAATGTGCGCTCCAACGTGCGCGAACTGGAAGGCGCCTTGCGCAAAATCTTGGCTTATTCGCGCTTTAACCAGAAAGAAATCTCCATCCAACTGGCGCGTGAGGCCCTGCGCGACTTGCTGTCCATCCAAAACCGACAGATCAGCGTTGAAAACATCCAAAAAACGGTGGCTGATTACTACAAGATCAAGGTCGCCGACATGTATTCTAAAAAGCGCCCGGCCAGCATTGCGCGGCCACGCCAAATTGCCATGTACTTGGCCAAAGAGTTGACCCAAAAAAGCTTGCCCGAAATTGGGGAATTTTTCGGCGTGCGTGACCACACCACCGTGTTGCATGCCGTGCGCAAAATCAGTGCCGAACGCCAACAACTGACCGAGCTGAACCAGCAATTGCACGTTCTGGAGCAAACCCTCAAGGGCTAAGCCTTCTGGCTCAACAAACAGCCTTTGAAATGGGCGCCAACCAGGGGGTGGGCAAGCCCCCCCAAAGAATGCTGAATTAAGGCGGTCCAAAGCGCAATTTAGGGCCAAAAATCAGCGAAAATCTAGGGGCTCCCAAATTCCAAATTGGGGCCCCCCGAAAACAGAGGAAGACATGATCGTACTGAAGGCCACCCAAGACAAATTGCTGTCTGTTTTGCAATCCGTTTCTGGCATTGTGGAACGTCGTCACACATTGCCTGTTTTGGCCAATGTGTTGATTCGCAAAACTGGCAAAGCATTGCAGTTGACCACCAGCGATCTGGAAATTCAAATTCGCACCACCGCCGAAATGGACGGTGATGCAGGTGACTTCACC
>JACCDL011200763.1_pt1 | contig 13827 bp, 11 predicted proteins | sample 7441931 | NCBI WGS metagenome assembly JACCDL01 (sample SAMN15323437, study PRJNA562643) | freshwater metagenome | isolation source: river surface water | place: USA:Blue River Watershed | collected 2017-08-16 | reverse complement strand
CGCACGCTGGAAGCCCTGGCCGAATACCTCGCTGCCATCGAGCCCCACAGCCCCACGCCGTACCTCATTCGCCGCGCAGTCAACTGGGGACGTCTGCCGCTGCCGGCGCTCATGGCGGAAATCATGCAAGAAGAGGGTGACCTCAACCGCATGGTGCAGCTCTTGGGGCTGAACAAATGACCCCTGCACCGCGGACCCGTCGGTCCCTCACCCCCCAACGCTTGACAAGGAGAGTCCCTCATGCCGCTTGAAGATTCCAAAAGTTACAAGCTCCTGGGTGATGACGCAGAGACGTCGTTTCCCATCTTTTGTGATTTGTTCACCGACGACAAGATCCGCTTTCTCTCGATGTTCCAGAACAAGGCGGGTGGCGCGTTCACCTACATGGCTTTCGCCAAGAACGCCTCCGCCGCAGAGTCGCTGAAGGCGCTGGCCACCGCGACGACGCCGTACAAGGCCGTGTTGCAAGACATCCTGAGCAAGGCCGACGGCTGCAACGTCGGGCTTGCGGCCAACCTGCGCTACATCGTCAATGCGTCCCATGCGGAGGTGAGCAACGACCGCAAGGGGCGAGGCGGTGGCCTGACCTTCCTGGCCAGCAAGCCCGCCGTGTTGAGCGAGTCTGCTCGGGATGAGCTCTATCCCCCCATGCACCGGCTGCTCGTCGAGCAGCATGTCTATGCCTTCACCTGGAAGCCCAACTACTCGAGCACCTACCACGTCGCCAGCGCCGGAATGGCCCTGGGCAGTCTGGCGTTTTCTGCGGTCGCCACGGCAGGGTCATTGGGCGCAGCGGCGCCCGCGCTGATTCAGTCACTGCGGCAAGCGGCCAACGCAACAGGCGACATCATCAAACTGGTGGCCCAGGTGAAGGATGTTGTCGACCAACTCACCGCGGTGCGCGATCAGGTCGCGGAAACGCGCGAGTTCGCGTCGCAAGCCAGCGAGCACCTGCAAGCACTCTCTGGCAGCGGCCGCGCGAGCGGCTTCAAGATGCCCGAGCGCAGTGGTTCCGGTTTGAGTTTGCAGCCCAAGACCGTCTCCCGGTTCGGTGGCCTGATCAAGCGCAAGGAGTCGGACAAGGAGGTTCTCGCGCGCTTGGGCGCGAACTTGAACAAGGTCGAGTCTGACCTCCAGAAGTACCAATTCGTGGTGATCCAGCAGATCACCCCCATGATCCAGATCCGCGACAACATCGATGTCACGGCGGACAACCCCGACCTGATCGGATACACGCTCAAGACCTACATCGCCAACCGCTCCATCATCCGCGCGGGCGAGACGGACCGTGACACCTTCAATCGGATGCTCGTGGAAGCGCGCAGCCCGACCCTGGACCAGCCTTCTGCTGCGCAAACCCTGTGTTGGCCCTGGCCGTTGGGCGCCCACTTCGCGCGCTACGTTCGCACACCCCATGCGGGGCTGGTGCCCATGGCCAGCGATCCTTCGGTGGCCTATGTCAAATGGAACGACTTGAGTGCCAACGAATGGGTGCTGGCCGATGAACAGCCTGGAACGATGCCGCTGCCAGCCAGCCTGAAGGCGGCACGTCAGAAGCGTCAAGCCGCCGAGCTGCAATCCCGGGCCGCGCGCGTGGCCACCTTGACCGCCCGGTTCCCTGGCAACTTGAGGGGGGCGGTCGCTCACCGCAAGCTGCAAGAGGCGCAGGAGAAGAACCGCCGGATGGCCTTGATTTTGAAGGTCCGATCCGAACTGCCCAGCGTCGACCAGTTCAAACGGAGCACCACCACCAAGACCGGGCCGTTCGTCAACAAGCGCAACAACCCCAAGCTGCTCATGATCGACCTGGCATTGGACTCTGCTCACACGGCTGCCAGCCGTGCGGGGGTCCCTGTGGCTGGGGCCGACATGACGCTCGAGCAGGTCTCGGGCGCCCTGCACGCCATCCAGGAGGCCTGTGACGACTATCTCGTTGAAAAGCGGGCGGCCGTCTCGGGCGCTGGCGGAAAGCTCAGTGCGCGGGTGGCCCCCGTGGATGACCTCAAGCGAAAGGTGATGCGCCTTCTGCCGCAGATCGCTTAGCGCCGCGTCCCTGACAGGCGCATCCAAGGCGGGCGCTGGGGCGCCCCTGGCCAACTCCCTTCAAAGGACATGTCATGCCCGAGAACATCTTCAGCCCCTTGATTCGAGGCCGTGTCAGCAACTGGCGTCGTGTAGGGAACTCGGCCGCGAACTACTTTCAGAGCATCGATCGCTCCAGCCTCGGACTTGTCAAGACCACCGAGGGGGTTGTGAATGCCGCGAGCAATTTCGCAGGAACCGCAGGTGGCGTGGCCGGCGGGATCGCTCTGGGCATGAGTCAGGCCGCCGCCGCCGGCGTCGCAGGCGCCGGCTTCCTGGCGGCTGTGGCCGGGCCCCAGGTGGCCGTCACGGCGGGCGTAGTGGGCTTGGCCATGCTGGTCAAGGGGACCTACTCCAACCGTGAGGCCGCGCATCTCGCGTTGATCGACTACGTCTGGACCCTGGTGGACGACCAGCCGCCCGCAAAAGGGGTGCGCTGGACACAGGAAGACCTCGAAAAAGCCTGCGACGCCGCGGCCACCCTGCTGGACGACGGCAAGAACCAGATGAAGCTGCTGGGGTCCAAACTCGATTCGGCGCGGCGAAAGTTTGAGGGTGTCCAGCTGAAGTTGGTGGAGATCTTCAATGCCGTGGAGGCGCAAAAGGCGCTTTTGATGGACCCTCGGGCCGCGACCGTGGAAAGGGCGCGCATGGCGATCAAGGCGCTACGCGAGCGGGCCGAAGCGCTGTGGACCCAGGAGTGCAAGCCCGGCGGGGCCATCTTTGACTACGTCCGGCGCCTGTCGCACGCGGGCAACTACCTCCAGGCGCCCCACCTGATCGGGCTGGGGATGAAGAACATGGTCCTGGGCGGGGAGGTCCTGAGAGAGGAGCAGCCTGACTTCTTCAAGGGCTCGGAGTGGGCCGCCAACTCGCGCAAGTCCTTTCAGGCCCTGAGCGACTGGTACAAGCTCGACCGGGGCGCCTGAGCCCGCGGCGAAGCGGCGCATCTGGTGTGACAATCGGCGCTACCGCGTTCTGCCCGTAGCTCAGTTGGATAGAGCAACAGCCTTCTAAGCTGTGGGTCGGGGGTTCGATTCCCTCCGGGCAGGCCAGATTCCCAAGTCTCTGCGCCGACCGAGCGGCCGAGGGTCTCAGCTGGCAGAGACCAGAACGCCTGCCGAGATGATGAACTCGGCAGCCGACAAGATGTCGCCCTGCAGCGCTTCCCGGGCCGCTTCCGGCTCCCGTGCGCGAAGGGCCTTGACCAGTTGCGTGTGGTGCAGCAGGGCCGAGCCCTCGTGCACCCGCGACGATCCCGCCGCGATGTCGTAGTTCAGGATGGGGCCGATCCGCAGCCACATCGCCTCGATGAACTGCATCAAAACGGGCATGCGCGCGCCGCGATAGACCGCAAAGTGCAGTGCCTTGTTGAAGGCAATCAGCCGCGCGGTGTCGGGCGTCTTCTGGTTCATCTCGGCCACGAAGCTCTCGTGCCAGGCCTGAATCTGATGCACCTCATCATCGGTTAGCTGCGTCGCCGCCGACATCGTGGCCAGACCCTCCAGGTTCATGCGCAGTTGGGTGATCTCGCGAAATTGGCTCACCGACATCTGCGGCACGCGCAGCGTGCGGTTGGGGGCCAGCTCCAGGGCCTGCTCAGCGGTGAGCCGCTGGACGGCCTCGCGCACTGGCATCACGCTCACCCCCAGGGCCTCGGCCATCCCGCGCAGGGAAATCTGCTCCCCAGGCATCAACCGCCCGCTGATCAGAAGGTCCTTGATCTGCTCATAGACATCCGCGCTGAGCGTCTGTCGTTTGAGGGGGGTCAGTAGCTGCGACGCAGTCATCGGGAGCTCGTGGAAAAGGGGGGCAGTGTAGCCCCGCAGGGCTCGCGCCTCGGCCGGGTTATCACGGATATCCGATCTGTGATCACACTTTAGGATGGCAGTTGAGGTCCGATTTGCGGGCTTCAGCAACACCCCACGCTGTGGAACCTAAAGGAGACAAGTGAATGAGTGAAAAGACACTTCCCCCCAATCAGGCCAACCGCCGGATGGTGGTGGGCGCGATGGCCGCCGCTGCGGCGACGCTCGCAGCCCCCGCCCTGGTGAGTGCCCAATCCAACGCACTGCGCATCGGCCACCTCACCCCCCGTACCGGCTTTCTGGGCCCGATGGGTGAGTACGCCGTCATGGGCGCCACCCTGGCGATGGAGGAGGTCAACGGCGCGGGTGGCGTACTCGGCCGTCCTTTCGAAATCCTGTTTGAAGACAGCGTGAACCCGCAGACCGCCTCGACCAAGGCGCAGCGCATGGTGGAGCGCGACAAGGTGGATTTCCTGGTCGGCGAGATCAGCTCCGCCTCCGGCCTGGCCATTTCGCAGGTGGCCAACCGCGCGCAAAAGATGTTCATGCAGACCGGTTGCAACTCGGACGAACTGCGCGGCAAGAACTGCAGCCGCTACATGTTCCACCTCGAGGCCAACAACAGCATGTACGTGCGCACCGTGGGCCGCGAGATGCTGCGCCAGAACATGGTCAAGGGCAAGCGCTGGATGGCCTTCACCGCCGACTACGCCTTTGGCCACGACTTGTTCGAGAAGACCAAGCGCTTCATGGACGAGAACGGCGCGATCTTCATCTCCAACGACCTGGTGCCCACCGATGCCACCGAGTTCAGCTCGCTGATCCTGAAGGTTCGCCAGCAGCGCCCGGATCTGGTCATGAGCAACCTGGCGGGTAACTCCACCACGAACTTCATGAAGCAGTACAAGGAGTTCAACCTGCCCATTCCGCTGGCCGGCGCCGACCTCAACGCGGTCAGCATCTGGGGTGCGGGCGAGGGCAGCTTCCAGGGTGTCTGGCCCATCATCTGGACCCACCAGGTCAACGCACCGTCGGCCAAGGCCTTCACCGAGCGCTTCACCAAGCGCTGGGGCCGTCCGCCCGACAACCAGGCCGTGGCCGATTACCTGGCCGTCCGGGTGCTGGCGCGTGCCATGCAGGAGACCAAGTCCACCGACACGCAAAAGCTCATCACCTACCTGGAGAGCGGCGTCCGGTTCGATGTGCTGCGCGCCCGTGAAGGCTACTTCCGTCCCTGGGACCACCAGCTCATGTTCGAGATGTACACGGTCAAACCGGCGGCTGGCAAAGCGGCCAACAAGTGGGATGTGATGGAGACCAGCGCGCCGGTCCCCGCAGCCAACGAAAGCCTGGAGGTGCTCGCACCGACCCAGCAGGAAAACGCCTGTAAGTTTTCCTGATGAACCTCGTGCTGGGCACCCTGGGGGTGCCCAGCCGGGTCGTAAATGTTCTGGAGAAGGTCTTGGGAAACGAAATCGTCTTTTTGCTTGAGCAGGTGATCAACGGCCTGCTCATGGGCGTGTACTACCTGCTGATTGCGCTGGGGCTGTCGATCATCTTCAGCCTGGGCGGTGTGGTGAACCTGGCGCACGGCGCCCTGTTCGCGGTGGGCGCCTACCTGATGGTGCAGATCACGGCGGCGGCCGGTTACGGCGCGGCCTTCATCGCCTCGCCCCTGATCGTGGCGGGGCTGGGCATGCTGCTCGAGCGCTTGTTTTTGCGCCACTTCTACAAGGCCGATCCAGTCCTGAGCCTGCTGTTTACCTTTGGCCTGGCCATGATCATCGAACAGGCGTTGCGCATGGTCTACGGTGCCTCGCCCCTGCAGTTCAATGTGCCCAATTTCGCCCGCGGCCAGATGGTCGTCGGGGATTTCATGTACCCGTATTACCGCATCGGCATGCTGGCGGTCGCCTCCGTCGCGCTGCTGTCGACCTGGTTGTTGCTGAACAAGACGTCCTTTGGCAAGGTGGTCAAGGCTGGCGTGTCTGACCCGGACATGGTCCGGGCGCTGGGCATCTCGCTGGCACCGGTGCTCACCGCGGTGTGCGGCATCGGCATCGGCCTGGCGGGCCTGGCCGGTGTGTTGTTGGCGCCGATCAGCGGCGTGCATCCGGCGATGGGTCACGAGATCATGACCGCCGCGTTTGTGGTGGTGGTGATCGGAGGCCTGGGCAGCTTCTGGGGGGTGGTGGTCGCCGCCTTGCTGGTCGGCGTCATCCGCGGCCTGACCACGTACTTTTACCCGCCCGCCTCTGAAGCCTCCTTGTATGTGTTGATGTTGGCCGTCTTGCTGCTCAGACCCCGGGGTCTGATGGGTGAGCGCATGGACCGGCTGGAGTGACGCGATGACCCATCCCTCTTCTGCTTCCGTGCCCGTCGCGCCTGAGACCCAACCCGCCGCAGGCGTGACCGCAGCGAGCCATGAAAAACGTGTGTGGCTGGGCATGTTGCTCAGCCTGATCCTGCTGCCCTTTGTGTTGCAAGCGGGCGGTCTGACCATGACCTCCGCTGTCGACTGCGTGCTGCTGGCCATGGTCGGCCTGGGCCTGAACCTGCTGCTGGGTCATACCGGCCTGGTGTCCTTTGGCCACGGTGCCTGGTTTGGCCTGGGCGGCTACGCGGTGGCCATCTTGCAGCAGCGCTTCTTCGCCGACTCGGTGCTGGCCCCCTTGGTCTTGTCGCTGGGTCTGGTGCTGATCGCTTCGCTGGTGCTGGGCGCTGTCATCCTGCGCCGCAAAGGCGTGTATTTCTCGCTGCTCACCTTGGCGCTGAGCGCACTGACCTTCACCGTCGCCTACCGCTGGACGGCGCTGACCGGTGGCGAGAACGGTCTGGGCGGCATCGAGCGACGCTCGATCTTCGGACTCAAGCTCGACGACCCGTGGACCTTTTATGTGTTCGTCGCGGTGATCGCCATGGTCGTGGGCGTGTTCATGCTGCGCCTGATGCATTCGCCCTTTGGCAAGGTGCTGGTTGCCATCCGCGAAAACGAGCAGCGCACGCGCTTTCTCGGCTATCCGGTGCAGCAGTACAAGCTGACCGCTTTCGTCATCTCGGCGGCGGTGACCGGCCTGGCCGGTGGCCTGTCGGTGCTCAATCACCGGATCGCCTCGGCTGAGATGCTGTCGGTACCGTTCTCCGGCGAGCTGCTCGCCATGGTGCTCATCGGCGGCATGCGCAGCTTCGCCGGTCCGTTGATCGGCGCCTTGTTCTTCCTGCTGTTTCGTGAGTACCTCTCGCAGTACACCGAAAACTGGCTGCTGTTCTTCGGTCTGGTCTTCGTCGCCTTCATCCTGCTGTCGCCGGCGGGCTTGGTGGGCATCGGCCAGCGTCTGATGCGTTGGTTGCGTCCGCCGCCTGACACCGCGGCAGCCATGTCGGCCCGCAAAGTCTCGGCCACCCCGCAGCCTTTCCCCTCCTTCCTCGATGAGCGCGCCGGCGAGGACCTGCACGTGCACAACGTGACCAAGCATTTCGGCGGCGTGCGCGCCGTGCACGAGGTGTCGCTGCACGTGCAAAGCCGCGGGCTACACGCCCTGATCGGACCCAACGGCGCCGGCAAGACCTCGCTGTTCAACCTGATCTCGGGCATGTTTGCGCCCGACGCCGGCCAGGTGAAGCTCGGCGAGCGCACCTTGCCCGGTGACAACCCCACGGCCGCCTGCGCGGCGGGGCTCAGCCGGTCCTTCCAGATCACCAATCTGTTCAAGGGCCTGGCGGTGCTGGACAACCTGCGCCTGTCCGTGATGGCGCGTGACCCCGCCCGTTTCTCCTTGCTGCGCCGGGCCGACGAGCTGCCCCTGACCCAGCGCCAGACGCGTGAGCTGGTGAACTTTCTGGGCGTGGACGGCATGGAAACCGCGCTGGCTGAAGACTTGTCCTACGGCGGTCAGCGCTTGGTCGACATGGGCCTGGCCCTGGGCTCGGCGCCCCGCATCCTGCTGCTCGACGAGCCGCTGGCCGGCCTGGCGGTGGCCGAGCGCGAGCGCATCGGTCAACTGATCCGCCGCCTGTCCGACCGCATCGGGGTCTTGCTGGTCGAGCACGATGTCGATCGCGTCTTCGAGTTGTCGGACCGCATCACCGTCATGAGCATGGGCTCCGTGCTGGTCGAGGGCGATCCGCAAAAGGTGCGCGGCGACGCGCAGGTACGCGAGATCTACATCGGCTCGGGCACCGAGGCCCTGGCCAACAAGGTGGTCCCCACCCGGGTGGGCGAGGCGGTCGCCATCCGCGTGAGCGGCATCGAGGCCTATTACGGCAAGAGCCACATCCTGTCGGGCATCACGTTCGAGGCGCATGAGGGCGAGATCCTGGCCGTGCTGGGTCGCAACGGAGCGGGTAAGTCCACCTTGCTCAAGAGCCTGATTGGCATGGCCCGGCTGGGCGCGGGCGAGGTGCACCTGGAGGGTCAGAGCATCTCGGCGCCGGTTCCCGAAGTGATGGCCCGGTTAGGGATCGCCTTCGTGCCCCAGGGACGTCGTCTGTTCCCCGGGCTCACGGTTCGAGACAACCTCATGCTGGGCCGTCTGCGGCGCACCCATGCGGGCGCGGATGCCTGGAGCGATGACCGCATCTTCGAGATCTTCCCCCGGCTGCGTGAGCGTTACGACGTCAACGTCGAGTTGCTCTCCGGTGGCGAGCAGCAGATGGTGGCGATTGCGCGCGCGTTGGCGGGCCACATCAAGGTCTTGCTGCTCGACGAGCCCTTTGAGGGCCTGTCGCCGGCGATGACCGAGGAGGTCTTCAACGCCATCCACCGCCTCAAAGGGTCGGTGACGATGCTGATCGTCGACCACAACCTGGATCTCACGCTGGCCTTGTCCGATCGCGCGTTGGTCCTGGACCGCGGCCGCATCTCGCACCTGGGCCCGGCTCAGCCCTTGCTCAAGGACCTGGACTACCGCCGCGAAAAGCTCTGGATCTGAAACCACTTGTCTCGTCTAAGAACCCACATGCTCAAAGACCCTTCTCATTCCCAGCAGCGCGTCCTGATCACTGCCGGTGCCAGCGGCATCGGCCTGGTCATGGCCCGCGGCTTCATGCAGGCCGGTGCTCGCGTCTATGTGTGCGACATCAGTGAGTCCGCTCTGCGTGACGCCCTGGCACAGTTGCCTGGCTTGCAAGGCTGCGTGGCTGATGTCGCCGACGAAGCCAGTGTCCAGACGCTGTTCAAGCAGGTCGATCAGGCCCTGGGCGGCCTCGATGTGCTGGTCAACAACGCGGGCATTGCCGGCCCCACCGCCCACATCGGCGACATGGACCGTGACGCCTTGGTGCGCACCCTGGACGTCAACGTCGTGGGCCAGGCCCTGTGCGCCAAGCACGCCCTGCCGCGCCTTCGTCAGTCGAAGCAGGCGTCCATCGTCAACATGTCTTCGGCTGCCGGCCATCTGGGCATGCCCGGGCGCTCGGCCTATTCGGCTTCCAAGTGGGCGGTGATCGGCTTGACCAAGTCCTGGGCGATCGAGCTGGGTAAGGAGGGCATCCGCGTCAACGCGGTGCTGCCCGGCGCTGTGGACGGACCGCGTATTCGGGCTGTCATCGAAGCCAAGGCTCAGATCGCCGGCAAAAGCCTGCAATCGGTCACCAGCGACTACGAGAACCAGTCGTCCCTGGGGCGCATGGTCACCCCTGAAGATGTGGCCGACACCGTGCTGTTCGTCAGCAGCGCATCGGCGCGTAGCATCACCGGGCAGGCGCTGGCGGTCGACGGCAACACCCAAGCCTTGAGTTGAGGTGCCTGAGATGAAAAAAAACTACGAAGTGGCGGTGGTCGGCTCGGGCCTGATCGGTCAGGCCTGGGCCCTGGTCTTCGCCCGCGCCGGCTGCCAGGTGCGCATGTGGGACGGCGATGTCGCCGCGCTGCAGCGCGCCCGCACGCTGGTGTGCGAGCTGGCCGACGAGTTGGAACGCAGCCAGTTGGTCGATGACGCGGCCGCCCTCAAATCTCGGATCCGCACTTGCGACGCCTTGGGCGATGCGGTGCAGGGGGTCGACTACGTACAAGAGAGCCTGCCCGAGGTCCTGGACATCAAGCGGGAGTTTTATGTCCGGCTCGATGCCCTGGTGCCGCCGACCGCGGTCATCGGAAGCTCCACGTCCAGCATCCCCGCCTCGCAGTTCACACAGGACCTGCCCGGTCGCGCGCGCTGCCTGGTGGCCCATCCGGTCAACCCGCCCTACCTGATCCCGGTGGTGGAAATCTGTGGCGCGCCCTGGACCTCGCAAGACGCGGTCAACACCTGCTTTGAGCTCATGGCCGATGTGGGCCAGAAGCCGGTCCATGTGCGCCGCGAGCTTGAAGGCTTCATCCTCAACCGCTTGCAGGGTGCCTTGCTGCGCGAGGCCTTTCGCCTGGTCGAGCAGGGCTTCGTGGACGCCGAGGGGCTGGATATCACCTTGCGCGATGGCCTGGGCCTGCGCTGGTCGTTCATGGGGCCCTTTGAGACCATCGACTTGAATGCGCCGCAGGGGCTGGCCGAGTACTGCGCCCGTTATGGCGGCATGTACCAGTCGATTGCCCAAGAGCAGGTGTCCACCGAGCCGTGGTCGCAGGCGCTGGTTGACCAGCTGCAGGCGGCTCGCCGCAGTGTCCTCCCCCAAGAAGCGCTGGGTGAGCGTCGTGCCTGGCGTGACCGTCGCCTGATGGCGTTGGTGCGTCACAAGAAAGAACTTGATTCCCAGCCTTCCACCAAGAGCTCACCATGAAAAAAAATCGCAAAGTCATCATCACTTGCGCACCCACCGGCGCCATCCACACGCCCAGCATGTCGCCGCATCTGCCGGTCACGGCCGATGAGATTGCGCAGGCAGCCATTGCCGCCGCGCGGGAGGGAGCCGCCATCCTGCACCTGCATGCACGCGATCCGGCCGATGGCCGTCCCTCTCAGGACCCCGAGTTCTTCGTGCCCTTCCTGGCTCAGATCAAGGCCCAGACCGACGCGGTGGTCAACATCACCACCGGCGGCAGCCCCCACATGACGGTGGACGAGCGCATGCGTCCCGCCATGCGTTTCAAGCCCGAGGTCGCCTCGCTGAACATGGGCTCGATGAATTTCGGCCTGTTCCCGATGCTCGACCGCTTCAAGGAGTTCAAGCACGACTGGGAACGCCAGCACCTGGAGAACAGCCGTGACCTGATCTTCAAGAACACCTACAAGGACATCGAGGCCATCCTGCGCAAGGGCACCGACAACGGCACCCGCTTCGAGTTCGAGTGCTATGACATCAGCCACCTCTATAACCTGGCGCACTTCTACGACCGTGGCCTGGTCAAGGGCCCCATCTTCGTGCAGTCGGTCTTTGGCATCCTGGGCGGTATCGGCCCGCATGCGGAAGACCTGATGCACATGCGCCGCACGGCCGACCGTCTGTTCGGCGACCAATACGAATGGTCCATCTTGGGCGCCGGTCGTAGCCAGATTCAGCTGGCCAGCATCGGCGCGGCCATGGGCTCGCATGTGCGCGTGGGCCTGGAGGACTCTTTGTGGATCGGCCCGGGCAAGCTGGCCCAGTCCAGCGCCGAGCAAGTTCGCCGTATCCGCACGGTGCTGGAGGCCCTCAACCTCGAAATCGCCACGCCGGCTGAGGCGCGTCAGATTCTGGGTCTCAAGGGCGCCAACCAAGTGGCGTTTTGAGCGCGAGCGCCACCATGTTCCAGCTGCAGGGTCGTATCGCGCTGGTCACGGGCTCGACCCGGGGCATCGGACGGATGGCCGCCCAGGCCTTGGCGCGACAGGGCGCCACCGTGATCATCAACGGCCGCGACGCGGATGCGGTGCGGCGGGTCGTCGACGAAGGGCGCGCGCAGGGGCTAGACCTGCACGGGCTGGCTTTTGACGCGGGCGACGTGGCGGCGGGCCGCGAGGCCCTCGAGCGTCTGGAGCGCGAAGTCGGCCCCATCGACATCCTGTTCGCCAACGCGGGCATCCAGCACCGGCAGGCGCTGGCGGACTTTGAGCTCGCGCAGTTCGAGAAGGTTCTGGCCTTCAACCTGACCGCGCCTTGGGCTCTCGGGCAACACGTGGCGCGCGGCATGGTGGCGCGCGGGCATGGACGCATCCTGTTCACGGGTTCCATCACCGCCGTGCTGGGGCGCGAGCGCGTCACGGCCTACAGCGCCGCCAAGGGCGCCTTGCACACCTTGGTGCGGCAGTGGTCGACTGAGCTGTCTCCGCACGGGGTCACGATCAACGCCATCGCGCCGGGCTACATCCAGACGGAGCTGACGCAGGCCCTATGGCAAGACCCGGAATTCGACGGTTGGCTGCGCAAGCGTACGCCGGCCGGTCGCTGGGGGCAGCCGCAAGACCTGGCCGCGGCGGTCGTCTTTCTCGCTTCGAATGAGGCTGGCTTTGTCACCGGCCAGGTGCTGGTCGTCGACGGGGGGCTCACGGCTACCATGTGAGCTGTGACGCCCGCCCCAACCCCAACACCATCCTCCACGGCCAGCACCGTCACGCTGCTCGCCGTCGCGGCCTTCTTCAGCGGCGCGGCCATGCGCGTGTGCGACGGGCTGCTGCCCCGCATCGGCAGCGACTTCGGGCTCACCCCGGGCGCTGCCGGCGGCGTCATCCTCTTCTTCTCTGTGGCCTACGGCCTGTCCCAGATGGTCTTCGGGCCGCTGGGCGATCGCTGGGGTAAGGCCAGGCTGGTCTGCTTCGGACTGCTCGCTTGCATGGTCATGGCGCTGGTCGCCGCAGCGTCCGCCGATTTCCCCTTGCTCCTGCTGACCCGCGCGGCCTGGGGCATGGCGGCGGCCGGCATCATCCCCATGTCGATGGCCTGGATCGGTGATGCCGTGCCCTACGAGGATCGGCAAGCCACACTGGCGCGACTGCTCATGGGCATTCTCACCGGCATGATGTCCGGACAACTGCTGGGGGGCCTGTTTGCCGACGCCCAGGCGGGCTGGCGCGGGGCCTTCGTGTTGATGGCGATCGGCTATGGCCTGATCGGATTCCTCTTGCTGCGGCGGCTCAGGGGGATCGCGGCCGCCGAGCCTGCGACCGGTCGGGGGACGGCGATGTTCGTCGTCCAGTTGCGCGCGGTGCTCAGTCAGCCCTGGAGCGGGTGGGTGCTGGGCGCCGCTTTCGCCGAAGGTCTGCTGCTGCTGGGCCCCTTGGCCTTTTTGCCGGCTTACCTGAATCAGCGCTACGGTCTGACCTTGGCTGCAGCCTCGGGGCTGCTGGCGCTGTATGCCGTGGGCGGGCTGGTCTATGCGCTCTTCGCGCGTCGCATCGTCATGTCCCTGGGAGAGTCGCGCATGGTGCGCGTGGGGAGCGTCTTGATGGGGGCCGGCTTTCTGTGCTGGTGGCTCTCACCGTGGGCCTGGACAGCGGGTGTCGTCGCCTTGGCCGTGGGCTTTGGCACCTATCTGTTTCACAACACCCTGCAAACCCATGCCACCCAGATGACGCCCGCCGCGCGCGGCACGGCGGTGTCGGTCTTCGCGTCCTGCCTGTTCCTGGGGCAGGCCGCCGGTGTGGCGCTGGCGGGATACGCCTTCGACCATCTGGGCCATGCAGCCCTGTTGGTGGTGCCGGCGCTGGGCCTGCCGCTGGCAGGCTGGTTGTTCGCGCGGGCCCTGCAGCGCCGCGCGGCCTGAGGGCGTTTAGCTGCCGCGCGTCACCGGCACGGGCGCCTGCTGGCCGTAGGTGCCGTACTTGCCCAGCTCCCACTTGGCAATCGCGTTGCGGTGCACTTCGTCCGGGCCGTCGGCAAAGCGCAGGGTGCGCGCGCCGGCATAGGCATAGGCCAGCGGGAAGTCATCGCACATGCCGCCGCCGCCATGCGCCTGCATGGCCCAGTCGATCACCTGGCAGGCCATGGTGGGCGCCACCACCTTGATCATCGCGATCTCGGTCTTGGCCACCTTGTTGCCCGCCACGTCCATCAGCCAGGCGGTCTTGAGCGTGAGCAGGCGCGCCAT
>JACCDL011339216.1_pt1 | contig 13843 bp, 11 predicted proteins | sample 7441931 | NCBI WGS metagenome assembly JACCDL01 (sample SAMN15323437, study PRJNA562643) | freshwater metagenome | isolation source: river surface water | place: USA:Blue River Watershed | collected 2017-08-16 | reverse complement strand
CTACAAGATCCCCACCCACGCGGACATTCCGGTGATCGACGGGCACTTCCTCCCCGGCGCGGATCCGCTGGCGAACGCCGTCGGCGCACGCGGGATCGCGGAGCCCGCAATCATCCCTACTGCGCCCGCGATCGCGGGCGCGGTGGCCGATGCGCTTGGGGTTGAGGTGCTGGAGCTGCCGCTCACCCCGTGGCGGGTGCTGGGCGCGCTCTCCCAGGCAAACTGACGGATTGACCGATGTTCTTGAGGTTCTGGGAAATCCTACGCACCGCCTTGGTCACAACGCATCAATTTCTTTTACGCCTGAATGAATCCGAACGCGTCATTCTTGTCGGTCTCTTCATTTTGGCCGTGGCTCTGGGCTTCGCATTTTCCAGATATCTATCCTCTCGTCGAGATACCAGCGGCGTCTATGCGCCCCAGAACGAAGGGGAAGCTCTCGTCTCCGAACTGCTCGCTTCACGGTTTACCGCGCCGGACTATCACCTACTCATCCATGTGACTCTTCGCCTGGATGACGGTACGACGCAGGTGGATCACATCCTCGTGTCGCGATTCGGCGTGTTCGTCATCGAGACCAAGCATCTGAGCGGATGGATCTTCGCAGATGCGTCTGATGCGAAATGGACCCAGGTGCTCTTTTGGCGGAAATTCAGGTTCCAGAACCCGATATTCCAGAATCACCGCCATGTCGCGGCCGTGCGCGACCTGCTTGATTTCCTGCCGCACGAAGCAATCACGCCCCTGGTCGTCTTCACAGGAAACGCTGAGTTCAAGACGAGGATTCCCGAGGGCGTCATCGTTCTCGAGGACTTGAGCTCGGTAGTGGCCGGCCACGATACCGCAATTGTCTCACGCAATCGCATGCAGTTCTGCGTGGGTCGGCTTGAGACGGCGCGCTTAGCCTTGAGCCAGCGGACTGATGTGGAGCATATCCGTGATTTGGCTCGGCGACATGCCTCCCGGCGGTAACCGGGCTGCCCGCTCCCCCCTTTCCTCCGCTAGGCTCGCCAGGGCGGCAGCGCCCCCGCCTTCCGCTTCAACTCGGGATTGTGCCGGTAGAGGGACGCGGTCTTCCCAATCGTCTGGATCACCTCGGCGCGCACGCGACCCGCGAGCTGGTTCGCCGCTTCCTTCGCCGTCACGTCAGCCGACTTGTTCAGCTGCAGCTTCACCAGCTCGCGCGTGCGCAGGGCGTCGTCGAGCGCCTGCACGACCGCCGGCGTGATCCCATCCGTGCCGACGTGCAGGGTGGGCTTGAGGCGGTTGCATTCCGAACGGAGCGCCGCGCGCTCCTTGCCGGTCATCGTCATCAGGGACTCCGGGTCTGACCCGTGGGGTGGTGCGACTGCACGTCGGTGAACGATAGCAGCATCGGGCGTGTCGACCGTACAAATTGTATCGATGGACGACATCCTGACGCGGTGGCGCGCTGGCCAGCGGTTCGACGAGCACTTCAGCGGCGCCACGGAGCCGAAGCTGGCGGCGGTCGCACGCAAGATCCGGGAGCGGATCACGATTCCCGATGCGGTCGCCGAGCGACTCCGCGCCGCGGGGGACGGATGGCACCTGCTCGTGCTCAGCGCCGACTGGTGTGCGGACGCGGTGAGCTCCCTCCCCTGGGTCGACGCGCTCTGTGCGGCCGCACCCAACGTCGCGATGCGGATCCTCGACCGCGATGCGAACCTCGACCTGATGGACGCCCACCTCACGAACGGCCGAAGCCGGTCGATCCCGGTCGTGATCCTCTACGACGCGGCGGGGGTTGAGCAGGGCTGGTGGGGGCCGCGCCCGCGCGAGCTCCAGGCGTGGGTGATGTCCCCGGAGGCGCAGGCGATGCCCGCGCCGGCGCGTTTCGCCGAGCAGCGGAAGTGGTACACGCAGGATGATGGACGGGCGATTCTCGCGGAGCTCACCGAGCTGATCGAGCAGGCGGCAGCCCGGCGGGACGGCGCGGCGCGCCACACGGCATAGCGCGCCAATCGTTCACCGTGCGCCCGCGACGAGCGGCGCATACCCCCAGACCCGATCGCGCGCCCGACCCGTCACCTCGACGGCGCACCCGGCCTCCGCGAGCACCACCAACGTCTCGGTCGCCGCGGGGCGTGAGATGCCGAGGTCTTCGGCGAGGATCGGCATCGTGAGCGCCCCCTGCGTGCGGAGCAGCGGCAGCGCACGGCGCGCCGTGTGACCGCGTCGCCCCATCTGGGCCAGTCGATCCCACTCGGCTGCCGCCGATGCGGCGATGCCATCGAGCCGCAGCCGTTGCCGCCGCGCCTCCCGTGCGACCGCCTCAAGCGCTTTCTCCGTCCACGGTTCAGGATGCCCCAGTCGCCACGCCTCCACCGCCTCAGCCCGCTCCGCCCCCATCACGGAGCGGAAGGGGAGCAGACGGAGGTCAGCCGTTCGGCCACGCGCCACGAGCAGCAGCGCCGCGAGCGCCTCGCCCGCCGTGTCGTCGGGCGCCCAGGCCGCGGCCGCCACCGCACCTGCCAACACCTGCGCGGCCCGGTCCCCATCACGCCACGCGCCTTCCAGCGCCTCGCGGTGGGAGTATGTTGCCAGCGTCGGCATCACGTCGCACCATCGGTCGAGCGCCGGCAACGCACCGCCTCGCGCCCGACGCACCTCCTCCCGCACGAACCCCATCCACCGCCTCGGCCCCTCCTCCAGCGCAGACTCGTGGAACGGGTCGACCTCCGCTGCCAGCATCATCCGACGTCGGTCGGTGCCCTCTCGCGGCACGGCGTCAGTCGCTCCCGCCGCCTCGCCAGGGTTCAGGTCGTCGAGGAGATCCGAGAGCGCCTCGAGACGGAGGAAGAGATCGGCAGCGAAGTCGGCCCCCATGGCCCGCTGGTCGAGTCGTCCTATTTCGTCCGACGCATACTCAATGAGCTGTATCATTGGTTAGAAATATCCGCCAAAATGATTTTTCACAAATCACGCACCAAACTATAAAACTCAATCCCCAAAATGCACAAATACAAAATGAACACTAAAATAATTTTGCAGTACATTGTTGCTTTTGCAATCATTACGAGCAGTGCATCAGGCCAGGCGACGGCGACCGGCTCGGCGACCCCTGCCACGGCGCAGCCCGCCCCGACCAGCCCCACGGGGAGCTACCCCGCCCACCGGGTCTACGACACCAAGCGGAAGCGCATCGTCGACTTCGAGACGATGACCGCTCGGCTCGCCCAGGCGGACCTCGTCTTCCTCGGCGAACAGCACAACGACCCGCGGACCCACCAGCTGCAGGCCGCCGTCCTCGAGGGGGTCGCACGCCGGCGGACCGGCCCGATCGTCCTTGCCCTCGAGATGTTCGAGCGCGACGTCCAGGGGACCCTCGACGGCTACCTCGCCGGCACCGTCCCCGAATCGACCTTCCTCGCCACCTCCCGCCCCTGGCCGAACTACCCGACCGACTACCGCCCGATGGTCGAGTTCGCGAAGGCCCACCGGTGGCCGGTCGTCGCCGGAAACGTCCCGCGGCGCTACGCCTCGCAGGTCGCCCGTCGGGGCCTCGCCGCCGTTGACTCCCTCCCGCCCACCGAGCGGGCCTTCGTCGCCCGCGACCTCTCCTGCCCCCGCGATGCCTATTGGGAGCGCTTCAAGGGCGTGATGGGGGACATGAGCGGCCACGGCACGCCGATGAGCGCGGAGCAGGTCGAGGCGATGGTCTGGCGCACCTACGAGGCACAGTGCATCAAGGACGAGACGATGGGTGAGGCCGTCGCGGCCGCGCACCTCGCCGCCGGGGCGCTCGTCATCCACGCCAACGGCTCGTTCCACTCCGACTATCGCCTGGGCACGGTCGACCGCGCCCAGCGCCGGGCCCCGAAGGCCCGCACGATGGTCGTGAGCTTCGTCCCCGTCGCCGATCTCGACACGGCGCTCAGCCGCGACCAGCGGAAGCTCGGCGACTTCGTCGTCTTCACCCTCGCGCCGACACGCTGAACCGCGGCGCTGGCGGCGGCCGACCGGTCGTCGCCAGCGGGGACGTGCACCGGTCGGCATCCCCCGATCGGCCGAGTAGATTTCTGACTATGTCGACCCCCCCGATCGCGAGCGTCTTCAACGACGCATACGCCGCCGAGCAGTTCGAGGCTTACCGACGCGACCCGGCCTCCGTTGAGGAGTCGTGGCGCCAGTTCTTCCGCTTCGCCGAAGAGGCGATGGGCCGCGGGCCCGCCGGCATCGGCGGCGCCACCGATCCCGACCACGACCGGAAGGTCGCCGGGGCGGCGCGCTACACCACCGCCATCCGCACCTTCGGCCACCTCGCGGTCCCGATCGATCCGCTCGGCTCGCCGCCGCCGGGCGCCGCGGAGCTGACGCTCGAGTTCCACGGGATCACCGACGCCGACCTCGACGCCGTCTCCGGCGCGTCGCTCGGCTTCCCGCACCTCGCCACCGCACGCGACGTCGCCGCGCGGCTCCGCAAGCGCTACTGCACCAACCTCGCCGTCGAGGTCGGGCACCTCGGCTCCGAGGAGGAGCGCGCCTGGTTCCGGCAGCTCTTCACCGAGGAGCAGCTCACCCGTCCGCTCACGGCGGAGGAGAAGCAGCAGGTGCTGCGTCGCCTCACCGAGGTGGACGGCTTCGAGCGGTTCCTCGGACGCACCTTCGTCGGCTACAAGCGCTTCTCCATCGAAGGGACCGACGCGATGGTCCCGATGCTCGACACGGTGATCACCGAGGCCGCGGCCGCGGGGGCACGACACGTCGCGATCTCGATGGCGCACCGCGGCCGCATCAGCGTCCTCGCGCACATCCTCGGCAAGCCCGTCGCGCAGATCTTCGGCGAGTTCCAGGGTCGCCACGATCACCTCGGTGGCATGTCCACCGGCGACGTGAAGTACCACCTCGGCTTCGACGGCACGCGCACCACGCCGCACGGCCCGGTCGAGGTCTCGCTCGTGCCGAACCCGAGCCATCTCGAGATCGTGAACCCCGTGCTGCAGGGGCGCGCCCGCGCGCTGCAGCGCACCGCCGACGGCGGGCGCGACGAGCACGCGGTGGTCCCGATCTGCATCCACGGCGACGCCGCCTTCCCGGGCGAGGGGATCGTCCCCGAGACGATCAACATCTCGCGCCTTCGCGCGTACCGCGTGGGCGGCACGATCCACCTGATCGTCAACAACCAGGTCGGCTTCACCACGGACCCCATCGACGCGCGCTCCACGCGGTACGCGAGCGATGTCGCGAAGGGGTATGAAATGCCGATCATCCACGTGAACGCCGACGACGCCGAGGCGTGCGTGATCGCGATGCGCATCGCCGTCGCCTACCGCACGCGCTTCGGGAAGGACTTCCTCGTCGACCTCGTCGGCTACCGCCGCTGGGGCCACAACGAGGGCGACGAGCCGACCTTCACGCAGCCGCAGCTCTACGAGCGCATCAAGGCGCATCCGACGCCGCGGCAGGTGTGGGGTGCACGGCTCGTCGCCGAGGGCGTCGTGACGGCCGCGCAGGTCGACGCGATCGACGGCGAGGTCGCCGCCGGCTTCCAGTCCGCCTTTGACGCCTCGAAGGCCGTGCCGGCGGGCCACGCGCATGCAGCAGCGCCCGCCACGCTTGAGGCGGTGCACACCGCCGTCCCGGCCGAGACGCTCACCGCGTGGAACGAGGCGCAGCTCACCTATCCCGCGGCCTTCACCCCGCACCCGCGCCTCGCCAAGCAGCTCGAGCGCCGGCGCGAGGCGATGGGGGACGCGGGCGGCATCGATTGGGGCCACGCGGAATCGTTGGCCTTCGCGTCGATCCTCGCGGAGGGGATGCACATCCGGCTCAGCGGCCAGGACGTGGAGCGCGGCACCTTCTCGCACCGCCACGCGGTACTGCACGACGTGACGACGAACGCCACCTACGCCCCGCTCGCGCATCTTCCGGGTGTGACGGCGCGCTTCGAGGTCTACAACTCCGCGCTCTCCGAGATGGCGGTGATGGGCTTCGAGTACGGCTACAGCGTCACCGCGCCGGACACGCTGACCCTCTGGGAGGGGCAGTTCGGCGACTTCGCGAACGTCGCGCAGCCGATCATCGACCAGTTCATCGCCTCGGACCGGGCGAAGTGGGGGCAGGACAGCGGCCTCGTGCTGCTCCTCCCGCACGGCTACGAGGGACAGGGCCCGGAGCACTCGAGCGCACGGCTCGAGCGCTTCCTGCAGCTCTGCGCGGAGGAGAACCTCCGCGTCGCCTACCCGAGCACGCCGGCGCAGTACTTCCACATCCTGCGGCGCCAGGCGCGGCGCGCGCATCGGCGCCCGCTCGTGCTGATGCAGCCCAAGTCGCTGTTGCGCCTCGCGCAGGCGGCCTCCACGCTCGCCGATCTGAGCGGCGGGACCTTCCGTCCGGTGATCGACGATCCGCAGGCGGAGACGAAGCGCGCCGAGGTGAAGCGGCTCGTCTTCTGCACGGGCAAGGTGTACTACGACCTCCTCGCGAAGGGGATTCCCTCGACGGTCGCCGTGGTGCGCGTCGAGGAGCTCTACCCGTGGCCGCACGAGGCGATCGCCGGGATCGTCGACCGCTATCCGAACATCGACGAGGTGGCGTGGGTGCAGGAGGAGCCGAAGAACCAGGGCGCGTGGAGCTTCGTCGCGCCGCGGCTCCGTGTCTCCACCGGGAACGCGCTCGTGATCCGCTACTACGGCCGTCCCGAGCGGGCGAGCCCCGCCGAGGGGTACCCGGCGGAGCACGCGGAGGAGCAGGGGCGGATCGTGACGGAGGTGCTCGAGTCTCCCGTCGCGTCGGTCGGGTCGCGTCGCCCCTCGGGCGCCGCGCGCGTCGGCGCGTAAGGTCGCGGGGATGGGTCGGCCGCGGGTCGTGATCATCGGGGGCGGGTTCGGGGGCCTGAACGCCGCCCGCGCGCTCGCGCGCCCCGACCTCGAGGTGCTGCTGATCGACCGCACGAACCATCACCTCTTCCAGCCCCTGCTCTACCAGGTCGCCACGACCTCGCTCGCGCCGAGCGATGTCACCGCGCCGATCCGCTGGGTGCTCCGGCGGCAGAAGAACGTCACCACCCTTCTCGGCACCGTCGAGTGGATCGATCGCCGCAATCGTTCGATCCGCGTGGTCGGCGAGGGCGACCCGATCCACTACGACTACCTGATTGTCGCGCCTGGGACGCGGCACGCCTACTTCGGGCATCCCGAGTGGGAGCGGTGGGCGCCGGGACTCAAGAGCGTCGAGGACGCGCGACGGATCCGGAAGCGCTTCCTGCTCGCGTTCGAGCGGGCGGAGTGGGAGGACGATCCCGCCGCGCGGCAGGCGCTGCTCACCTACGTGATCGTCGGTGGCGGCCCCACGGGTGTCGAGCTCGCGGGCGTGCTTCCCGAGATGTGCGCGGTCGCGTTTCGACCCGATTTCCGACGGATCGACACGTCCACCGTGCGCGTGATCCTCGTCGAGGGCGGGCCACGCATCCTCCCGGCCTTCCCGCCGGAGCTCTCACAGCGCGCGCACGATGACCTCGTGCAGATGGGTGTGGAGGTGCGCACGAATGCGATCGTCACGCACATCGACGAGGATGGCGTGCAGATCGGTGACGAGCGGATCCGCTCGCAGTCGGTGTTCTGGGCGGCAGGGAACGCCGCGTCGCCCCTGCTGCAGACCCTCGACGTCCCGCTCGACGGGGCAGGGCGCGCCATCGTGGGCCCGGAGCTCACCGTCCCCGACGATTCACGTGTCTTCGTGATCGGGGACGCCGCATCGGTGCGCATCGCGGACGGGAGCGAGGTCCCCGCCGTCGCGCCGGCGGCCACGCAGATGGGGAAGCACGCCGCCGCGAACATCCTCGCACAGCTCGCCGGCGCCCCGATGCGGCCGTTCCGCTACTTCAACAAGGGCGACCTCGCGACGATCGGCCGCCACAAGGCGGTCGCGTCGTTCTTCGGCGGGAAGCTCCGCTTCGCCGGCCACCTCGCCTGGTTCGTCTGGCTCTTCGTGCACGTGATGTTCCTGGTCGGCTTCCGCAACCGGGTCAGCGTGCTGATGCAGTGGGCGTACAACTATCTGTTCTTCGAGCGCGGCGTCCGGCTGATCACGGAGACGGAGGACGCCTCGATGTCACGGCATCCGGCAAAGACGGGGAAGACAGGGGAGTACGAGACGCCGTCACGGCCAGCGGTCGACTGAACACGCAACGCGGATGGTGAGCGCGTCAGCACCAACAGTCGGGTACCCCACCGCGCGGCACGAGCGACGTCGTTAGCGGCCCGGGGTTTCCGTCGGCGCTGGAATATGCCGCTCGATCCCCAGCCCCAACCCGATCGTGATCGCTGCCAGCGCCGCCCCCGTGAAGAACGGCACGCCCTGCCCGAGATAATCGAAGGCGAACCCCGCCCAGATCGGGCCGATCACGCGCGCAATCCCCCCGAACGTCTGCTGCACCCCCATATACAGCCCGCGCTCGTGATTCGGGATCACCTGTGACAGCATCCCCGTGACACACGGGAAGGTGAACGCCGTGCCGAGCGGGATGAGCAGCACCGCCAGCGCCAGCGTGACGTAGTTCGTCGTGAACGGCAGCGCACCCAAGCCCAGCGCGAGCAGCGTCTGCCCGATGCGGGAAAGGCGCGGTTCGCGGAACCGATCGACCGCCGGGCCGAGCACGAGCGCACGCGCGACGACGGAGATGACCCCGATATAGGTGAAGACCCACCCGATCTGCCCCACGCCGACCTGGAACCGCGCATTCAAAAAGAGCGCGAGAATCGCCGTCATCCCCTGGAACGCCCCCATCCCCACCGCGTACATCCAGATCAATCGCGACGCCGGCTCCATCGGGTGCGAGATGACACGGCGGACCGCGGTCCCCGAACGCTGGACCTTCGGGCGTTCGTGAGCGGCGGCCCCCGCGAACTCATTCGACTCGGTGAGATACCGGAACGCGAACGTCATCGTCACGAGCGTGAGCCCGAACGCCACGAGCCCAGGCCCCGCGTTGCCGAAGAGCTTGGCCGCCCCGGACCCGAGCACGGGGCCGAGCGCGACGCCGGCGTTCGTGGCGGCAGAGAGCCACCCGAGCGTCTTCGCCCGATCCTTCGGCTCGGTGGCGTCGGCCACATAGGCTTGGATGACCCCGGTGGTGCCGCCCCCCGCTCCCTGGATGATCCGCGACAGGAAGAGCAGCTCGAGCGAGTTCGCGAAGGCGAATCCGACGTACGCAATCCCGCTCGCGGCCATCCCCACCAGCAACGCGGGGCGCCGCCCGAAGCGGTCCGACACGCGGCCCCAGAAGGGGGCGCTGACGAGCTGGGCGACCGCGAACGAGGAAACCAGGAGCGCAATGACCGCCCCCTCCCCCCCCATCCCCAGCGCGTCGAAGAGCCGCCAGAGCGGCCCCTCCCCGACGAACCGCTGCGCATAGAAGGGCATCAGCGGGAGCACCATCGGGAGCCCCACCATGTCCAGGAACGCCGTCACCATCAGTACGACCAGCTTGCCCAGCGGAGCCTCGCTACGAGAGTCGGGGGAAAGATAGCCGATGGCCCTGGGCGATACGCGTCACCACCCACGCACCGGGCCACATGGGTAGCCATCGGCGCGACCACCGTTAGTGCCATCCCCAGGGAACATCCCGACCCCGGCGTCAGGCCTTCCCTCTGTGGCGCCCCGCCGGTTGGGACGTACCTTCTCCCCGTGCTCGAGATCATCGGCGGCGCGGCCCGGGAATCGCTCGAGTCGTTCGGCGCGGCGGGGAAACTGACCGCGGAGGCCGTGCGGTCCGCACGCGACGTGCGCACCTGGTGGCCCAACCTCTCGCTGCAGGCCCGGCAACTCGGCGTCGACTCCCTCCCGATCGGGACGCTCATCGCCCTCTTCACGGGCGTCGTCCTCGCCCTCCTCGCGAGCTACAGCTTCACGGGGGCGGTCCCGCGCTACCTCGTCGGCACCCTCGTCCAAAAGACGGTGATGATGGAGCTGGCTCCGGTCCTCACCGGGCTCGCCCTCGCCGGCCGGGTGGGGGCGAATATCGCCGCCGAACTCGGCACGATGCGGGTGACCGAACAGATCGACGCGCTCGAGACGCTCTCCTACGACCCGATCGCCTACCTCGTGGTGCCGCGGGTCCTCGCGGGCGTGATCATGTTCCCGATCGTGGTGGGGGTGGCGATGTTCGTCGGCCTCGGCGCCGGATGGGCCGCCTCCCTCGGCCTCCTCGACCTCTCCTCCACCGAATTCCTGAAGGGCGCCCGGCTCTTCTTCGACATCTTCGATGTCCGCTACGGCCTGGTGAAGGCGGCCAGCTTCGGCTTCGCCGTCTCGCTGCTCGGGTGCGTCAACGGCCTCCGCGCCCACGGCGGCGCCCAAGGGGTCGGGGGCGCCGCGACCCACGCCGTCGTGCAGTCCGCCATCATGATCCTGGTGCTCGACGCCTTCTGGGCGGTCGTCTGGCTCCTCGGGAGGACCCCGTGAAGACCCGTTCGAACGATTGGCTCGTCGGCCTCACCATCGTCGTGACGATGGGATTCGTCGTCGCCGCGACCCTCTTCCTCCAACAGACCGAGATCGGCCGCAAGCGCGACACGGTCTCGGCTCACTTCCGCGACATCGGAAGCCTCCAGGTCGGGAACGCGGTCGTGATTCGCGGCGTCGTCTCGGGCCGCGTGAAGCAGATTGCGCTCGCGCCGAAGGACTGGGTGGTGGTCGAGATGGAGTTCGACCAGACCACGACGCTCCCCGACGATCCGGTGGTGCTGTTGCAGGCGTCGAGCCTCTTCGGCGAGTGGCAGGCGATGATCACCTCGCGCGCCGGCGTCCCCGAGAACCGCGACGTCGTGGCGCAGGTGGAGGACACCCGCGACGCGCCGAGCGCGACCCTCCCCGGTGCGGTCCTCCCCGACATCGCCCAACTCACCACCGTCGCGGGCGGCATCGCCGGAAACGTCGCCTCGGTGGCCGAGCGGGTGCGCACCGCGTTCAACGACACCGCCGCCCTCGAGCTTCGCGCGTCGATCCGCAACTTCAGCGTCCTCTCCGGCGACCTCGCCCGCGCCGTCCGCGCGCAGTCGCAGAATCTCGACTCCCTCGCGGTGACGGCGCGCGCCGGCCTCGCCGACGTCGCCGCCTCCTCGGCCGCCCTCCGCCGCACGATGCAGCGCGTCGACACCGCCACGTCGACGGGTGCGCTCGAGGAGATCCTCGCCGAGAGCCGCGTGGCCTCACGGAACCTGCGGCTCGCGACCGAGCGGTTCGAGACGCTGTCGCAGGCCCTCGCCGCCTCGGAAGCCAACCTCCGCGGGGCCATCGGCAAAGCTGACACCGTGATGGGACGCATCGAACGCGGGGAAGGGTCGATCGGGCTCCTCGTGAACGACCCGCGCCTCTATCGCAACGCCGATTCGCTCCTCGTGGAACTGCGGACGCTGATCGTGGATGTGCGTCGCGACCCCAAGCGGTACTTTTCCGTCCGCGTGTTCTAGGCCTCCGCCACGGCGGGGGTGACCCTCCCCCTCCCCGTCCGGAGCCATCGTCGATGTCGAACCGCCGCGAGTTCCTCGCCTCCGCCTCCACCCTCGGCGCGGCCGTCGCGCTCGGGGCGCACCCCACCGAAGCGCTCGCCGCCGAGGCGGAGTCCCTCCAGCAGGGCACCGGGCTCCCTCCGGCCATCCAGGCGCTCCGCCCGATGCGCGATGGCGTGGTGCCGATCAGTGTGACGGAACGACAGGGGCGGATCGAGAAGGCGAGACGCCTGATGCGCGAGCAGGGGATCGACGCCCTGATGCTCACCGGCGGGACCTCGATGGTCTACTTCACCGGCATCCAGTGGGGGAACAGCGAGCGGCTCCTCGCCGCCTTCATCCCCGCCACCGGCCGCCCCTTCCTCGTGACGCCGAAGTTCGAGGAGGAGCGGGCGATGGAGCAGGTCGCGCTCGGCCCGATGCAGGGCACCGCCGACGTCTACCCGTGGGAGGAGCACGAGGACCCGTACGCGGTGATCGCCACCGCGCTCCGTGCGCGCGGCCTCACCACCGCGACGATTGCCTGCGAAGAGACAGTCCGGTTCCAGTTCACCCACGGCGTCACGAACCTCCCCGCGGTGAAGGTCGTCGACGGCACTCCCGTGACCGCCGGTTGCCGGATGGTGAAGGACGCCCACGAGCTCGCGCTGATGCGGCACGCGAGTGCGGTGACGCTCAAGGCGTATGAGGCGGCGTGGAAGTCGCTCCGCGAGGGGATGACCCAGGATGAGTTCGGTCGACTGGTCTCGCAGGCGCACAGCCGGCTCGGCTACTCCGGCAGCGCCGGCGTGCAGGTCGGGAAGTTCTCCGCGCTCCCGCACGGCTCGGCGACCCCGCAGGTCATCCGTGAGGGGAGCATCCTCCTCATCGACGGCGGGTGCAAGGTCGAGGGGTACAGCTCCGACATCTCGCGCACCTTCGTGCTCGGACGCCCCACCCAGAAGATGAAGGACGTCTTCGAGATCGAGTTCCGCGCCCAGACCGCGGCGCTGCGCGCTGCACGCCCCGGGCTCCCCTGCGAGGCGGTCGATGCAGCGGCGCGGAAGGTGATCGTCGACGCGGGCTACGGCCCCGACTATAAGTACTTCTCGCATCGCGTCGGCCACGGCATGGGGATGGACGGGCACGAGTGGCCGTACCTCGTCCGCGGCAACACGCGGCTCCTCGAGCCGGGGATGGTCTTCAGCGACGAGCCGGGGATCTACATCCCGGGTGAGTTCGGCATCCGACTCGAGGACGATATGGTCATCACCGAGACCGGCGCTGAACTCTTCACGCCGCAGTCGGAGAGCCTCGAGAAGCCGTTCTGAGGCGACGGCATCCTGCCGCACGAGTCGGCCTGATGCAAGACGCCCCGCCGCGCACGATGCGCGGCGGGGCGTCTGCCGTTCGGGAGGGCTCGGTCAGGGCACGATCGTCGGTGCCGGAATCGCGATCCCGCCGATCGAGAGCGCCTTCGCCTTGTCGTTCAGCGCCGGCAGGTCCTTCGTCACCACCTCCTGCCAGACAAGACGCATCCGGTCCCAGCGGCCCGCCAGCTCCTCGAGCCGCACCGCGGCCGCGGCGGTCGGACGTCCCTCGGGCCCGCCGGAGATGTAGCCGTTGGTCCCGGTGACATTGCCGTAGAGCTCGGCCCACTGATTGTCGAGCTGCCCCGCGAACCGGATGGGATCCTGCCCACTCCGGCTCTGGGTCTGCGTGAAGCCGACCTCGAGCCGGCGCATCTTGGCCGCGAGCGAGTCCACCTGCGCCTGCAACGCCGACTCGGCGCCCACGCGCTTCGCGGCCGCCATCAGCGCCTCCATCTGCGCGCGGACGTCACGCAGGTCCTTCATCGTGCGATGCAGCGCGTCCATCGAGTCGCGCACCGCGCTCGCGAGCCGGAACTGCGCCGCGTAGTCCGCGGCGGTGATCTGCGGGAGCCGCGGGTCCGGGAGCACGGTGACCGTGCGCTTCATCGTGACGCCGTTGGCGGTGAGCGTGGCCTCGTAGGTGCCCGGCGGTGCCTTCACCCCGCCGGTGTACCCCCACAGCACCTGCCCGTCGACCGCATGCGGCCCGGGATAGGTGAGGTCCCAGATCACGCGATGCATCCCGCGCGCCACCGGGAGCCGCATCGTGCGCTGCGCGCGCGAGGTGGTGCTGTCGGAGGTGAGGCGACGCACGACGCGCTGCTGCGCATCACGGATCTCGATGGTGACCGGTGCGGTCGCCGCGCTCCCGAGCCAGTAGTGCAGGATGGCACCGTTGTCCGGCTGGTCGGGGAGGCCGGGCTGCGGATCGAACGGATCGGTACCCTTCTGCACGCGCACCGCGGGCGCGGGCGTGAACAGATGCGCCGCGGCCCCCGTGACGCCGGCCGAGAGCTCGCG
>JACCDL010000675.1_pt1 | contig 13849 bp, 9 predicted proteins | sample 7441931 | NCBI WGS metagenome assembly JACCDL01 (sample SAMN15323437, study PRJNA562643) | freshwater metagenome | isolation source: river surface water | place: USA:Blue River Watershed | collected 2017-08-16 | reverse complement strand
ACGCTATAATTTAAGGCTTGAGTAGATGGGTCGGTAGCTCAGTCGGTAGAGCAGCGGACTTTTAATCCGTTGGTCGCGAGTTCGAATCTCGCCCGACCCACCAAATACTCAAACCCTTTTAAAACCCTGCATCGCTAGCCGTTGTGGGGTTTTTTCTTTGGGGTTTTTCTTGGGTTTGTGTCAAATTATCAAGCCGATCCCGTCTCGAGCTCTAATTTTTCAAGTGCCTCTGACCAAGACAGCCACTGAGCTTCCAACTCTTCCAATTCAATGTTGACTGATTTAAGCAGTTTTCCAGTCTCGGCAATTTCGGCTGGGGAGATCGGGGAAGCGAGTTTGCTTTCGAGGCTTAGCTTTTGTGCTTCTAGTTGGGCTATTTTTTGGTCTGCTTGTTCAATCGATTTTTTCAAAGGTTTTTTCAACGCCGACTTTTGCTGCCGTTGCAAAGCATCTTCCTTTTTTTGCTCTGGTGTGCGATTGATTTGCTTGCTGGCGATATGGATGTCTGCAATAGGCTTTGCACTTTTGGCGGCTGCAGGAGTGGGCAGTGAAATGGGCTGAACTTGTGAATCTTTTTGTGAGTCGCTCGCTTTGGCCTCTTCCCGAAGTCGTTTTGATTCTTCGAGCAAGTAGCGCTGGTAATCATCAAGGTCGCCATCGAAAGGCTTTATTTCACCTCGGCCTACCAGCCAAAACTCGTCGCAGACAGCGCGCAGAAGTGCTCGGTCGTGGCTAACCAGCATGACCGTGCCTTCAAACTCATTGAGCGCCATGGAGAGCGCTTCACGCGTGGCTAAATCCAAGTGGTTGGTGGGTTCGTCCAGTAACAACAAATTGGGTCTTTGCCAAACGATCATTGCCAAGACCAGTCTGGCTTTTTCACCCCCGCTCATGGAGCCAACACTTTGCTTCACCATGTCGCCCGTGAAATTGAAGGTGCCTAAAAAATTTCGGAGATCTTGTTCGCGGCCAGACTGGCCTGGCGTGGGTCCGAGTTCTTTGACCAATCGAATCATGTGCTCAAGCGGGTTGTCTGCAGGGTGAAGAACGTCAAGTTCTTGCTGTGCAAAATAACCAATGTTCAAGCCTTTGCCTTCTGTGAGTTCACCCGACAATGCTTTGATACTTCTTGCAATGGTTTTGACCAAGGTCGATTTACCTTGTCCATTGGCACCCAAAATACCAATGCGCTGGCCAGCCAATACCGATTTATTGACTTGCCGCACGATGATCTTTTCTTCGCCATCCACCAAATAGCCCAGATTGGCATCGCTGATGGCCAGCATGGGATTGGGCAAATTGAGAGGTTCTTTGAATTCAAAGGTGAAGTCTGCATCCGCAAGCACCGGTGCAATTTTTTCCATGCGCTCTAGCGCTTTCACACGACTTTGAGCTTGTTTCGCCTTGCTGGCTTTGGCTTTAAAGCGGTCAATGAATTTTTGCAAATGGGCAATCTTGTCTTGTTGCTTAGAGAAAGAGGCCTGTTGCAATTCAAGCTGTTGTGCTCTCAGAGTTTCAAACGAACTGTAATTGCCGCCATACCGATTGAGCTTCGCGTGCTCAATGTGCAAAGTGACATCGGTGACCGCATCCAGAAATTCTCGATCGTGGCTGATCACAATCATGGTGCCCACATAGCGTTTTAGCCAAGCTTCTAGCCAAACCAATGCATCTAAGTCCAAGTGGTTGGTGGGTTCATCCAGAATTAACAAATCGGATGGGCACATGAGTGCACGGGCCAACTGAAGGCGCATTCGCCAACCACCTGAGAAGCTGTTGACAGGCTGATCTAACTCAGAAGTTTTAAAACCAAGACCTAAAATGAGAGATTGAGCACGAGGAACCGCGTCATGTTCGCCAGCATCGGCCAGGTCGACGTAAACATGGGCCATCGCCATGCCATCTTCTGCGAGTTCCGCAGCGTGAAGTGTGGCTCTCAATTCCGCCAAGCGCGTATCGCCACCGAGCACAAAGTCTGTGGCACTTTCTTCTGTCTCTGGCATGTTTTGAGACACTTGGGCTAGGCGCCATTGCTTTGGCATGGAAAAGTCGCCGCCGTCTTCATGAAGCGTGCCATTGAAAAGAGCGAAGAGGGTGGATTTGCCAGCGCCATTGCGCCCCACCAAACCCACTTTTTCACCAGGATTCAAAGTGACGGAAGCAGCATCGAGCAACACTTTGGCGCTTCTGCGCAAGGTGACATTTTTGAGTTGAATCATGAAAGAGTTTTAAACTTAAGAAGTGCTTCTTTGGTAAGCAATAAGACTTGATCTTCGCCAGCACTGGTGTCTAACCAGACGGCTTCAAGTCGAGGAAAAGCGGCTTCAAAGTGTTCTCGCTCGTTGCCAATTTCTAGAACCAAGATAGCTTGATCGTTCATGTGATCGGGCAGATCAATGAACATGGCTTGAATGAAATCCATGCCATCTGACCCACCCGCCAGCGCCAACGTAGGCTCTGCCAGAAACTCTTGTGGCAAGCTTTGCATGCTGGCCTCACACACATAGGGTGGATTGCAGATGATGCAATCAAACTTTTGAGTCAGGCTTTTGAGGCCATCACTTTCAAGCAACTGGATGCGATCGGTGAGTTGATGCTTTTCAACATTGATTTGGGCAACAGCCAAGGCATCCTTTGAGATGTCGACTGCCGTGACCTTGATGTCGGGGTAAGCCATTGCGCACAAAACAGCCAAGCTGCCATTGCCAGTACAGAGATCTAAAAATGCATGCGAGCTTTCAGAAAGCCAGCCATCAAATGCACCATCGGCAATGAGCTCGGCAATGAAGCTGCGCGGCACAATGCTTCGTTCGTCTACATAAAAGGGAATGCCTTGGAGCCAGGCTTCTTGAGTGAGATAGGCCGCGGGTTTGCGAGTTTGAATACGCTGGTCAATGAGGGCTTGGCATGCTTGGATGTTTGCCAAAGCCAGATTGGCGACGTCAAGCTCAGGCTGCAATGCCAAGACCTGCTCCTGCAGTTGCTTGAGATCTTCGGTCAGGTCAAGGTCTAAAGGCAATTTGAGTTGCCACAAAACAAGCCACGTTGCTTCGTCTATGGCGGTCAATGTGCCTTGACCATAAGCAAGTTGGGCTTGTTCCAGTTGATCAGCGCTGGTTCGTATGAGTTGCTTTAAATCCATTGCGAAAAAGCCTTAAGGCGCTTGACCCTTGTCTGCTGCGCAGGCTTGATTCAGATTCAGCAAGACTGACTTGTAAATGTTTTTCAGTGGCTCAATATCGGCCAGCGCAACATGCTCATCAATTTTGTGAATGGTGGCATTGGGCGGGCCCAACTCGATCACTTGGGGGCAAGTTTGCGCGATGAACCGGCCATCGCTCGTGCCTCCTGTGGTGGACAGTTCTGTTTGAAGCCCCGTCACACTGTGAATGGCTTCTTGCACCGCTTTCACCAAGGTGCCAGGGGTTGTGAGAAAGGGCAGTCCACCCAATGTCCAATCGATTTCAAATTTCAAGTGGTGCTTGCGCAAAACATCTGTGAATCTCTTTTTCAAAGTAGCTTCGGTCGACTCGGTGCAAAAGCGAAAGTTGAAGTCAATGGTCATTTCGCCAGGAATGACATTGGTGGCGCCCGTTCCTGCTTGAACATTGCTAATTTGCCAGCTGGTGGGCGGGAAAAATTCATTGCCCTGATCCCACACCATGCTGGCCAACTCGGCCAACGCGGGTGCTGCACGGTGAACGGGGTTGTCGGCCAACTGTGGATAGGCAATGTGTCCTTGTACTCCTTTCACAACCAACTTGCCACTGAGCTAGCCTCGGCGACCATTTTTAATCATGTCGCCAGTTTGTTTGACGGAAGTGGGTTCGCCAACAATGCAGTAGTCGGGTGTTTCCTTGCGCTCATGGAGTGTTTTGCATATGCGCACGGTGCCATCTAGGGCGGGGCCTTCCTCATCGCTGGTGAGCAAAAATGCGATGCCCAAGGCTGGGTTGGGGCATTCTTGGTAAAACTCTTGGGTGGCAACCACCATGGCAGCCAGCGAGGTTTTCATGTCACTTGCACCACGCCCAAACAATTTGCCATCGCGGTGTGTAGGGGTAAATGGATCGCTCGTCCATTGCTGAAGGGGGCCTGTGGGCACCACATCGACATGGCCCGCAAACGCCAAGGTTTGACCCGAAGTGCCCGATTTTTTGGCCCAAAGGTTGCGAACTCGAAAGTTGTCGGGTCCTAAATCAATCACTTCACATTGAAATCCCAAAGGTTCTAGTTGCGAATTGATCAGTGCTGTGCAGCCGCCATCTTCAGGCGTGACCGAGGGCATGGAGATCAGTTGCTCTGCCAGCCTGAGTGTGGCGCTCATGATGACCTACCTGAACGAATGAAGCGAGCAATGCGCTGCGCGGCTTCTAAGCACTCTGATGTCTCAGCAACCAAGGCCATTCGAACGCGGCCTTGTCCGGGATTGGCCCCGTTCATGGTTCGTCCAATGAAGCTTCCTGGTAATACCGTGACGTGCTCCTTGGCATACAGTTCACGTGCAAAATCGGTATCGCTGTTGTGCCATTCGGCTGGCACACCCGCCCACAAATAAAAGCTGGCATCCGGCAGTTTGACGTCCATCACTTCGCTCAGTACGGGTGTCACTTGTGCAAATTTAGTGCGATACAGATTGCGGTTTTCAATGACATGGGCCTCATCGTTCCAGGCTGCAATGCTGGCAGCTTGAACCACGCCGCTCATGGCGCAGCCATGGTAGGTGCGATAAAGCAAAAAGTCTTTGATGATGGCGGCATCGCCGGCCACAAAGCCGCTTCGCAAGCCTGGCACATTGCTGCGCTTAGACAAACTGGTGAAGGCAATCAAGCGTTTGAAATCTTTGTAGCCCAAAAGTGAAGCGGCTTCTAGCCCACCCAATGGCGGCTCATCTCTGAAATATATTTCGCTATAGCACTCGTCTGAAGCAATCACAAAGCCGTATTTTTCGCTCAGTTCAAAGAGAGTTTGCCACTCCGACAAGGGCATGATTTTTCCGGTGGGGTTGCCTGGCGAGCAGACAAACACCAGCTGTGTTTTGCGCCAGATGGCCTCAGGAACAGCTTTCCAGTCGGCTGTAAAGTCGTTTTCTGGCGCATTGGCCACGTAGTAGGGCTCCGCCCCTCCCAATAGGGCTGCACCTTCATAAATTTGATAAAAGGGATTGGGGCTGACGACGCGAGCGCCAGCTTGGCTAGGGTCTAGGACGGCTTGGGCAAGGGAAAACAGGGCTTCCCGCGATCCATTGACAGGCAAAATTTGCGTAGCGGCTGCAATTTCAATGCGATAGCGGCGCTTGAGCCACTCCGCACAAGCGTCCCTCATGCGCAATTCGCCTGCTGTGGCTGGATATCCAGACAGTGCTGTATCGAGAGACTTTTCCAGCGCTCTTTTGATGAATTCGGGGGTGGCGTGTTTGGGCTCACCAATGCCCAGGCTGATGTGAGCTCGATCTGTAGGGGGTGTCGCACCGGCAAACAATTGACGCAAGCGCTCGAATGGGTAGGGTTGGAGGGTGGCCAGTAGGGGATTCATCCCGCAATTATCCGGGATTGTGGTGTCATTTTTGCTCTCAATTTCAAGTGAATTCTGGCTTGATGGGCTCATTGGGTCGGTTAACATGGCATCTTCGGGCACAAGGTGTGCCCCTCGACCCTATTTCTGACTGCTGTGCGCCTCAATTCCATCAAATTATCTGGATTCAAATCCTTTGCGGAACCCACCAATTTTGTCTTGCCTGGGCAATTGGTCGGTGTTGTCGGACCCAACGGTTGCGGTAAATCCAACATCATGGATGCCTGTCGCTGGGTTTTAGGCGAGTCCAAAGCCTCTGAGTTGCGTGGCGAGTCCATGCAAGACGTGATCTTCAATGGCACCAACACCCGAAAAGCGGCAAGTCGAGCCAGCGTTGAGCTGGTTTTTGACAATGCTGACAATCGCGCTGGGGGTCAATGGGGTCAGTTTGCAGAAATTGCGGTCAAGCGTGTTTTAACCCGCGATGGCAACAGCAGTTATTTCATCAACAACCAGCCCGTTCGCCGTCGCGATGTTCAAGACGTTTTCTTGGGCACGGGCCTTGGCCCTCGCGCATACGCCATCATTGGCCAGGGCACCATCAGCCGCATCATTGAATCAAGACCTGAAGAATTGCGTTTGTTTCTTGAAGAGGCGGCCGGTGTTTCCAAATACAAAGAGCGTCGCCGCGAAACAGAAAACCGTTTGTCTGACACCCGAGAGAATTTGACGCGGGTTGAAGACATTCTGCGTGAACTCAATGCCAACCTTGAAAAATTGGAAAAACAGGCTGAAGTAGCACAGCGCTTCAATGATTTAAAAGCTGACAGTACTTTGAAGCAGCAACAGCTTTGGTTTTTTAAACGGGCTGATGCTGAGTCAGATCAGGTCAAAATCAAAGCCGATGTCGATAAGGCGGTGATTGATTTAGAGGCTCGAATTGCTGATCTTCGCCACGTGGAAGCAGATCTCGAAACAGTGCGTCAAGCGCATTACGCCGCGGGCGATCAGGTTAACCAAGCGCAAGGTCTTTTGTACGAAGCCAGTGCCGAAGTTGGCCGACTTGAGGCAGAAATTCGCTTCGTCGTCGAAGGACGTCAGCGTGCAGAGCAGCGCTTGACCCAATTGCAAGCGCAAACCGCCGATTGGTCCGATCGGCAAATTCAAGCACAAGCCGAACTTGAATCCTTGGCAGAACAAGCATTGCAAGCTGAAGATCAGTCCATCACGCTGGCTGCGCAGGTTGAAGATCAAGCCCAAGCCTTGCCAGAATTGGAAGAAGCTTTGCGCCAAGCGCAAGCCAAAGCCAATGAACAACGCGGTAGCGTCGTTCAGGTTCAGCAGCAAATTCAAGTGCTCGCTGCTGATCAGCGCAACATTGAAGACCAAACGCGCCAGCTCACACTCAGGCGGGAACGTTTGGTGGCTGATCGAAATGCTTTGGATGCGCCCGATGAGCAGAAACTCGCCCAATTAAAAGAGCAGCTGGCACAAGCAGACGCTTTGGCCAAGGAGAGCCATGCTCGACTTGAAGAATTGGAGTCGCAAACCCCCTTGCTCGATCAAGAGCGCCGCGATCAACAGCAGGCCGTGAACGACGAATCGGCCAAGTTGGCTGATCTCACCGCCAAAATTGAAGCGCTTAAATCGCTCCAAGAAAAAGTCAAAACCGATGGCAAGCTCAAGCCTTGGCTGACCAAGCATGGCTTGGAAGGGCTGCAGGGTTTGTGGAGCAAGATTCACATGGAGCCCGGTTGGGAAAATGCCATGGAGTCGGCACTTCGGGAGCGTTTGTCTTCCCTTGAAGTGTCTCGCTTAGACATGGTGAAGTCGTTTGCGCTTGACACACCGCCTGCCAAACTTTCGTTTTATTCACCGCCCAACGCAAGTCAATCGACTGCGCGCAAAGGCCTGCCTGCAGCGTGTCGACCACTTTCGGATTTGCTCAGACTTTCGGATGCGGGCCTCACAGCCCTATTGACCGATTGGTTGCAGGGCTACTTCACAGCGCCTTCGCTGGAAGATGCCATGGCTTGGCGTGACCAACTTCAGGGCTCTGAGTGTTTGGTGGTTCAAGCGGGCCACGCTATCGGCAAGCACAGCGTCAGTTTTTATGCGCCCGATTCAGAGCAAGCAGGCCTTTTGGCCCGTGCGCAAGACATCGAAAACTTTGAAAAACAGTTGCGAGCCCAAACCCTCATTGCGGAAGAGACTCGAACAGCTTCCGTGCGAGCAGAAGCTGCTTACTCCGATGCGGCTCAGCGCTTGGTGTCTGTGCGCCAAGAAGCCTCAGAGACTCAGTCCAAAGCGCATGAGCTACAAGTAGAAACACTTCGCCTTTCTCAATGGGCTGAGCAAACACGCGCGCGCACCGAACAAATTGCCGGCGACATGTCAGAAGTTGACCTCAGTTTGGAAGATTTGCAAGAGCGTCGAATGACGGCTGAGGGTCGCTTTGAAGAACTTGATATGCAATTGGCCGATAGCCAAGAACGGCATGCTCAATTGGATGAGCGTGTGATAGAGGCCGAGCGAAAATTGTCTGAGTGCCGTGAGCAACAACGCACCTTGGAGCGATTGGCGCAAGAAGCTACGTTTTCACAGCGCAGTCTTGATGCCAGACGTTCAGAGTTGCAGCGAGGACTTGAAACTGCCAGCCAGCAAATCCAAAGCATTGCTGAAGAACAAGAACGTGCAAAAGAAGAGCTTTCGCGCCTTACCGATGCTGCGGCCCAAGCTGGTTTGCAAAATGCGCTGGCCATGAAAATGGAACGCGAGAAGGTATTGGGCATCAAGCGCAGTGAATACGATGATCTGACGTCCCGTTTGCGCGCCAGCGATGAACGCCGTATGGGTTTTGAGCGTGAGCTCGACCCACTGCGTCAAAAAATCACCGAGCTGCAACTTAAAGAGCAAGCTTCTCGCTTGGGCCTTGAGCAATACACGCAGTTGTTAGTCGATGCAGAAGCCGATTTAGAGTTGTTGGCCAAATCCATTGAAGATGGCAATGTGCGACTGACAGGCTTGCAATCTGAAATTGATCGACTCAATCGGGAAATTGCAGCTTTGGGCGCTGTTAACTTGGCGGCTTTGGACGAACTGACCGTTGCGCGTGAACGCAAGATTTTCCTAGACGCGCAAACTGCCGACTTGACCGAGGCCATGACCACCTTGGAAGATGCCATCAAGAAAATTGATGCCGAAACCAGAGATCTTTTGGGCGGCACTTTCAAAATTGTCAATGAACATTTCGGTCGCATGTTCCCCGAATTGTTTGGCGGTGGCAACGCACGCTTGGTCATGACGGGCGATGAAATTTTGGACTCGGGTGTTCAGGTCATGGCCCAACCGCCAGGCAAAAAGAACCAAACCATTCACCTTTTATCGGGTGGCGAAAAAGCGCTGACAGCCATTGCCTTGGTTTTTGCTATTTTCCAACTCAACCCAGCGCCATTTTGTTTGTTGGATGAGGTGGATGCCCCCCTGGACGACAGCAACACCGAGCGGTATGCCAAGTTGGTCAAGAGCATGTGCAAGGAAACCCAATTCTTGTTCATCAGTCACAACAAGATCGCCATGGAAATGGCCGAGCAACTGATCGGTGTGACGATGCAAGAGCAAGGTGTTTCTCGCATTGTGGCGGTTGACATGGAGGCCGCAGTGTCAATGGCCGAGTTGACCTAATTGGGCAGATTTTTTTAAACACCCCGTTTGCATTTCAAACATGAACTCATTGCAAAACAGTCTGTTAATCGTAGGTGGTCTGACTCTGGTGGGCGTTGTTTTGTACAACATCTGGACAGCACGCCAGAATGCGCCACGACAAGCTGCACCTGAAATGTCTGGCGCAGGTGTCGATCCAGCTTTAGAGTCAGGTCGCGCAGAGCGCAAAGGCCCTCAAGATCCTTCATTTTTAGAAGATGCTATCGACATTCTTCCTACGCCTGAAAAGAAACCACCTCTAGATGCACTCATTGACGTGATCGCCGCTATTGAGGTGGATGTGCAAGTTTCTGGCGATGCGGCTTTGGCTGCCTTGCCCGCAACTCGCCGCGTGGGTACCAAACCTTTTGCCGTGGAGGGATTGAATGACACAACGGGTGAATGGGAAATGCCTGTTGCGGGTCGTCGCTATCACGCATTTCAAGCCGGTGTTCAGTTGGCCAATCGGGTGGGCCCTTTGAACGAAATCGAATACTCAGAATTTGTGATCAAAGCTCAAGCTTTTGCCGACGCTGTGGGCGGCGCGCCTGAATTTCCCGAGATGTTGGAAGAAGTGGCGCGTGCGAGGGAGCTCGATCAATTTGCCAGCGCGCACGATGCACAACTGAGCTTTACCGTTTGTGCCACCTCGGCAGCATGGAGTCCTGGCTATATTCAGCAACACGCGGCTCGGTGGGGATTTGTTGCCGGGGTCATTCCAGGCCGCATGGTTTTGGCCGCAGCCGTGCAAGGATTGCCGCCCATTTTGTCGCTGTCGTTTGACACGCAAGCGGCCATGGCCGATGACCCTGCTTTGTCAGCCATTCGAGAATTTACGCTGAGCCTTGATGTGCCTCAGGTGCCCCGCGAGGAGCATGCATTTGCGCGCTTGCGAGAAGCTGCACGCATTTTGGGCAAGGAAATGGATGGCGTGATCACCGATGGTGCTGGTCATACCTTGAGCGAGTCCGACTTGAATGCCATCGCACTCGATTTAGAACAACTCTACGATGCGCTAGACCAGCGAGAGTTGTCTGCAGGTTCGCCACAAGCACGTCGTTTGTTTTCTTAACTGAGTCTAGCTTGTCACAGTGAACTTAGATTTGTTTTCAGATTCGCCAGAAGACAAGCCTCAAGCGCTCAGCGCCTTCGAACTGGCCAGTCAAAAAGCCTTACAGCTTCGCCAAATATTGCATCGCTATGCGCATGCTTATTACACCTTGGATGCGCCTGAAGTTCCAGACGCTGAATACGACCGGCTGTTTAGGCAACTCCAAGAGATAGAGCAGCAACATCCTTCGCTGGCTTCGACCGATTCACCCACTCAAAGGGTTGGCGGTGCAGTGTTACCAGAGTTCACATCGGTGCGCCATCAAGTTCCGATGTTGAGCATTCGAACTGAAACCGATACCGGTGCCTCCGGTGCAACTGCTTTTGATGCGCGAGTTAGAAAAGAATTGGCTTTGACTGAAGACGCCCCTCAAGTCAGCTATGTGGCTGAACTCAAATTTGATGGCCTGGCCATGAGCCTGCGCTACGAAAAGGGTGTGTTGGTTCAAGCTGCCACAAGGGGAGACGGAGAGCAGGGTGAAGATGTCACCCACAATATCCGAACCATTGGGCAAATTCCTTTGCAACTGCCTTCAGATGTTCCTGCTGTGTTGGAAGTTCGTGGCGAAGTCTATATGCGACGCGACGACTTTGATGCGCTCAATCAACGGCAGCTTCAAAAAATTGCAGAGGGCATCAAGGGTGAGAAAACCTTTGTCAATCCGCGCAATGCAGCTGCGGGCGCAGTCAGGCAACTCGATTCCAACATTGCGGCTCAGCGTCCCTTGAGTTTTTTCGCTTACGGTTTAGGCGAGGTGGCGGGTTGGCCAGAGGGTCATGCACCTTTTCAGAACCACTATGCCTTGTTGCAAACCCTCAAAGCTTGGGGCTTTCCTGTGGCCATTCAAACCAAGTGTGTCTTGGGTGCATCTGGCCTTGTTGAGTTTCATCAAGAAATTGCGCAACAACGCGACAGCTTGCCTTATGACATTGATGGCGTGGTCTACAAAGTCAATGAACTGGCGCTGCAAGAAAAGCTGGGATTTGTCACCCGAGAACCGCGTTGGGCGGTGGCCCACAAATATCCGGCTCAGGAAGAATTAACCACTGTGTTGGCCATTGATGTGCAAGTAGGGCGGACTGGCAAGTTAACCCCCGTGGCTAAATTAGCGCCCGTTTTTGTGGGTGGCGTCACAGTGACCAATGCCACCCTGCACAACGAAGACGAAGCCCGCCGCAAAGATGTTCGCATTGGCGATACCGTCATTGTGCGGCGTGCTGGCGATGTGATTCCAGAAGTGGTCGGTGTCATTCTGGAAAAACGCCAAGCGGATTCTGAGATTTTTACCATGCCGCATATTTGCCCTGTCTGCGCAAGTCCTGCGGTGCGTGATGAAGACGAGGCTGATTACCGCTGTACGGGCGGTTTGTTTTGTGGGGCCCAACGAAAGCAAGCCTTTTTGCATTTCGCTCAAAGAAGGGCCGTCGAAGTGGATGGCTTGGGTGAGAAGCTCATTGATCAATTGGTCGATGCTGGCGTGATTCGCACTTTGCCTGATTTGTACAAATTAGGCTTAACAGCGTTGGTTCAACTTGACCGCATGGCAGAAAAATCTGCGCTCAATATTTTGAAAGCCTTAGAAGCCTCCAAGGAAACGAGCTTGCCTAGATTTATTTATGGTCTTGGCATTCGGCATGTGGGTGAGGCTACCGCCAAAGAATTTGCGCGTCACTTTGGAACGCTAGACGCTTTGATGAATGCTTCCCTTGAGGAGCTGTTGCAGGTTGCCGATGTAGGGCCCATTGTGGCGCAAAGCGTCTTGACCTTTTTTGCGCAAGCGCACCATCAAGAAATTGTGGCTCAGCTTAGGGCTTGCGGTGTCAGGTGGCCGGAAGGGCCGCCTGCAGAAAGAGCGTCCCTGCCTTTGGCCGGGAAAACCATTGTGCTAACGGGTACATTGCCAAACTTAGGCCGCGATGAGGCCAAAGCCATGTTGGAAGCTGCCGGTGCCAAAGTCGCTGGCTCTGTGAGCCAAAAAACAAGTTATGTGGTCGCGGGGTCTGAGGCCGGAAGCAAGCTTGAAAAAGCCTTGGCTTTAGGGGTTCCAGTTTTGGATGAGCCTGGCCTGTTGGCATTGTTAAAGGGAGATTCAAATGACAGTCCGTGAAATTTTGAAGATGGGCGATGAACGCCTCTTGCGTCAGGCAAAGCCGGTCACGGCATTCAACACGCCAGAATTGATTCAAGGCATTGCCGACATGAAAGAGACCATGATTGCAGCCAGTGGTGCTGGTCTGGCGGCGCCCCAAATTGGCTGGGATATTCAACTGGTTATTTTTGGTACGGGGCAAGTCATTTCTCGCTACCCTGATGCTGCGCCTATTCCTTTCACCATCCTAATAAACCCGGTCATCACACCCATCGGGGATGAGATCCAGCATGATTGGGAAGGCTGCCTGTCTGTACCAGGTTTGCGAGCTGTGGTGCCTCGATGGCAGCACATTCAATACACAGGCTTTGATGAGCAGGGCCAGCGCATTGAAAGAACTGCCAGTGGCTTTCATGCCAAAGTTGTGCAACATGAGTGCGATCACTTGATTGGCATTTTGTACCCTCAGCGCGTTCGTGATTTCACCAAGTTTGGATTTAACTCCGTTTTGTTTCCCAACCTGGTGCCTGAATCAGACGATTAAAGTTTGGCCAGTCTTTCGATGGCTGCTTGAAGCGTGCTGTCTTTCTTTGCAAAACAAAACCGAATGACATTTTGGTCAAAAGAGTTGCCGTAAAACGCTGACATCGGTATGGCAGCCACCCCAATTTCTCGGGTTAACCATTTGCAAAATTCTGCTTCGCCCAAATCTTTTTCTGGTACCGAGAGATTTGAGATGTCGGCGCATTGGAAGTAGGTTCCTTCGCCTGGCAATAGCTTGAATTTGGTGGCTGACAGACCTTGCCTGAAGAAGTCTCGTTTGCGCTGATAAAACTTGGGTAATTCCAAATACGGTTTGGGGTCTGACATGTAGCGTGCCAAACCAAACTGAACAGGCGTGTTCACTGTAAAGACATTGAACTGGTGAACTTTGCGAAATTCAGTGGTCATTGAAGCGGGCGCTGCAACCGTGCCTACCTTCCATCCTGTCACATGATAACTTTTGCCAAAACTCGAGACCACAAATGCGCGTTGCGCAAGGCCTGGGTAAGAGCTTGCGCTGTGATGCTGAAGCGGGGCATAGACCATGTGTTCATAGACCTCATCGCTGATGAGCACGATGTTTGTTGGCGCCAAAATTTCTTGCAGCTTCAACATGTCTTCGTGACGCCAAACCATGCCGCTTGGATTGTGCGGGGAGTTGATCAAAATGGCGCGCGTTTTTGAAGTGATAGCCGCTTGAATTTTGTCAAAGTCTGGCTTGAATGTGCCGGGCGTCAAGGGCACCCGAACCACCACACCGCCTGCCATTTCTACATTGGGCACATAGCAATCGTAACAAGGCTCCAGCACAATCACTTCATCCCCCGGATGAACCACGGCCAGCATGATGGTGATCAATGCTTGGGTAGCACCGGCAGTAATGGTGATTT
>JACCDL010731235.1_pt1 | contig 13858 bp, 15 predicted proteins | sample 7441931 | NCBI WGS metagenome assembly JACCDL01 (sample SAMN15323437, study PRJNA562643) | freshwater metagenome | isolation source: river surface water | place: USA:Blue River Watershed | collected 2017-08-16 | reverse complement strand
GACGAATTGATGCAAAGTTGTTTGACGAAGGCAACCATCCCGATTGAGAAGGACGACCCAGCGCCATGCTCGTACACCTGTTGCGCACCAAACTTCTCCGAGCCGAGGTCACCGCGGCCCGGCTCGACTACGAGGGCTCCTTGGCCGTCGACCACGAGCTCATGGCCCTGGTCGGGATGCTGCCTTATGAGAAGATCCTGGTCGGCAACCTCGCCAACGGCGAACGTTTCGAAACCTACGCCATCCCCGCCCCGGCCGGGACCCGGGAAGTCTGCCTGAACGGCGCCACCGCCCATCTGGGCAAGCCGGGCGACCTCCTCGTCATCATGAGCTTCACCAGCGCCGACGAATCCGCCGCGGCCGGCTGGAAGCCCCGCACCGCCACCCTCGCCGAGCGCAACCGCCGGATCGTCCGCCTCGAGAACCCCGAAGTCCCCGTCGAACTCCTCACCACCTTCCAACGATGAGCTACCGTCTCTACATCCCCGGCCCCCTCACCGTCTCCGACTCGATCGTCCAGGCCATGGGCAAGCCCATGATCGGCCATCGCTCGGGCGACTTCGTCAAGCTCTACAACGACATGCAGCCCCGCCTGCAGTCCATGTTCTTCACCCAGGACCCCGTCTACCTCGCCACCAGTTCGGCCTGGGGCGTGATGGAAGGCGCCCTCCGCAACGTCTGCCGCAAGGGCGTGCTCAACTGCATGAACGGGGCCTTCTCCGACAAGTGGAACGACGTCGCCAAGCGCTGCGGCAAACATGCCGAGGCCCTCAGGTTCGAATGGGGCCAGCCCGTCGACCCCGAGCAGGTCCGCAAGGCCCTCGCCACCGGTAAGTTCGACTGCATCACCTTCATCCATTCCGAGACCTCGACCGGCACCCTCTCGCCCATCGCCGACATCATGGCCGTGGTCCGCGAATTCCCCGACGTGATCTCCATCGCCGACACGGTCAGCTCGTTCTCGACCATCCCGATCAAGAAGGATGAGCTCGGCATCGACATCTTCCTGACCGGCTCGCAGAAGGCCCTCGCCCTGCCCCCCGGCCTCGCGATCTTCGCCGTCAGCGAACGCGCCCGGGAGCGCGCCAAGCTGTCCCCGGACCGCGGCTATTACTTCGACCTCACCGAGTTCCACGACAACCACGTCAAGGGCATGACCCCTTCGACCCCCTGCATCTCGCTCTTCTACGGCCTCCAGCAGCGCCTCATCGAGGTCGAGTCCGAGGGCCTCGAGAACCGCTACGCCCGCCATCTCCGCCTCAACGAACGCATGCGCGCCTGGGGCCTCGCCAAGGGTTTCTCGCTCCTGCCCGAAACGAAGTTCGGCACCCGCGGCCTGAACTGCTTCAAGAACGACCGCAACGCCGACCTGGAGCGCCTCAACAAGACCCTCAAGTCGCGCCATAAACTCGTGATCGACGGCGGTTACGGCAAGCTGAAGGGCAAGACCTTCCGGATCTCCAACATGGGCGATGAGACCGACGCCACCATCGCCACCCTGATCGCCGCCCTGGACGACTCGTTCGCCGAGCAAGGAATGTAACCGGGCTTGACCATCGGTTATCATCCTACGCATGCGCAAGAAGTCATCCAAGTCGTCCGAAGCTGTCCCCGCCGCCGGTTCCAAGACCCTCGTCATCGCCGAGAAGCCCTCGGTGGCGGCCGACCTCGCGAAGGTGCTCAAGGTGCCCAAGGCGACCAGCGACTACTTCGAGAACGACCGTTGGGTGATCAGCTCGTCGATCGGTCACGTCGTCCGGCTGAACGACCCGCAGGACCTCGACGAGAAGTTCAAGCGCTGGACCCTCAAGGACCTGCCGATCCTGCCCGACGACTTCGACGGCTCCGCCCGGCCGGGCATCCTCAAGGTCGTCATCAGCGAGCGTAACAACGGCGACCGGTTCAAACTCCTCAAGAAGCTCCTCGCCCGACCCGACGTCGGCGAAGTCGTCAACGCCTGCGACGCCGGCCGCGAAGGCGAGCTGATCTTCCACTACATCTACCAGCTGGCGAAGTGCCGCCTGCCGGTCAGCCGCCTGTGGCTGGCGAGCATGACCAACACGGCCATCGCCGAGGCCTTCGAACATCTGCTCCCCGAGGCCGCCAAAGCCGGGCTCCTCGGCTCCGCCATCTGCCGTTCGCAGGCCGACTGGCTGGTCGGCATGAACGGCAGCCGCTACGGCACCATCCGCATCGGCGGCGCCAAGCGCGACGTGTTCTCCGTCGGCCGCGTCCAGACCCCGACGCTCATGCTCCTCGTGAAGCGCGAGTTCGAGATCCGTAATTTCGTCCCGAAGACCTTCTGGAAGATCGAAGGCGACTTCGGCGTCACCCAGGGCGGCTACCGCGGCGCCGCGCAGGTCCCCGGCGTGACCGACCGTAAGGAAGCCGAACGCTTCTACGACGAAGCCCAGGCCCGCAAGGTCGCCGAGGAGACGCTCAAGCTCGGCGTCGGCGTCGTCGCCGACGAACGCAAGCCGAAGAAGGAAAGCGCCCCGCGCCTCTTCGACCTCACCACCCTGCAACGCGAAGGCAACCGCCGCTTCGGGTTCTCGGCCAAGACGACCCTCGGCGTCGCCCAGGCCCTTTACGAAAAGCACAAGGCGCTCACCTATCCGCGCACCGATTCGCAATATCTCCCCGAGGACTACCTCGCCAACGCCAAGGCGGCCCTGCAGTCCCTCGAAGGCGCCCATCCCGCCGGCGTCTTCGCCAAGGAAGCCCTCCGCGCCGGCTGGGTCGATGCCGCCGGACGACGCGTCTTCGACAATAAGAAGGTCAGCGACCACTTCGCCATCGTGCCCACCGGCACGATCCCGCACGGCCTCACGGACGTCGAACAGAAGGTCTACGACCTCGTCGTCCGCCGATTCGTCGGGGTGTTCTTCCCGATGGCCGAATTCGAGGAGACCGTCCGCACCACGACCGTCGGCGCCCATCAGTTCCGCACCACGGGCAAGGTCCTCGTCGTCGCCGGCTGGCGCGCGGTCTGGGGCCAGGAAGCCGAAGCCGAGGAAGACAAGGACAAGGAAGGCTCCGCCAGCCTCCCCGCCCTGGTCTCCGCCGATGGTGCTCCCGCCCAGGCCAAGGTCCGCGGCGTCGACGTCAAGGAAGACGCCACCAAGCCGCCGGCCCGCTACAACGAGGCCTCGCTCCTCGGCGCGATGGAGAACGCCGGCAAGCTCGTCGACGACGAAGCCCTCGCCGAGGCGATGAAGGAACGCGGCCTCGGCACCCCCGCCACCCGCGCCGCCACGATCGAAGAACTCCTCGCCAAGACCTACATCGAACGTCAGGGCAAGGAACTCGTGCCGATGGCCAAGGCCTTCCAGCTGCACCAGTTCCTCACCCAGAAGAGCAAGGGCATGTCCTTCCTCGTGGAGCCGCAGCTGACGGGCGAATGGGAATACAAGCTCAAGCAGATCGAGCACGGCGAACTGACGGCCCAAGCCTTCATCCATGAGATCAAGGCGCAGGTCCGCGAGATGCTCGCCGGCGCGTCCGACCCGGCGCCCTCCGCGGAACTGAGCCCGAAGGTGCTCTCGCCGACCGACGGCCAGCCGCTCCTCACCGACGGCGAAAAATACTTCTCCCAGGACAAGGTCGGCTCCACCGACCGGCCGAAGATGACCATCTACGCGGAGATGAACGGCCACCGCATCACGCCGGCCGAAGTCGCCGAGCTGGTCGAGAAGCGCCGCATCGGCCCCTTCTCCGACTTCCGCTCGATGAAGTCCGGCAAGAATTTCACCGGCTACATCGACCTCGTCGACCCCGACACGATCAAGCCGCGCGGCGCCGAAGAAAAGCCCGCCGCGGCCCCCGCCGCCGAAGGCGAGGAAGCCGCGCCCGCCAAGGCCCCGCGGAAGACCAAGCCCAAGGCACCGAGCGGCAAGCTCAAGGCCGTCCTCTATTTCCCGCCGCGCGAAGGCGCCGACGGCAACCCCGACGCCTTCGATGCCGACTGGCCGGTGCTCGGACCCTGCCCCGTCAGCGGCCTCCCGGTCCAGCACACCCCGACCGCCGGCTACCGCGTCTGCCCGCACAAGGCCCAGGAAGCCGGCGCCAAGAAGACCTTCAGCCTCAACGCCGAGATGCTCAAGTGCCCGCTGTCGCCGGACGACGTCCGCCGCCTGCTCAACGAAGGCAAGACCGGCCTCAAGAAATTCGTCTCCAACCGCACCAAGCGGACCTTCGAAGCGTTCCTCGTCGCCGACAAGGCGAAGGGCTGGTGGTTCGAGTTCCCGCCCCGCAAGCCGCGCGCGGCCAAAGGCGCGCCCGCGGAGAAGAAGGCCGACGAGCCGTTCTGATCAGCGTTCCCACGCCTGCCGGGGAATCCGCAGTTCCGGCTTCACGCCAAGCACCTGCTCCATGACGCGCAGATTCTGCAGGTCATCCGGGAAGCCGTCTTCCTTCGGAAGCATGCGGGCCATCCAATAAGCCCGGAACCAGCGATATGCCTCCTCGTGCCGGCCGTCGTCGCAAAGCGCCTGCGCGCAGATGCGGGCGGCGTACCACGGAGCATCCGGGGCTTCGGCGGCAATCTTGTAATAATGCGCGGACAGGCGATGATCCTTCAGCTTGATCTCGGCGAGCTGCGCGGCGCAAAGCACCAGCGGCGTGGTGGTCTTGGCGTGCTTGCGGCCTTCCTCGAGGATCTCGATGCCACGGCGGGCATAGGACTTGAACAGACGCTCCTGCGTCTCGGCCGGCACCTTCGCGTAACCGCCGCGCCGCCTTATCTCCCAGTGCGCGAGGTCGAAGCCGACCGCATAGCCGGTATTCTCCCAGAAATAACGGGAGTGCGGATCCAAGGCGCAGGCCGCGCGCATGAGGGCCTCGCAGCCGGCCCGGTCGCGACGCTCCCAGAGGACGTAGCTGCGGATCCACGTCAGGTCGGCGACGACGGTGCGGAGGCCGCCCAGGATGCCGAGCAACACGCCTTGGCCGAGGGTCGGTTCAAGTTCCTTGCGGCCGATCTCCGGGATGTGCGGCCGCACCCCGCGCCAGGCGAACTCCGCCCCGGCCCCGGCGCCGAACAGCGCGGCGGCCGCGCATAACCAAGGCGCGAAGCGGCGCATCAGATCTCCCTCCGCTTGAACAGCAGCGCCCCGAGGAACACATAGGCGACCATGTAGGCGACGCCCGCGAGGACCACGGAGAAGACCGCCCCCGCCTCGACGCCGGCCGAACTGAGGACCAAGGCGTCGCCGATGTTGAACTGCTGGAGGTTCGGCAGCAGCCGGCTCGTCAGCCAGAGCACGGCCTCGTAGGCGGGCGATTCGGTCGGCTTCAGCACGGCGTCCTGGGCGATCCACTGGAGCTGGCCGGCGACGACCGCCAAGGCGCCGACGACGACGGCGTAAAGGAAGGTCCGGGCCACGGCGGAGATCGCGAGCACGATCGCGGCGACCACGCCGAGGCGCAGCCATTGCAGGAGGGCGAACTGCGCGAGACCGGCGGCGCTGAACGACGGCGGCACCTTCCCCGCCTGTTCGGCCGCCAGCAGGAGTTCCTGCTCGCGGGCCCAGAGGACGATGCCGAGCAATCCGGACAGCACCGCGACGAAGACGGCGAGCACCGCCCAGGCGCCCGCGAACTTGCCGAGCAGGAATTCCCCGCGGCCCAGGGGTTTGGCCAGCAAGGTCAGGGCCGTCTTGTTGTCCATCTCGCTGAAGAAGAGCTGCGCGGTCATGACCACGGCGAGCACCGAGCCGAACAGGAACATGCCGCCGAAGCCGAAATCCGCGATGAACTTCAGCTCGCCGTGTCCGAAATCCAGGACGCGGAACGAGACGGACGAAAGGGCCATCGCCGCCCCGAGGATGAGCAGGAAGGCGAAGAAGCGCTGACGGACGGCCTCGAGGAAGGTGACCCGGGCGATCCGCGTGATGCGTTGGAAGGAAGCTCGCATGGCGGTTCAGGCGTCGCGGCTGCCGGTGACGAGTTCGCGGAAGAGATCTTCCAGCGAGCGGCGGGGGTGGGTGACGGAGGTCACCACGGCGCCATGGGCGGCCAAGGCGGCTTCGGCGGCTTCCCGCGCGGCGGGGGACATGGACTCCACGGTGAGCACGTGCCGGTCACGGCGCGACAGCACCTCGTCGACGCGCCCTTCGAGCACGAGCTTGCCGCGGTCCATGATGGCGACGCGGTCGCAGACCTGTTCGACCTGGCCGAGCAGGTGCGAGCAAAGGACGATGGTCTTACCCCGGTCGCGCATGGCGCGGATCATGCGGCCGATCGCGGCCGAGCCGACGGGGTCGACGCCGGCGGTGGGCTCGTCGAGGATGACGAGCTCCGGGTCGTGGACGACCGCCTGCGCGAAACCGATGCGCTGCAGCATTCCTTTGGAGTAGGTGCCGATCGGGCGATCGGCCGCTTCGGTCATCGCCGCCAGACCCAAGGCGTCCTCGACGGCCGACGGGACGGCCGCGGAAGGCACGCCGCTCAGCTGCGCGCAATAGCGGACCAGCTCCCGGCCGCTGAGGAACTTATGGAAATAAGGAGCCTCGGGCAGGAACCCCGTGCGCCGGCGGGCTTCGGGGGTGGCCGAAGGACACCCGAGGATGCTGACATCGCCGGCGGTGGCCGAAACCAGACCCAGCACGATCTTCAAGGTGGTGCTCTTGCCGCAGCCGTTGGGACCAAGGAGACCGTAGACCTGGCCCCGCGGGATCTCCAAGGACAGGTCGTCGACGGCGCGCAGTTTCAGTCCGCGTAGGCCGACCCGGAAATCCTTCGTCAGATGGCGGACGGAGATCGCGGAACTCATCGGCGGATGGAAAAGTCGGCGCAGGTCCGCAGTCCGGCGAAGGTCCGGATCTCCTCGCCGCGGATATGACCATCAAGGGACTTGGCGATCTGCTCGGTGAAGGCCTCGACCTCGGCCTCCACGCCTTCGGCATGCAGATAGACCCGGCCGTCGGCGAGGTTCTGGACGTAGCCGGTCACCTCGAATCCGCGGGCCAAACCGAGCACTTGGGCTCGAAAACCGACCCCTTGGACATGTCCGACATACCAGACATCGCGATGGGAGACATGGGTTGACATAGCCTTAACTTAGGGAAATATTTGACCCTACCTTAATCACAGCAACCGCAATCTGAACATGAATCTCCCTCTCGCCGTCTTCGACGGTCCTGTCATCTGGGTCGTGCTTTTCGTCGTCCTCCTCCTGTTCGGCGGTTCGAAGCTGCCGGAACTCGCCCGCGGCCTCGGCAAGGCCAAGCGCGAGTTCAAGAAGGCCTCCGATGAGGTCGAAGACGAAGTGCGCAACGCCGTCGAGGAAGACGAGCGCCGCAAGTTCCGCCAGAAGCAGATCGAAGAAGAAGAGCGCGCCGCGGTCCGGGCGAAGATCGAAGCCGAAGAACGCGCCAAGCGAGCCCAAGACGGCAAGCAGAACTAAGACCTGAGGGGCCTGCCAAGGCCCCTTTTTATTACCATATGTTCACCGGGCTCGTCCAAGGCGCCGCCACCGTCGTCGCCCTTGCGCCGCGCGACTCCGACGGCGCCCGGCTCACCCTCTCCCATCCCCTCCTGGCCTCCGCCCGGGCCGGCGACAGCATCGCCACGAACGGATGCTGCCTGACCGTCGTCGACCCGCTTGGCGAAACCGCCGGCTTCGACCTGCTGGCTGAGACGCTCCGTCTCACCAACCTCGGCGGCCTCCGGGCCGGCGACATCGTCAACATCGAACCCAGCCTGCTGCCTACCGACCGGCTCGGAGGCCACTTCGTGACCGGCCACGTCGACTGCGTCGGCAGCATCGCCTTCCTGGGTCGCGAAGGGGCCGACTGGAAACTCGACGTCGCGGCGCCCGAAAGCTTCCTGCGTCACGTCGTCCGCAAGGGTTGCGTGGCCGTCGACGGCATGTCCCTGACCGTCGCCGAACTGATTCCCGGCGGGTTCCGCATCTGGCTCATCCCGCACACGCTGGAAGTGACCAACCTTTCCCGCCGCCGGACAGGCGACCGTCTGAACCTCGAGTCGGACCTCCTCGCCAAGTACGCCGAGAAGCTGCTCGGCAAGGCCTGAACTCAGCGCGGATCGGACGAAAGCGCGCGCAGCCGCTCCTGCAGGCGGGCCCCTGCCGCTTCGTCGGCCTCGCCCTCGTCGGGGACGGCCGCACGTTCGACGGCAAGGTCCACGCGCGAGAACGGCAGAGGCAAGGCGAAGCGATCCCAGCTTCCCAGCCGCCAGCAGGAAGCATAGCGGATGCCGAGCAGCAGGAAGGGACGCCCGGTGAGCCGCGACAGCGAGATGGCCCCGGGCTTGAAGACGAGCGCCGGCCCCTTCGGGCCGTCAGGCGTGATGCCGGCGTGTCGCCCCGCGCGCATGGCGCGGGTCAGGGCGACCAGCGCCGCGGCGCCGCGACGGTTGGAGGAACCGCGCACGGCGGTGATGCCCATGAGCCGGAAGAACGCGACGAGCCACGCGCCGTCCTTGCTGGTGCTGATGAGGGCCGAGACCTTGCGGTCGAAACACTTCTGCGCGATCAGCGGAGCAAGGAAGAGCTTGTCATGCCAGAGCAGGAGGACGGACGGCCCCTCGGCGTCGTCGAAACGTCCGGTGTCACCGCGGAAACGCAGGGTCGCCAGCCAGAGACGGAGCAGCAGAGCCAGCGGGGCCACCCAGGCCCAATGATACCACGGCACCACGAAAGGGGCATCAGGGGTCTCTGGACGATTCTCAGGCACGCCCTTCTCTCTCACCCCCGCGCGGACATTTCAACCCATTACGCCCGCAGGCCGAGCGCCTGACGGACCGCCGGACGACCCAGGAGATGGCCGAGCGACGTCGCGAAGACCTCCGGCTCGGCCATGATCCACGCCATGGTCTCGGCCGGGGTGCGCCAAAGCACCGAGTCCACTTCGAAGGCGGCGACGGCGACGGCGAAGTCTCCGCGCAGTAAATACGCCCGGACGAATTCATTGCCGAGGTCGGGATGACATGGGGCATAATCGATCTCCCGCAAGGCCGCCGGCGCCACCGCGACGCCGAGCTCCTCACGCAGTTCCCGGACCGCGGCGGTGAGATATTCCTCCCCTGCATCGACGTGGCCTGCGCAAGAGGCGCTCAGGAGGCCGGGGCAGTTGTCCTTGGCGTAGGAACGCCGCTGCAGGCAGAGCCGCCCGTCGCCGCGCAGCCAGAAGATGTGGATGGCGCGGTGGCGGAGCCCGCGGCGGTGGATCTCCCGGCGATGCTCGCGGCCGATGACCTGGTCACGCTCGTCGACGACGTCGAAGACCTCATCCGGGGACTGGCCGACTTCACGTAGGCTCATCGGCCGAGGTCCATGATGATGTTCCACCGCTTGGTCAGTTCGCGGTCGTGCTTCTTCCAATCCGGATCCCAGGCCGCGAGCTGGTTCCAGAAACGATCCGAGTGGTCCATGTGCCGGCGATGGGACAGCTCATGCAGGATGACATGGTCATGGAGCATCGGCGGCAGCAGGATCAGGCGCCAGTTCAACGAGAGCGTCCCGACCGTGGAGCAAGAACCCCAGCGGGTCGTCTGATCGCGGACGCTGACCTGCTGGACAGTCACGCCGACCTTGCGGCTCAGGCGGTCGACCGCGAGCGACAGGCCCGTCTCGGCCAACCGCCGGACGACCCGGACGGCGCCGGTCTCCGGGTCGGACTCGGGCATGACCAGACGGACCTTGTCCTCGGTCTGCGAGATTTTGATGGAACCGCGGGACCCCTGCTCCATCTCGATGGCCAGGAGCCGGTCATCCAAGGTGACCCAAGGGAACTTGCGCAGATGCGAGGTCAGCGAGGGCTGCACGGTGCGGGCCTTGGCGAGGACCTTCTCGAGCCAGGGGAGATTATCGCGCAGGAACGCCAACGCCGAGGCATGGGTGGCGTGCGGAGGATAGGTGAGCACGACCTTCGGGCCGGGCTTCACCGACAACCTCACGCGGGTCGTGCGGGCGGAGACCTTCGGCCACACCAGCACGGCCTTGCCGGCGACGTGCACGGTGATGGGCTGGTCGTCCTGCTCCATGCTCAGCTTCGGGGCGAACGCTGTTCCGCTTCGGCGACGACCCGGGCCGTGCGTCGGCGGAGCGCCGAATCAGGGTCGATGCCGGCATCGCGGCAGGCGGCGACGAGCTCGAAAAGCCGGCGGCCGGCGGCCTCTTCGGTGAGGCCATGGGCGGCGGCGTCCACCTGCGCGACGTCCACCGCGGAGCCGGCGTCGAGCTGCTTCTTGCGGATCTGCTTCCAGACCTCGCGGGCCGTGAGGATCGCGTTCAACGAAGGCGGCAGCTCCTTGAAGACCGAAGGCTTGGCGGCGCCCTTCTCCTTGAGCTTGATCTGCTCCCACTGCGTGACGACCGCGTCGGCCGAACCGAGCTTCGCGCCGTCGCCGAAGACATGCGGGTGACGCCGCACCATCTTCTCGTTCACCTCGCGGGCGACGTCGTCGAAAGTGAACTGGCCCGCTTCCGCGGCCATCTGCGCGTGCATCGCCACATGGAAAAGGAGGTCGCCGAGTTCTTCGCGCAGGTTGGCCATGTCCTCGCGGTCGATGGCCTGGACGAGTTCGGCGACTTCCTCGATGAGGCAGTCGCAGATGGTGCGGTGCGTCTGCTCCCGGTCCCACGGGCAGCCGTCTGGGGCGCGGAGTCGGGCGGTGGTCGCGAGCAGGAGGTCGATGCCGGGCATGTCCCGATGCAGAAGGGTCGAAGGTAGGGAGTCAAAACGATTGCCAGAAGCCCGGGGAGCGGTTGCTTAAGGCCAGTGGACAAGCTGACCGAAATCATGGACGCCAAGCGTCGGGAAATCGCCCCGTTCGCCCGTCCTGTCACCGACGCCGAACTGGCGGCTTTCGCCGGTCGGCAGACTTCGCCGGGCTTCCGTCAGTCGTTGAAGGTGCCCGGACGCCTCACGGTCATCGCCGAAGTGAAGCGGGCCTCCCCGAGCGTCGGCCAGATCCGCGAAGGAGTGGACGCCGTGGCCCAGGCCCGCGCCTACGCCGCGGCCGGCGCCGACTGCCTCTCGGTCCTCACGGAGTCGAAGTACTTCAAGGGCGAGCTCCAAGACCTCGTCCGGGTCGTCCAGGATCAGCCTGGGTGGAAGCGCCCCCTCCCTTGCATCCGCAAGGACTTCATGGTCCACCCTTACCAGGTGCTCGAAGCCGCCCAGGCCGGAGCGCGCTGCATCCTGATCATCGTGCGCGGCTTGGCCGACGACGAGATCCGTCCGATCCACCGCGCGGCCAAGCTCGCCGGCCTCGATGCGCTGTTCGAAGTGCACGACGAAGCCGAGCTCGAGCGCGCGCTGCGCCACGAGCCCGACATGATCGGCGTCAACAACCGCAATCTCTCCACGTTCCAGATCGACCTCTCCTTCGCGGAGCGGGTCATCCCGCATATGCCTAAGTCCGTCCTGAAGGTCGCCGAGAGCGGCATCAAGACCGCCGAAGACGCCGCCCGCATGCGGGCCGCCGGCGCCGATGCTCTGCTGGTCGGCGAATCCCTGATGCGCGAGCCCGATCCGGCCTTGCTGATGAAGGCGTTGCAAACCGCATGAATGACGGCCCTCTGTCGGCGAACGAGACGCGGGACCTGCTGGCCCGTCTCTCGCACATGCCCAAGAAGTGGCTGGGCCAGAACTTCCTGATCGACGGCAACATCGTCCGCAAGTCGCTCGAGCTCGGCGAAGTGAAGTCCGGCGACAAGGTCGTCGAAGTCGGTCCCGGCCTCGGCACGCTGACCCGCACCCTGCTCTGCGCCGGCGCCGACCTTTACGCGGTCGAAGCCGACCGCACGATGCACTTCCACCTGACGGAATCGTTGCTGCCTCGTTTTCCCACGACCTTCCATCTCAAGGAAGGCGACGCCGTGGATTTCCCGCGGGCGGGCCTGAGCGACGCGGCCGATGGTTCCTTCAAGGTCATCGCGAACCTGCCCTACGCGATCTCGACGCCCTGGATGGACGCCATCTGCGCCGGCCCGCACCCGTCGATGATGGTGCTCATGCTCCAGCGTGAAGCCGCCGAGCGCCTCACCGCCGAAGTCGGCACCGGGCACTGGTCCGCCGTCACCGCGCAGGTCCACCTCGCCTTCGAAAAGGTCAAGGTCCACCCGGTGCCCGCCCAGTCGTTCAACCCTCCGCCGAAGGTCGACTCCTGCCTCCTCGTGCTGCGCCGCCGACCGGACGCCCGCCGGCTGAGCCCGCGCGCCCGCGAAGTCGCCCGCATGCTCTTCACCCAGCGGCGCAAGCAAGTAGGCTCGGCGGCCAAGAAGCTCTTCCCCGACGCCCCCGACGTCGCCGCCTGGCTGGCCGGCCTGCCGCGCTACGGGCTGTCCGGCCTCGCCCGGCCGGAGACGATCCCGGCCGAAGCCTGGCTGACCCTCTGACGGCTGGGGTTGCATTTCGTCCCGTCTCCGCTCCTTATCCCGCCATGTCTGTCAAAGTAGGCCTCGTCTCCCTCGGCTGCGCCAAGAACCTGATCGATTCCGAGATCATGATCGGCCACCTGGCCAAGGCCGGCATGTCCATGACCGCCGACGCCGCCGAGGCGGACGTCGTCATCGTCAACACCTGTTCCTTCATCGACGCCTCCAAGCACGAAGCGCTCGAAGCCATCTACGAGATGAGCGACGGCAAGGCCACCGCCCGCAAGAAGGGGCAGAAGCTCATCGTCGCCGGCTGCATGTCGCAGCGCTACCAGGGCGCCCTCCCCGTCGTCGAAGGCGCCAAGGGCCGCGTCGAGCTGCCGAAGGTCGACGCCTTCATCGGCCTCGACCAGGTCACCAACATCGTGCCGGTCATCCACAAGGTGATGGGCGGCGAAGCCGGCATGACCGAGTTCCTGGCCAAGACCACGACCTTCATCCCGGACTTCGACACCCCCCGCTTCCGCCTGACTCCTCGCCACTCGGCCTACATCAAGATCGCCGAAGGCTGCAACCACCCCTGCACTTTCTGCATCATCCCGCGCATCCGCGGCCGGCACCGCAGCCGCACGGTCGAGTCCGTCGTCAAGGAAGCCCGCCAGCTCGTGGCCGAAGGCGTGAAGGAGATCAACCTCATCTCGCAGGACACGACCTACTTCGGGATGGACCGCTGGACCGACGCCCGCCCCAACCCCCGCAGCAAGGTCGACTCCACCAAGGGCGAATCCCTCGCCTCATTGCTCCGCGAACTCGACCAGATCGAAGGCGATTTCTGGATCCGCCTGCTCTACACGCACCCCGCCCACTGGAGCGACGAACTCATCGAGACCATCGGCAAGTCCAAGCACGTCGTCCGCTACGTCGACATCCCGCTCCAGCACGTGTCCGACAGGATGCTCGGCGCCATGCAGCGCGAGACCGACGGCGCCTATATCCGCGACCTGATCCAGCGCATGCGCGCGGGCATCCCGGACCTGGTCATCCGCACGACCTTCATCGTCGGCTTCCCCGGCGAGACCGAAGAAGATTTCACCGAGCTGCTCGCGTTCCTCGAAGACACCAAGTTCGACCGCGTCGGCGTGTTCAAGTATTCCAAGGAAGAAGGCACCAAGGGCGCCAGGATGGAAGGCCACCTCTCCGACGAGGTGAAGGCCGACCGCCACGCCCGCGCCATGCTCCTCCTCCAGCGTCTTTCCAAGCAGCGCGGCGAAGCCTTCGTCGGCCGCAAGCTCCGCGTCCTCGTCGAAAGCCCGGGCGTCGCCCGCAGCACCGGCGACGCCATGGAGATCGACGGCATCGTCAAGGTGCCCAAGAAGCTGGCCGTGGGTCAGTTCGCCGAGGTGACCGTGACCGGCGCCGAGGAATACGACCTGATCGCGAAGTGATCAGCCTTCGGCGTCGCGTTCCGGCGCCGTCTCCGCGGAAGCCGCGGCGGCCGGGGAATCGCTGAGGCGG
>JACCDL011363807.1_pt1 | contig 13861 bp, 9 predicted proteins | sample 7441931 | NCBI WGS metagenome assembly JACCDL01 (sample SAMN15323437, study PRJNA562643) | freshwater metagenome | isolation source: river surface water | place: USA:Blue River Watershed | collected 2017-08-16 | reverse complement strand
GCGCCGGCGGTCCCGGTGGAGCCGGCGGCGCCGGTGCCAGTGATCCGGCGCCCCGTCCCTATGCCCAGGTCATCCGTGGCGAGGTGAAGACGAAGGCCGGCCTCTTCAAGACGCACCAGATCGGGAGCCAGCTCTACTACGAGATCCCCGCGACCGAGATGGGGAAGGACCTCCTCCTCGTCACGCAGATCGCCAAGACGAACGAGGGCGACGGCTACGGCGGCCAGGCGGTCGACGAGCGCGTCGTCCGCTGGGAACGGCGCGGCAACCGGGTGCTGCTGCGCAGCGTCTCGTACGCGATCGTCTCCGATCCGTCGGCGCCGATCGCCGAGGCGGTGCGCAACGCGAACTACGATGCGATCCTCGCCACCTTCAATGTGGCCGCCTACGGGCCGGACTCGGCGGCGGTGATCGAGGTCTCGCGCATCTACACGAACCCGCCGTCCGAGATCAGCGTGGTGCAGCGCTACCGTGGGACGGTCGACGCCGCGCGCAGCTTCCTCGAGCGCGTCGCGACGTACCCGCGCAACATCGAGGTCGAGGCGACCCTCACCATCAGCGCGCAGCCGACGCCGCAGTCGTTCTTCCCCGGCCTCCCGCCGACGCCGCCCGCGCCCGGCACGCCGCCGACGACCAAGTCGTTCGTGGTCCACTGGTCGATGGTCCGACTCCCCGACCAGCCGATGATGCCGCGCCTGCGCGATTCGCGCATCGGCTACTTCTTCACGTCGACCGTCGACTTCAGCCGCCCGGAGCAGCGGGCGCAGCAGCGCAACTACATCTCCCGCTGGCGGCTCGAGAAGAAGGACCCGACCGCCGCGCTCTCCGAGCCCGTGCAGCCGATCGTGTACTACGTCGATCCCGCGACCCCGACGTGGCTCGTCCCCTTCGTGAAGAAGGGCATCGAGGAGTGGCAGGGGGCGTTCGAGGCGGCGGGCTTCAAGAACGCAATCATCGCAAAGGAAGCGCCGTCCAAGACCGAGGATCCCGACTGGTCGCCTGAGGACGCGCGGTACTCCGTCGTCCGCTGGCTCCCGTCGACGATCGAGAACGCGGTCGGCCCGAGCGTCGTCGATCCCCGGTCGGGTGAGATCCTCGAGGCTGACGTCCAGATGTACCACAACATCATGAACCTGCAGACCTGGTGGTACTGGACGCAGGTCGGGCCGCTCGACCCGCGCGCGGCCACGCTCCCGCTCCCCGATTCGCTGCAGGGGCGGCTCGTGCAGTTCGTCGTCGCGCACGAGGTCGGCCACACGCTCGGCCTCCCGCACAACCAGAACGCGTCCGGGATGTACCCGGCGGACTCGGTGCGCTCCAGGACGTGGGTCGCGCGGATGGGGCACTCGCCGACGATCATGGACTACGCTCGCTTCAACTACGTCGCGCAGCCGGAGGATGGCATCGCGCTCGAGGACCTGATCCCGAAGGTCGGCGTGTACGACCGGTACGCCATCCGGTGGGGCTACGCCCCCGTGGCGGGCGCGTCGAGCGCTGATGCGGAGCGCCCGGCGCTCGACGCCATCGCCCGCGAGCAGGACACGACCCCCTGGTTCCGCTATGGCATCCCCGATGATTTCGGCGCCATCCCGTACACCTCGTACTCCGAGGCCGTGGGCGACCAGGATGCGGTGAAGAGCACGACGATGGGGCTCCGCAACCTGAAGCGGCTCGTCCCGATGCTCCTCCCCGCGACGACGCAGGCGACGGAGGACGTCTCCTACACGCGCGAAGGCTACAGCCGGATCGTCGGCCAGTTCACCACCGAGCTCCGCCACGTGGCGGCGATCCCGGGGTCGTCGACCGGGCAGGAGAAGTACGGCTCGCAGCCGGGCCCGCGCTTCACCCCGATTCCGCGCGAGCGGCAGCGGGCGGCGGTGCAGTTCCTGCAGGACAACCTCTTCACCACCCCGACCTGGCTCCTCGACCCGGCGATCCTGCGCCGGCTCGAGCCGGATGGCTCGGTCGCCCGTATCAACAGCGCGCAGCGTGGTATCCTTTCGACGCTGATGTCGGACGACCGGATGGCGCGGCTCGTCGAGTACGAGGCGCTTCCGGGCGCAACGAACACCTACCCGCTCGGCGAGTACCTCGGCGACCTCCGCAGTGGCATCTGGAGCGAGCTGCGGACGTCGTCGGTCCGCATCGACGCCTACCGGCGTGGCCTGCAGCGGTCGTACGTCGAGCTGGTCGCCGCGAAGCTCGCGGCTCCGGCCCCGTCGACGCCGCGTGTCTCGAGCAGCGCCCAGACGGGACAGGCGATCACGGCGCCGTCACGGGGCAGCACCGACGTGAAGGCGATGCTGCGGATGGAGCTGCGGACGCTCGACCGCGACCTCGCGGCCGCGCAGGGGAAGGCAGCCGATGCGATGACGCGTGCGCATCTCGCCGAGGCGCGCTGGCAGATCGAGCGGGCGCTGGACCCGGAGTAAGGCACGGACCCGTTCCGGGCGCGCCCGGAACGCACGACGGGGTGGACGGCGTCAGCCGTCCACCCCGTCGTGCATCGCACCCAGTTCAACCAGAACCTATTGGACAACTCCTCATCGCGACGCCGACCGGGACACCCGGTCAGCCACCGCAACCAAAGGTGTACCCCTTCTCCTGCGCACGACCGAGCGCGACGATGCCGGTCGCCATCAGATGTCCATTCGGCAGGAGGTGCGACGCCAGCTCCTGGCGCTGGGCCTCGATCGCCGCCTCGGTCGCACCAGCCCCCGCGAGAGCGGTCGCGAGCGCCGTCGTCGTCCCGTTGCAGACGGCGAAGTGCACCCCCAACGCCGCGAGGTCCTGCCACTGCACCCCTTGCGTCGGTGCATCGCCCACCGGCGCACGAAGGAAGGGGTTAAAGGTGTACGGCTGTGCCGTCGTCGAATCGACCTTTGTCTGTCGACCGAGCAACGGGTACTTGGCCCACATCGCGTCGTCGAAGGCGAAGATCGTCGCGCCGGACCGCAGCACGATCACCGCGCCCAACTGCGCGGGCGTGAGTCCGTAGCCGCTCCCGTTGGAGCGGATCCAGTTGCTGCAGTAGCGGCCGGCGTTCACGGCGCCCGGCAGGGTGAAGGCGTCGAACACCATGCGATGGCCACGCGGCAGGGTGTCGAGCCACGCATCCTCGGGGTGCACCAGCGGACCCGTGGGACGAGGCTGGGCGGAGAGCGCCCGCGCCCCGAGAGTGGTCCCGCCGATCAGGGCCCCGAGGCGCGCGACGAAGCCGCGCCGGGAGCCGAAGACGTCAGCTAACTGGCTCATTTGACCCGCACGAACTCGATCGGCTGGCCCACCGGACCGATCTTGAGGACGCGGTGCGGCGCTGCCTTCTCGATCCAGATCACCCCCGGCGCCTCACCGCCCGAGACCCTCACCTTGAAGGCGGGCACCGCCGCGCCGGCGATCGTCACCGGCTCCTCGCCCGACACCGCGTAGGTGCGCGGCTGCACCGCCCCCTTCGACGTCAGCACGTTGAGGGTGTGCCGTGCATCCGGCCCCCAGGCGAGATACGGGAGGAAGACACTCGCGAGGTTCTCGTCGATCGTGCCGGCGGGCACCGCCACATCGGCGAACCGCACCGGCTCCATCCCCTGCGCCCCGGGCACCTGCCCTTCACCACTCGCCTTCCCGCCGGCATAGGTGATGCGCACCCCCATCTCCTGCCCCTGGATGCGCCCCGACTGCTCCGTGCGACGCATCGCGAGATCGGCCCCGAACGTCACCGTCGTCGTCTGCTGGATGATCGTCGCCAACTGCGAGCGCTCGGTGTACGTCCAGCCATCATCGGAGCGGACGAGTGACGACGCCTGATACCCGAACGCCTGCCCCTGCACGAGCACCGCGAACGAGTCGCTTGCCGGCACGAGCTTCGCGGCATCGATCGCTGGTCCGCCGGCGCGCACGGTCAGGTCGGCCGCCGCGACGGGCTTCCCGTCGACGTCCACGAGCGTGACCGGCGCGATGGGCCGAAGCTTGTCGAGGAGGACCGTCGCGTCACCCACCACGACGATGTACGAGGCGTCCGCCCGGATCGCCGCGCGTGCGGCCTGCTGCGCCTGCACCGGCGTCACCGCGGCCAGTCGCTGCCGATACGTCTGGACGTAGTCCGTCGGCAGCCCGAGAAGCCGCGCGTTCGCCACCTGGCTCGCGACCGCATCGGCCGTCTCCACCTGCAGCGGGAAGCGTCCGACGAGCGTCTCCTTTTTCCGACTGAACTCCGCCGCGGAGACCGGCTCCGTCCCCACGCGGCGCATCTGCGCGAGGAGCTCACGCAGCGCCGAGTCGGCCACCGCGTTCCGCACCTCGGCGGTCGCCGTGAAGGTCCCGATGCCGCGGCGGCGCGTCACGCTGGAATAGGCGCCGTAGGTCCATCCCTTCTGCTCGCGCAGGATATCGAAGAGCCGCGAGTCCGACCCACCGCCGAGGATCTCGTTCGCGATCGTGAGCGCGTAGCTCCGCGTGTCACTCGGGAGCCAGGTGGTGTTCCCGGCGACGAGGTTCGCCTGCACCGACCCGGGCCGGTGGACGAGGAGGATCTCGGTGCGCGTCCGCTGCGGGATGGCGCGCGTCGCCGCCGCCGTCGGCGCGGCACCACTCCACCCGCCGAACGCACGCTCGGCGAGCCGCCGCGCCTCCGCGGCATCGATGGCACCAGCCACGACGAGCAGCGCCTGAGCCGGTCGCATCCGCTGGGCGTGGAAGGCGACGATCTCCTCCCGGGTGATCGCCCCGACCGAGGTCTCGTCGGCGGACCGCCCGTACGGATGATCCCCGTAGAGCCCGCGCGCGAAGGCACGCGACGCGATCGCGCTCGGCTGCGACTTCGACAGCGCGAGCGCCGAGAGCGTCTGCTTCCGGAGGAGGTCGACCTCGGTGGCCGGGAAGGTCGGCCGAAGGATGACGTCCGCGAGGAGATCGAAGGCGAGCTCGCGGTCGTTCACGAGGACCGTGCTGCTGACCGTCAGGAAATCGGCGCCCGCCGAGGCCCCGATGGAGCCGCCGACCCCCTCGATGGCAGCGGAGATCTCATCGGCGCTCCGGGCCCCGGCGCCCTTTGTGAGAAGCCCCGCCATCAACTCCGCGAGCCCGGCACGACCCGCCGGGTCGTGCAGACTCCCGGCCGGCAGGGCGAGCGTCACGGAGAGCACCGGCTGCTTCGTGCTCGGCACGACGAGAAGCCGCAGCCCGTTGGGCAGCGTGGCCTCCGCGAACGGGGGGAACTGCGCCGGTGTGAGCGGCATCGGGGCCGGGGGCCGCGTGGGCCCCTGCGCTCCGGCGAGGGGAGCGAGCATCGCGAGAGCCGTCACGGCGGACGCGGCGACGACGAATGGACGAAGCGCGCGCATCAGCGGGCCTCCGGCGAGATGATGATGGTGAGCGCCCGCTCCGGGCGCAGATAGGTACGGGCCACGCGCTGGAGGTCGGCGACCGTCACGGCCTCATAGCGGGCGGCATCGGTGTTCACCGCCGAGGGACTCCCGAGGTAGAGCGCCGCGTAGTGCACGGCCTCGGAGAGGCTCAGGGCCGTCTGTCGACCGAGGATGGTGGAGGCACGCCAGCTGTTCTTCGCCTTCGTGAGCTCGGCGTCGGTGATCGCGTTCGCGGCACGGCCCAGCTCGTCCGCGACCGTCGCGGCGAGACTGTCGGCGGTGACGCCCTGATTGGCGATCGCGAGGACACCGAAGATCCCCGCGGCGCGCATCGGCCCGAAGGGATTGAACAGGGCCTGTGTTCCGGCCGCGACGCGCCGCTCCCGCACGAGCGCGCGGTTGAGTCGCGAGCTCTCGCCGCTCCCGAGAATGGTGGAGAGGAGCTCGAGGGCCGGGTGGTCGGCGTGCGAGGGCGGTACGGTGCGGACCGCGGAGAGGACCGCGGGGAGCGTGGCGTTCTTGTCGGTCACGCGCTCGACGCGCCCGGCGGCCCCACCCTCCCCGCAGGTCACGGCCGATGGCGCCGTGGCGCCGCGCGGGATCGACCCGAAGTACTCCGTCACGAGCCGACGCACGACGGCGGGGGTGACATCACCCGTCACGACGAGCGTGGCGTTGTTCGGCGCGTAGTAGAGGTCGAAGAACGCCTGCACGTCCGCGACCGTCGCCGCATTGAGATCGTCCATCGAGCCGATGATGGAGTGCGCATAGGCGAAGCAGGCGGTCCGGTCGAAGAGCGCGGGCATCCCTTCGATGAACGACCCGGTGTACGGCTGGTTGTCGACGCGCAGGCGCCGCTCCTCCTTCACCGCCTCCTGCTGGTTCTTGAGGTTCTCGGCGGTCACCGCGAGCGACCGCATGCGGTCGGCCTCGAGCCAGAGTGCGAGGTTGAGCCGGTTGGACGGCAGCGCCTCGTAGTAGTTCGTGCGGTCGGGCTGCGTCGATCCGTTCATCTCACCGCCGGCGCGCTCGATGAACTGGAAGTGCTCGGCCTTCTTCACGTTCGCCGAGCCCTGGAACATCATGTGCTCGAAGAGGTGGGCGAACCCGGTGCGCCCCGGGCGCTCATTCCGCGAACCGACGTCGTACCAGACGTTGACGGCGACGACCTGCGAGGAATGATCCTCGACCACGTGCACCGTGAGGCCGTTGGGAAGGGTGAAGGTCTCGACCTTCACCGGTGTGGGGGCCTGCGCCGTGAGGGTACGGGCGCCGAGCGCCGTTGCGCCGAGGAGCATCGCGCCGAGGGCGCGCATCATCTGCCACCGAACCTGCCGCATTCGCCTCTCCGTTGAATGGTCTGCTGCTGTTGTCTGGCACCCGCGTGGCCACCTCGGGCCGCGCGGGCCGGCTCGCCTGCTACCGGCCTGTCGAGCCGAACCCACCGGTCCGTTCCGTCGTCGGCACGACCGCGCCCTCGACGAAGTCCAACGCCTCGTAGCGCGCGAGCACCATCTGCGCGATGCGCTCGCCGTGCTGGAGGGTGAGGGGGCGGGCCCCCGCGTTCTTCGCGGGGACGCACCACTCCTCCGGGTAGTCCGCGTCGATCGTGCCGGGGCTGTTCACGATGACGAGGTCCGTCTTCAGGCTCGTCCCCGAACGCGGGCGCACCTGCGCTTCATACCCCGCTGGGAGCCGCGCGCGGAATCCAAGTGGGAGGAGCGCCTTCTCGCCCGGCGCCAACGTGATGCTCCGCCCCTCGCCCCCCTCCGTCACCGGCCGCGCCTCGACCACGCCGTCGACGAACACCCGGACCGTCGGAGCGGAGAGGCAGAGGACGAGGTCGTGCCCCGCGCTCTGCGCCGTCGCACGACGCGGCGGGACGACGCCAGGATGCAGCGCTTCGAAGATGATCGTCGGTGAGGCGCTCATACGCGGCACCACGGACGTGAGCCGGTCGTTGCGCTCACGGCGTCAGCACCAGCGTGGTGAAGAAGACCGGGTCGCGCCGCCGGGGCCCGTCGAGCGGCATCGCGATCCCCGCCTTCGCGCGGAACGCCGGGAAGCGCGCGGCGGGCACCGCGGGAGTCGCGATCAGCGTCTCGAAGCCGATGAGCCGGCGCCCGGGGCCGAGTTCGCCCAGCCCGGCGTGATCGACCTGCAGGAACGGGGTGAACGCCGAGGCGAGCGCCACCCGCGCGCGGAAGGCGTGCGTCCCCGTCACCGCGCCGAACGCCTGACCGGGCGCCTCCCACCGGCCCTGCAACAGGAGGGGATCCACGTACGGCGATCCCGACCCGCCGAGCGCGAACCGCTCATACGCCGGCGCATCAGCCGTGACGCGACCATACTGGGCACTCAGCTGCACCCCCGCCCCACCCGACGCCCCCACCCGCAGGTCACCCATGACCTGCGCGCGACGCCACGAGGTCCCGTCCGTCCGACCAGCCGAGACATCGACCTGCACCGACGGGATGAAGAGGATGGACCCACGCGGCGTGTAGGTCCGGGTCGCGGCGACCTGGCCCGCGACCACGCTGCGCGCGCCGGCGGGCACGGGGGCCCAGATGGCCAAGCAGGCGATGCACGGCGTGCCACGGCCCTGAAGTGACCCTTGGCTCGCTGCCGCGCGCCACGAGAGCGTCCCTTCCGTCCCTGGATGGGTCCGCTCCGTCACCAGTGCGATGCCACGATACTCGGCGTCGAACGACCCATCGAGCAGCGGCTCGTAGCGCTGTTGCGACGGAAGGTGCCGTGCCGCGAAGGCCTGCACGCCGAGACTCGGGCGGAACCCACGCCAGGTGACGGCGAGACTGCCGCCGCGCCAGACCGAGGTGTCGCCATACCCACCCTGCAGCACGGCACCGAGGCGCCCCACGGCATCACTGACGATGAGGGCACCGCCCTGATCGCGCCCTTCGGCGGAGAGGTTCACGTTCGGGAGCCACGTCGCGCCGAGCCGCCCGATGCCGTACGCCAGCGACCCGACTGCCGTCGTGGGGAACGCCTTCGCCTCGGCGATCCGCTGCCGCGGTGCCACCGGAGCGAGGGAATCCGCGAGGACGACGCGCGCCGACGGCGCCGCGCTGTCGAGCGCAATGGTGCGGAGGTCCCACCCCCGCGCGTGCATCGCGAGGAAGAACGTGCGCCCGTCGCGGCTGACGTCCGGAAGTGCGGTCAGCCCCGCGAACCGCGTGAGCGGGGACGCGGTGCCGTCCAGCGCGATGCGCTCGAGCTGCGGGGTACCGGTGACCTCCGAGACCACCACGAGCCCGGATCCGTCGGGGAGCCACGTCGGCTCGTAGCGGCTCGCCTCGTCGCGGGGCACGAGCGGATGCAGGGCGCCGGACGCCACCTCGACCCGAACCACCTCCCACGCACCATCCGCCTGCCGCGCACTCGCGACCCAGCGGCCGTCGGGCGACACACGCACCCCCGCGTAATTCGCATCGAAGGCGCCGCGGGCGAGTTCGGTGACGGCGCCGGTCGCGAGGTCGACGACGACGAGATCGCAGCGGCCCGCAAGGCACCGCACGCCGGCGGCACGCTGGCCATCGGGGAAGGGATCTGCCGCACGAATCGCCGCGCCGTGCGTGACGCGACGCACATCACCGGAGTCCGCATCCCACACCCAGAGATCGGGGACAGACCGACCATCCGGCATCACCTCGGCGCGAATCACCGTGAGGTGCCGCCCGTCCGAGAGGAAGCGCGGCTCCTCCCACCCCGATCCACCCTGTGGCGCGAGGGTGGCGACGCGCTCGCGGGGCGCCGGCAGGAATGCACGATCGGGCACGTCGAGCGAATCACGCTCGGCCGCAGTCCGACGCGCCGCGCGCGCGCGACCCGCGGAATCCAGCCCGGCGGTCCGCGCCGAGTCCTCGCGCGCGCGCTCGACGGAATCCTTATCGACCTTCGGATCCATCGACCAGACCACGACGCGCGGCGCCTTCCCCGGCTGCGTGCGCTCCACCGCGACGCGCTTGCCATCCGGCGAGATCGCCGGGGCCCCGGTGTACCAATCCAGCTGCTGGAAGAGGGCCCCACGCGCCTCGCCCGCCGACTGCATCACCCGGTTGGCCGCGATCGCCTTCGCCGTCACCTCGGCGACGAACCGACCATAGAGACGGTCCGGATCCTCGCCATAGACGCCACGGAACGCCTGCTCGAAGCTCCGCTCGGTGCGAGCGGTCATCCGACGCCACAGATGCTGGTGTGTCTCCCACCCGTCACGATCCGCGAGCCATTCGAGGAACGCCGACCCCACGAGGTAGCGCATCGCGCCGCCGAGGAAGGGCGTCGCATCATCGAGCGCGTCGTAGGTCGGGAGCTTCCCTTCGAGCGCGAGCTGTCGGAGGATGGCGGGTCGGAACACCCCGTTCGGACGCCCGGAGCCGGTGAGCCGACCTTCGATCACGGTCGCGTATCCCTCAAAGATCCACGCCGGCGCCTTCTCGACGATGGGGCTCACGACGATCGGGAGGAAGGCCTCGATCAGTCGCTTGTCCGGCGCGCGGCTCGGGCGGAGGAGATGCGCGAGATGCGCGTACTCGTGGACGGCCACCAGTTCCCCCCACCCGCGGTAATGGCCGAGCTGGCCCGGTGCCGGGGGAACGGGCCAGAGCCGGATCGTCGGGCCCCGCTGCAGCGGAAGCGCCGAGCCGTTGGTCTGGTTGACCGGGTCCTCGACGATGATCTCGATCACCTGCGGCGGCGTGTAGCCGACCATCTCGCCGACGGCGGTACGGATGCCCTCCATCCGACCCGCGACGTCACGCGCCCAATCCCCGAGGTCCTTCGGATGGTGGACGCGGAAATGAGGCGTCGTGATCGTCTGCCACTCCGCCTCGGGCGTGGAGGCGAACTGGGCCACCGCCGGCGTAGCGGCGAGGGTGAGCGCGAGGGTCAGGCGGCGAAGGAGTCGAGGCATGAACGGGTATACGAGAGCGTCAGTGGACGAGTTTCGGGAAGTATAGGAGGCGGACCAGCGTTCAATCGGAATCCGGCTCGCCACGATCCCACCAAGCGAGGAGTGCCGGAGGGAGGCTGAACGTGGTGAAGAAGAGCACCACGAGGAAGTTTTCCACGACCCCCTTGGAGATGTTGGCTGGGAAGCCGAGCGCCAACCCCGTCGCCGTCGGCGCTGGCGCGCGTGACGCGACCTCGAGGACGACATAGGTCAGGACGAAGACCCAGAGCGCATAGTTCAACGCGACCCGGTGCGCGCGGTCCCGCACGGCGCGTTCGCGCTCGTCGATCTCGTGATCCTTGCCGTACGCCTGGCTGAGGTACTGCGTGGCCAGGAGGAGCATGCTCGCGCCGACACCGAGCAGGGCCAGCATCCCCACCGCACTCGCGAGGCCCGAGGCGTCATCCTGTAGGTAGAACTTCAGGATAAACCACCCCCAGAGCGATCCGAGGCTGACGACGGAGACGAGGCGGGCGATCTTGGGAGAGAGCGCGAGCTCGTAGCGGGTGTAGGCGGTCTTCTGCTTGCGAAGCATCAGGGGGACTCCGGCGTGGGGAGGCTGCCGAGCTGATCGGCGAGCGAGGGGAAGGGATCGAGGGAGAAGAGCGCGTCGACCGAGACACCGAAGACGCGCGCGAACTTGAGGGCGAGTTCCACACTGGGGCTGTAATCGCCGCGCTCAAGGAAGCCGATCGTCTGCGGATTCACATCCACCAGATCCGCGAGTGCCCTTCGCGTGAGCCCCCGTTCAGCGCGAAAGAGGGCGATCCGGTTGTGGACCGCGCCGGAGGGCTTACGCATCGTCGCCCTCGGCCACGCCGTGAGCGGGCTCATTCGCCGCGAATCGCCACGCGGCGATGTACTGCGGGAGCCCCAAGAACAGAGCGAAGCAGATCGATCCGAGCCAGAAGGCCAGAGCCGTCCGCCCACTCTCCACCAAACCGGCGACGACCCCGAGGCCCACGATGCTGACGGGGTACATCGCCCGGTACGCCGTCCGATAGGCGGCATCGCGATGCTGACGCTCGACCTCATCGAGCTGCGCGTCTGTGAGGTCGAAAATCCCGTACACACTGCCATTGACCATCCCCGTCACGAACATCCACGGAATGAAGAGAAGGACAGCCGCAACGGCGAAGGCCCAGAGCGGCATCGCTGGATCCTGACGGTGCCAGCGGTAGAGGAGCTGCGGGACGGTGGCGAGGATGAGTGTCAGAACCAGATGAAGCCCCATGAGTCGACGCCGCGCTCCGGCGCTCTGATATCGCGCCATCGAGGGATCGTCGAATGCTGAGGCAAGAGGACCGCGTCGCCGCGCAGCGCGCGAGGAAGGCTCGGCTACCAAGTGCTCTGAAGTCGGCATAAAATTTCCCGGGAAAAATGAATCATTATGTAAAGACAATATTTAATGGACCAATCGTTGTCAATACGCAATATTCAAGCGAATCAGGCAGTTCGGAGCCGCTTCGGCGAATCGGTGTATCATTCAGCCGTGAAACGACTTCGGCGCCTTGCCCACACCCTAGCAATCGCCCTGAGCACTGTGGGGGGAGCGGCGTCCCTCGCGGCGCAGCCCCCCGCCCCTGCGCCCACCCAGGGGAGCGCGGCCGACACGTCAGTCCCCCGCACCCTAGCCGACCTCCCCGCAGACCCGCGGGCCGTCGCGCAGACGGCGCAGGCAGACTTCGAGCGCTTCCGCCGGCTGAACCTCCCCCGCTACCGCGGCCGGATCCCGCGGGGACAGTCCTGCCCCGAGCCGGTCGGGCTCAACTGGTGCTATTGGTACGACGAGACGAACACGATGCCGCCGGAGCCGGACACCATCGCACGGATGCGCGACCGGCTCCTCCGCACCCTCGACTCCCTCGGGACGCTCGAGCCTGGCGACAACTGGATCAGCGGCCAGCGCGTCCGATATCTCATCGAGGCGAACCGCCCCGCACAGGCACTCGCGGTCGCACGAGCCTGTCGCACGGTGGGGTGGTGGTGCGAGGCGCTCGCCGGGCTCTCGCTGCACGAGATGGGACGCTACGCAGACGCGGAGGCGACCTTCGAGCGGGTACTCGTCACCATGCCGGAGCGCGAGCGGTGCGAGTGGCGGGACCTGACGCCCTATCTCGACGACGACACGCGCCGCGTCTACATCCGCACCCGGTGCGGGACGCCCGAGCGCGCCGCCTATGAGGCGCGCGTCTGGTGGTTCGCCCGGACGCGGTACGGGCTGGCGGGGAACGACTCGCGCACCGAGCACTTCTCCCGACTCACCTACGCGCTGATCATGCGCGAGGCGGCTGGCGCCTACGCGCGCGGCTTCGACGAAGCCGAACGTGAGTTGCTGATCCGCTTCGGCTGGCCGCGGCAGTGGGCCACCGAAGGCTTCGCGCCGGGTGGCCGCCCGATGATGACAGGGACTGACGACCCGTCGCTCCGTGTGAGCGTGATCGGCGCCGAACCGACCCCCGCGCACCGGTTCATCCCGCCAGCCAACGTGCTCGCGAGCCCGGCCGCCTCCGACTCCACCGAGTGGGCGGTGCAGCGCCCGCCGGTCGTGGCGCGCTACCATCCGAAGTACGCGTCGACACTCCTGATGCTCGAGCATCAGCAGGGGCTCTTCCGCCGCGGCGACACCGCACTCGTCGTGCTCGCCTACGACGTCTCGAAGGTGCCGGGCCTCGCGGGCCAGCGACTGGATGGGGCGCTCGTCCTGACGCCGGGCACGACGCCCGCGGGCCAGGCGACGATCCGTCAGGGCATTCCGTCGCGCGGTACGCTCACGGTACGGGCCCCCTGGGGCCCGCTGCTGATGAGCGCCGAGATCGCGGCCGACTCGGCCTCGACCCTCGTGCGGGCGCGGTATGGCATCCGCCCGCCCTTCGCCGTCGGGGCGCGTGTCTCCCTCTCCGACCTCGTCTTCTTCCGACCCTATGGCGCCGACCCGACGTCGGCGGAGGAGGTGCTGCCGCATCTCCTCGCGACGCAGCGGGTGCGGGCGAGCGAGAAGGTCGGCATCTACTGGGAGGCGTACAACACCAATCCCGCCGGCGAGGCGATGACGATCTCGCTCGTGGTCGCGCCCGACGACGAGGAGCCAGAAGGCCGCGCTTCTCGCACCGTGCGGGCCCTCCGCCTCGGTCGCGGCGCGCAGTCGGTCAGTCTCTCGGTGCAGGATCGCTCGGCGCGTGGCGCCCGGCTCACGCCGCGGTCGGTCGAAGTCGACCTCTCCTCGCTCCGCCCCGGCGACTATCTCGTCCAACTCGAGATCGACGTCGCCGGCCAGTACACCGTGCGCGCCGACCGGCGCATCACGGTGATTCCGTGAGGGCGAGCCAACTCGCTGGTTGAGGCGCGGCGGCGCGCGGATACATTTCGCCCGTGCGCATCTCCCTACTCCTCTGTGGCGCGCTCATCGCGACGCGCCTGACCGCCCAGACCACCGAGCCGGCGACCCCGGCTACCACCGCGCCGGCGACGCCCGCCACACCGGCGGCCGCGCCGGCGACACCAACATCGGCGGACAGCGCGCGTGCTC
>JACCDL011279018.1_pt1 | contig 13873 bp, 9 predicted proteins | sample 7441931 | NCBI WGS metagenome assembly JACCDL01 (sample SAMN15323437, study PRJNA562643) | freshwater metagenome | isolation source: river surface water | place: USA:Blue River Watershed | collected 2017-08-16 | reverse complement strand
CTCGCAATTCGCGCTCGTTGAGCGCGTTTCCTCTCCTTTATTCGGCAAAATTCCGCCAAAACGGGCAATCCAAGGAGAAATCAAGGCCAATTAGGAGAAATCAAGGGCAAAGCAGGAGAGAGGAGCGGATTAAGCCAAGTGAGTTGGCACTAACCCCGGGCGCCCGCCTCGTAGCCCTCAAGGAAGGCGCTGGCAAGGTCAGAGCGTTCATAACGCGCGAGCAAGTTCTCAAAGCCATCACCGTGATCGGGAATCTCTAGATGAATCAATTCATGAACGAGTAGATAGTCCACAACATAATCAGGGGCGCCATTTAATCGATCTGAGATTCGAATTGTCCGATCTTGGGTGGTGCAGGAACCCCAACGCTCGCTCATTGAGCGCCAGACCACGCTCACGGGTGAGACTTTAAATTCAGGTAGGTATTTTTCAAGCAGCTCGAGGGCTCTTTCAAATAACTCTTTATCGCTCATCTTCTCGCGAGCCTCGCGGGAGAGAATCTTCTCCACCATCTCTGGTATGACCTCTTGAATTTTGGAATTCGATAACCGAGCGGGAACTTGGATAACAATCGCACCATGTTCGCGATACGCACTTATTGATCGTCGCCGCCGCGAACTTTTTATCACGCGTACTTCAGCCCCGCCGGCAATCTCGGTTGGCGGAATTCTTACTTCACTCGTGGATTTAGAGGCTTGGGCGCGCATATTCGGGAGAGTAGCCTCGAAGAACTCATCCTGAATGAAGTTATCCACACGTCCCCCTAACGCAGATATCCACTAACCCAGATATCCACTAACCCAGATATCCATTGGCGCATCGGCCTGATGTTGCTCGTTAATTGTTGGAATTCCAAGGTGGCGCGCCACTGTTAACAAAACTCTCTAGTCAAAGGTGAGTCTTTTACGAGGTTTTCGGAGGTGAGGGGAGTTGCTTAGTTGCGCATTGATGTCGTACTTTGCGCCAACGAAGTCCTCGGATAACCGTTTCGTATCTGCAAGGGGAAGGCAGATAAGAAATTGTGCGCCCGGGGACTTCGCCTTTTAGTTGTTTAAATCAAACCTGATAAATCATCGGGAACTGTTCGACTCTTCAAAAACGCATCAGCATCAGAGAGTTGCTCGCCTCTCGGCAATAGAAATGCTTCATCCCAAATTTCATCTCTTGTCTTAACATCCCGCAATTCCACAACTTTCTCCCAGAATGCGCTCGCCTCGCGGGTTCTACGTGGTGAAACTTCAAGTCCCACAAGAGAGGCAAAGAGTTCTTGAGTTGGCGATTTAGTAGCGCGCCGGCGCTGTTGAGTTTCGCGTAATTTAATTAATGAAGGAAGTCGATCTTTTGCAGCTTGGGTTACAACTGCATCAATCCAGCCATCAATTAGCGCAAGTAAGGTCTCGAGATTTTCAAGTGCGCTCTTTTGTGCAGGCGTCTCTTCCGGCGTGAAGAGTCCACCCGATAGAGCAAGGGTTAAGGATTCGGGATTTGCTGGATCTAGTTGCCCTGAGTTCATCGCTTCCTGCGCTTGTTCGGTTATCGCAGTGATATCAACGCGGATTCCTTTTCCGTAAGTTGCAATTGCGGTGCGGATGTAATCGCGCAACCAAGGTGCGCTGGCAAATAGTCGAGCTGCTGCAATTTCGCGCAACGATAGATAAATCCGAACTTCATGTTCTTCAATATCAAGTCCATGTCCCCAAATCTTCGCGTTCTGTGGGATCAAGCCGGGGCGGATCTCCTTGGAAAGTGGCAGCGCAACATCATTTGCGCCAGTAACAGTTGTTGAGAGATTTCCAATTGTTTGACCTAGTTGGCTACTAATTAGCGAACTCATAAATGTTCCCATAATGGAGGCAAGAACGGGTTGTGGGATTTGCATTCCCGGTAATCCAGCGCCAAATCCTGGGATATTAAATCCTTCAATTGAATTCTCTCCGAAATTTTCCCGGAGCATTGAAGACATTGCATCGCTCATTCCTTCGACTAGCGGCCTTGCAATTTCCTCCCAACCAGCAAGTGTTGAATCAATCCAATCTCGACGACTTAGCGCACAGGTATCAGGAATAGGAAGTGGTGGAAAAACGGTGGCTTCGTTTAACCATAAGTCAGCGATATTTAAAGCCTCTTGGGCGGCGGTGAGATCTGCGATTGAGACGGGTTGCTCGCCATGAGCCGAAAGGAATTTCCGGGAGATATCGCGGATCATTTCTTTTGAGAGGGAAGCGGGAGATTTTTGTCCGGAAAGTGAGGCCATTAATCCTTGAAGATTTAATCCCATCTTTGAGAATTGCTGAAAAATATCTCCGAAATTGCCGAATGGATTGTTGTTGGGATTATTGCTGGGGTTATTGTTTTCCGGGTCGTTTGGATCACCCGGTGGCGTAAATCCAAAACCAGCCATCTCTCAAACCTTTCGAAGTGTTGCTGATGCTTCTAGTCGCTCCAACCAAAGAGCATCGCGAAATCTTCCCGGAAAGAGCGCCGCGGGGCTAACTCTTCTAGGCTAAGGAGCGTGAACAGCTCCTCGGCCCCGGTCTCAGCTCTCGTTTGGTGGATTATCCCAATCGTCGCACTAATTGGTGGCCTTGCATATGCCTATTGGGTCACACGACTGAAATCCAAATACGACCGCAATACTGAACGCTCAGTGGGAAGATTCCGAAAATTCCAAGAATCCTTTAGGCGTAATAATCCAGATGTTTAATTCGATATCACCACTTCGCTACCGCTGGTCTTTCCCCGCCAAGTTCTTCTTCTTTCTGCTCACGATTGCAACGCTGGTAGCGCCGATTCCATATGTCTTTTTCAAACCGGGAGTTCCAGATAATGTCTCTGGAAAACTAATTGAAATTAATGATGCGCCTTCCTACAAGCCAAATGGAAAGCTCTACATAACTTCAATTCTGGTTACCAACCCAAACTCGCCGGTATTTGGCGCGGAGACCATTTATAACTGGGCAATCGGTCCACATGTCGTGCTACCACGAGAATCGATCTATCCCCCCGTTATAAAAGGAAAAACGGTGGAGCGAGATTCGCGCGCTGAAATGGCTAGCTCGAAAGTTACGGCAACTGCTGCTGCTCTTAACTATCTTGGATACAAGATCGAGGAGATTTATTTCATCAGCGATATTCGTGACTATTCCGAAGGAAAGAATTTTTTCGAACGGGGAGATCGGGTTCTTCGAGTGAATGGCACTTTGATTACCTCATTCGAAGCGATTCGAAATTCCTACAAAGAATTAAAGGTCGGAGATTTAGTTGAAGTTGAGATTGAGCGAACGGTTAATGGTGAAACCAAAATTATTAAAGAGCAAGTTCGCTTAGTAGCAAGCCAAGAGCCTGGGGCCGAGCCCAATAAGCCAGCTATTGGCATTTTGGTAGGAACAACAGCAAAGTTCCCGATAGATATTGATTTCAATATTCGAGGCGTTGGTGGACCGAGCGCGGGCCTCATCTTTGCCGTAGGTGTGATTGAGAAGTTGACTCCTGAGGATTTGCTCAGAGGTCGCAGTATTGCCGGGACCGGAACAATTAATCCGGCCGGTGATGTTGGGGGAATTGGTGGTATCGAGGAGAAGATGATCGGCGCTTCTCGAAAAGGAGCAACGATTTTCTTAGCCCCAAGAGCTAACTGCCCCGATATAAAGCATGTACCAAAGGGCTTAAAAGTAATCCCGGTCTCAACTTTGCAGGAAGCTTTGGCAGCTTTGAGAGCGCCCGATGACTTCAGATTTCCTACCTGCTAAACCTTGGCTAATCTCGCCCCATGGCATTTGGAGATAACCCAGACAATCCCTTCCGTAATTTAAATTTCCCAAGGCGCAATCCGGGGGAGCGGCGACGCATTGGCGCGCTCCCGCTAACAATCGCAGTCCTTACGGTGCTAGCGGTTGTTCTCGTCTCCTTGAGTGGTTTCTATGTCGACTATCTCTGGTTCCGCTCTGTTGAGTACAGCGATGTCTGGACGAAATTACTAACTACTCGCGCAGCTCTCTTCGCAATTTTTGGATTACTCACTTCATTGCTCATCGTTACCAACATACTTATCGCTTACAAGAAGCGACCAATCTATGTTCCATTAACTGTTGAAGCAGATAATCTAGAGAGATATCGCGCTCAAATCGAACCAATCAAGCGCGCTGCAATTATCGGAATCTCACTCGCTATCTTTTATTTTGCAGGCAATGCCGGCTCTCGTTTCTGGGAAGGCTGGATGCTCTATCGCAACGCCACGCCATTTGGAGTAAACGATCCGCAATTCGGCCGCGACGCATCTTTCTTCATGTTTACCTTGCCGTTTTGGCAATCACTTGTTGGTTGGGGAATATCAACTTTAATTCTCGCGACTATCGCCTCGGCGGTAGTGCATTACATCTATGGCGGCATTCGTCCGCAAGTTCGCGAAGATCGCACCACTGTGACGGCGCGCGTACAGATTTCAATTCTCTTGGGTCTAATTGTTGCGCTAAAGGCAGTTGCCTATTGGTTGGATCGTTTTGCACTCGCAACTTCTGATGAAGGAATCATCACCGGTTTAACCTTCACGGATGTAAATGCTGTCCTTCCAGCCAAATCAATCCTCACCGGAATAGCAGCGATCTGTGCTCTGCTCTTCTTCGCAAATATTTTCCGCCGCTCTTGGGTTTTGCCCGCTGCCGGAACGGCTCTACTTGGTCTCTCTTCATTCTTAGTCGCCGGTGTTTATCCAGCTTTGATTCAACAATTCCAAGTGAAGCCAACTGAATCATCAAAAGAAGCACCGTTTATTCAGCGCAACATCGAAGCGACAAGGCTCGCATATGGTTTAGATAAAGTGGAAGTCCGCGATTATCAAGCGACTCTAAATACCAGCGCAGGCCAATTAGCCGATGATCAAGCAACCATTTCAAATATCCGATTGATGGATCCAAATGTGCTCTCCTCAACTTTCCGCCAACTCCAACAGATTCGCCCTTATTACGCATTTAATGAGTCCCTCGACATTGATAGATACGAAGTCGATGGCCAGATGCGCGACATGGTCGTCGCGGTTCGTGAGTTAAATGTAGAAGGTAATCCAAATCGAAATTGGATCAATGATCATCTTGTCTATACCCACGGCTTTGGTTTTGTAAGTGCATACGGAAATGCGCAAGATACCGATGGCAAACCGGTCTTCTCGATGGGCGATATCCCCTCAAAGGGCAAGCTCGGTGAATACCAACCACGAATTTACTTTGGTGAGAACAATCCCGAATATTCAATTGTTGGCGGCGTTAAAGGTAACGATCCAGTCGAATTCGACTACCCAGATGATGCTTCGCCAAATGGCCAGAAGAATTACACCTACACTGGAAAAGGCGGAGTCCCGATGGGCTCACTCTTCTCCAGACTTCTCTTTGCTATCCACTACCAAGAGCAGCGAATACTCCTTACTGATTTAATAAATGATCAATCAAAGGTGATTTTCAATCGCGTTCCGCGCGAGCGGGTAGCGAAAGTTGCCCCTTGGTTAAAGATTGATGGCGATCCATATCCCGCAATTGTTGATAACAAAATTGTCTGGATGATTGATGGTTATACGACCAGCTCGGGCTTCCCATATTCGCGCACCGTTGATATCTCCGGCGCTACGACCGATGCGCTAAATATCAACAACAATCCACTTACCGCAGTTCCAAATTCAACTATCAACTACATCCGCAATTCAGTTAAGGCAACCGTTGATGCCTACGATGGAACTGTCACGTTATACGCATGGGATGAGAATGATCCGGTTTTGAAGACATGGATGAAGGCATTCCCGGGCGTTGTTAAGCCAAAGTCAGAGATGAGTGAGGCGCTAATTTCTCATGTCCGTTATCCAGAAGATATTTTCCGAGTACAGCGCGATGTGCTCTCGCTCTATCACGTGAAAAATGCAAATGCTTTCTACGGAGGACAAGATTTTTGGCGCGTACCTCGCGATCCATCAACACTCGGTGCAAATGCGGGCTCGCAACCTCCTTACTATTACACCTTGCAATTGCCGGGTGAGAAGAAAGCAAGCTTCTCTCTCACCACACCATTTGTTCCGCGTGGAGGCCGTGAAAACTTAACGGCATTTGCTGTGGTTAATTCAGATCCTGGTGATGATTACGGCAAGTTCACCGTCTTGCAATTACAGCGCTCAACAAACATTGCCGGACCTTCCCAGGTTGCTTCGAACTTTGAGGCAAATCCAACCGTTGCGCTCTCGCTATCACTGCTTCGCCAGGGTGGCTCTGATGTAGTGCTTGGAAACTTGCTAACGCTTCCTGTTGGTGGTGGATTGCTCTACGTTCAACCGGTCTATGTTCGCGCGACTGCAAACGCAGCTGCATATCCATTACTACAGAAAGTCTTGGTCGCATTTGGAGAGAAGATTGGATTTGATGACACTTTAAGTGGCGCGCTTAATCAAGTCTTCGGCGGTGATGGTGGAACTTCTCCAAATTCACTTTCTGGTGGAACATCCGGTGATACCGGCTCTACACAGAATCAAGGAGATTTAGCTCAAGCCCTTGCAAGTGCACAACGCGCTCTTGCAGATGCGCAGGCAGCTCTCGCAAAAGGTGACTTCGCCGCATATGGACAAGCCCAAGATCGATTAAAGGCTGCGATAGAAGCTGCAGTAGCAGCGCAAAATCGTCGCTGATTTTGGTCTTTTGATTACGAACCTCTAAAGTTCGAGGTTCCGACGCGGGGTGGAGCAGCTCGGTAGCTCGCTGGGCTCATAACCCAGAGGTCGTAGGTTCAAATCCTGCCCCCGCTACCAAAGAAAAAAAAGCGCCCCTAATCCGGGCGCTTATTTTTTGGGTCAGACATTCGACCAGCATGGCCGCGCGCCGTTGGATCCTTCTTCGATTTAATCAAGCTTGCAACAGTTGATACCAAGAGAATCAAGCCAATCACAGCAAGTGAGGTGTTGGTTGAAATTTTTGGAATGTTCTCCCACTCCTCGTGCGCCCAAACCAATATTAATTTCGCGCCGATAAAGATGAGAATAAATGAGAGGCCAAGTGATAAGTAGATCAACTTATTAACGAGATTCTTGATGAGGAAGTAGAGCGCCCTTAAGCCAAGAAGTGCGAAGGCATTCGCAGCAAAGACCAAGAATGCTTCCTGGGTGACGCCAAAGGTAGCGGGGATTGAGTCGAGCGCAAAGAGTAAATCAGTAGCACCAATTGCAATCATTACTAGTAGTAGAGGTGTTGCAAGGCGCTTGCCGTTTTCCTTAATGAAGATTTTGCTTCCGTGATATTCATTAGTAAATGGAATTCGCTTTTGGGCAAAGCGGACTATCGCATTTTCGCTCGGGTCCGGATCCTCATCCCAATGCTGGAATAGTTTTACGCCAGTCCAAAGAAGGATTATTCCGAAAATTACAAAGGTAAAGGCAAATGCTTTTAACGCCGCTGCTCCCAAGGCGATGAAGATCGCGCGGAAGATAAGGGCGAGCACAATCCCAACCATCAAGACTCTTTGGTGATAAATCGAAGGAACAGCAAAATTCGTCAAAATAATAAGAAAGACGAAGAGATTATCCATCGAGAGTGATTTCTCTACGATGTAGGCTGCGAAATATTCTTTTCCGAATTGGTCACCATAATTTGACCAGACCCAGACGCCAAATCCGACTGCAACTGCGATGTAGAAAATCGACCAGAAAGTCGCCTCTTTGAAGGAGACATCGTGGGCTTTGCGCGTTGAAGTTAGTAGATCAAAGAGAAGTAAACCGATGATAAAAGCGACTGTGGTTAGCCAAATTGTGTTGGTTACGTTCACGCCGGGAGCGTAGTGCTCTTGCGTAGGCGAAGCGAATTCAACACTACAAAGAGACTTGAAAATGCCATAGCGCCGCCGGCATACATTGGACTTAGCGCTCCTAAAGCGGCGATTGGTATACCGAAAACGTTATAAATAAATGCCCAGCCAAGATTCGTTCTTATAGTTCTCAGCGTTCTCTTAGATAACGATATTGCATCAATCGCTGCTAAAAGTGATGGTCGCATCAAGGTGATATCAGCAGCCGCTTGCGCGGTATCAGTTCCAGTTCCCATTGCCATGCTCAAATCAGCAGCAGCAAGTGCCGCGGCATCATTTATGCCATCGCCAATCATGAGAACTTTTCTTCCCTGACTTTGTAATTCTTTGATTTTCGCAATTTTTGCCTCGGGAGTTGCTTGTGCAATCAAGTGATTACCTGAGATTCCGACTTTATTTGCGATTTGGCTCGCTGCTGCATTGCTATCTCCAGTGAGTAACCAGGTATCAATTCCCGCTTCCTGGAACTTCGCAATTGCTGTAGCGCTATCGCTTCGAAGTGTGTCGCCTACTTCAAATGCGGCGACTGCTATCCCATCAATTGCGACTATTGAAATCGAGCTTCCGTTTATGTGTGCGCTTGAAATGACTTGTTCAATAGCATCTGGAAATCCAAGAGTGGCTTTTCTAATCGATGCAGGAGTTCCCATTAGAACTGGTAGCGCTCCAGAATTGAATTTGATTCGGGCTGCCGCACCTTGTCCGGGCGTCTCTAAGTATTCACTCAAGCTAAGGCGACTTGAATTGTCAGTAAGTACATGGTTGAAGATGGCCATTGCAACGGGGTGGGTACTCGAACTTGCAATTGTGGAAATTGCTACGCGCAATTCATTTTCACTGATGGATATTTTTGAACTTGGAACAATCGCATCTTGCAGAACCTTCATCGCTCCAGTTGTAAGCGTTCCGGTCTTATCAAAAATAACGGTGTCTATCTTCGGCGCCACCTCAAGGACCGAGACTTTGCGCATAATTACCCCGCTTCGTGCTCCGCGCCCGGAGGCAACCAAGAGCGCAACCGGGGTGGCTAAACCGAGCGCGCAGGGACAAGCGATAACGAGAACGGCAACGGCTGCTGAAATTGAGGGGGCTAAATCATTTCCAAGTGCCAGCCAAGTTGCCAGGGTCGCGGCTGCAATAAGCAGAACGATTGGAACAAATACACCGCTAATTCGATCGGCTAACTTTTGAATGGGCGCTTTCTCACTTTGCGCTGCTAAAACCATCTTGGTGATGCGCGATAGTTCGGTATCAGATCCCACTCGCCGCGCCTCGATCACTAATCTGCCGCCTTGATTAATTGCCCCGGCAATCACGTTAGATCCTGGTTTAACTTCAACGGGAATTGATTCACCCGTAAGGAGCGAGTTATCTACGCTACTTGCTCCTTCAACTACAACACCATCGGTAGGGAACCTTTCTCCGGCGCGAATTACGCATTTATCTCCAACTACGAGATTTTCAATTGGTGCGATTACCTCTTCACCGCCGCGCAAGATTCGAATCTCTCTTGGATTTAACGATAACAAGTTCGCCAGCGCTGATCCGGCGCGATGTTTTGCTTTTGATTCTAAATATCTGCCAAAGATGATAAAAGTTACGACTGCGGCGGCAACTTCAGCATAGATATCACCGGCGCCAGTTGAATTTGCATAAATTGACCAACTAAATGCGACGAGCGAGCCAAGTGAAATCAAATTATCCATAGTTGGATGTGTGAGGTTACGAAGTGCAGCGCGATGAATTGGCCAAGCAAGTAGAAGCACTACCGGCGCGCTAAGGCCGATTACCAACCAACCAGTCGGCGAGTAGAGCGGTTCAGGAATTGAAAGTGAAGCAAGCAGATCCAAAATCACCGAATCAACTCGCGCATGTAATTCATGAAGCATAGAAAGTGCGATTACGGGAATTGTTAAAAGGAGAGCAAGGAAAACTCGCGGTCCAAGTGATCTAGTGTTAGCAAAACTCTCACTCTCATCGGTACGAAGTTTCGCTTTGTAGCCAGCAGAATTAACCGCATCTATAAGTTTTTTGGTTGCAGTGCCCTTTGGTACAAGAATATGGGCGCTCTCCGTAGCAAGATTCACCGTTGCTTTTGCGCCGGGCACTTTATTTAGTGAACGCTCTACTGTTGCCACACAAGATGAACAGGTCATACCTCCGACATCAAGATCAATCTGCTCCAGCTCTAGTTTCTCAAGATTTTGAGACATTTAATTTCCGCTCTGGGAATTGCCCGGCTCATTTATTGAACCGAGAAACAGTGGATGTAGCGAGCGATTTGCCGAGACTCCACTTTTACCGAAAGGACCAACATTTCCTTCTAGATCAGAGAAAATTCCACCCGCCTCAGCGACGATAATGGCAAGGGGAGCCATGTCCCAGAGCGCAAGTGAAGGCTCAGCAGCAATATCAACCGCGCCCTCTGCGACCAACATATGCGACCAGAAATCTCCGATCCCACGCACTCGCCAAACTTTCTCCATGAAATTTAAGTAACTCCCTTTCCGCTCGCCCCAACCGGCAAGATCTGAGAAGGAGAGCGAAGCATCTTTAAGGTTTGAAACTTTAGAGGCGTAGATCTGGGTTGCTATTCCGCCATTAACTTCAGTGAATGCTCCAAATCCAAGAGCGGCATACCATCTTCGAAATAGCGCGGGAGCGCTAACAATGCCCGCCACAATTTCATCTTTACCAGCAGCATCTCGGTGGACGAGTCCAATTAGCGTCGCCCAAATCGGAACGCCCCGTAAGAAGTTTTTCGTGCCATCAATCGGATCAACTACCCAATAGCGAGAATTTGGAGAAATTACATCTGGCCTTCCAAATTCTTCACCTACAACTAGATCTTTTGGTCGCTCTGCTTTAAGTAACTCGCGAATCTTTAATTCAACGGCGCGATCGGCGTCAGTTACCGGAGTTGAATCAGGTTTGGTCTCAATTTTTAAATCTTGCGCGCTATATCTATCTAGGGAAATCTCATCGCTCACATCATCAAGGCGCTTCATTAATTCGATATCAGAGTTGATATCTCCAGGGTATGCGCGCATAGCCTTAGGTTATAGGTTGCGAACTTGCGGCGAGGATTCGGCGGAGACCTGATATGCGCTGGCTCACCTGCGAATCATTGGCGCTGGAATTTAAGGCACAACTTGGCTCATCATGCGAACAGCGTTTTGGGCAATTTGCAATGAGCGATGCCAACTCGGCGAATGCCCCAATAACTCTTGATCGATCGATATGTTCTAACCCAAATGAGCGCACTCCGGGGGTATCGATAATCCAACCTCCGGATTCGAACTCAACGGCATACGCGCTCGATGAGGTGTGACGTCCTTTTCCGGTAGCAAGATTCACATCGCCGGTTAAACGCGCCTCACTTCCCAGCAGGGCATTGAAGAGGGTTGACTTTCCAACGCCGGAATGGCCAATCAAAACCGAACGCTTCGATGTTAGCTTTTTGCGTAGCCCATCTAAATCCGAACTTTGCTTTACTGCAGTTTTAAAAGTTGCAACTTCTAGGGCGCCATAGGCGGATAGAAATTCATCGGGATTTGCTAGATCGCACTTCGTGACCACGATGATTGGTTCGATTCCTTGGTCGTATGCAATAACCAAACAGCGATCTACAAATCCCAAGCGAGGAGTTGGATCGGCAGCAGCAATGACAATCACTAATTGATCCACATTGGCGGCTACAACTTTTTCAAATGCGCCGATGTCATCAACAGTGCGCGATAAGAAATTCTTTCGCGGCTCAACTTCAACTGCTCGCGCTAACGTTCCGGCAACACCACTGACATCGCCATCAAGCCTGATGTAATCACCAACTACGACTGCGTTTTTTCCTAACTCGCGCGCTTTCATCGCGGTTATTTCCACGCCACCGGTTAGTTCATTGCCGGGATCGCCTTGAAGTATGCAGGTAATTCGGCCTCGATCAACTGTGGTCACAAACCCAATGGGTTGTGTTGAATAATCTGGACGATCCTTACTCCGGCGCGGTTTTGAACGTGGCGCTCTTACGCGAGCATCGCTCTCGTCATAGCGACGGCTTCGTCTCGTCATTTAAGTATGGAGCTCCATAGCCCGGGAAAATCCGGGAGGGTTTTTCTAGTTGTTTCAATATTCTCAATAACCAAACCGGGAAGAGCTAATCCAATAATCGCTCCTGCAGTTGCCATGCGATGATCCTCATAAGTATGAAAGAGATTTTCACTCGGGTTTAATTTTAACTTTGCGGGCTCAATGCGCAGCGCATCCTCCTCTTCGACAACTCGACCACCGAGTGCATTTATTTCCCGAGCAAGCGCTGCCAATCGATCGGTTTCATGTAGGCGTAGATGACCGATTCCCTTCAAATAAGAAGGCGAATTAGCCAGAGCTGCTAGAGCCGCGATTGAGGGAGTCAATTCACCTTCATCATGTAAATCAATTTCGATACCGCGAATTTCGCCAGTTCCAGAAACCTTTAATCCGCGCACATCACTAGAGTCCACAAATTCAATCTTTGCTCCCATTCTAGAAAATATTTCGCGCAATCTATCGCCTGGTTGTGTGGTTGCCTTTGGCCAATCTCGAATCGTTACCGAACCGCCACAAATCATCGGCGCTGCCATAAAGGGAGCAGCGTTAGATAGATCTGGTTCGATGACTAATTCCCGGCCCACCAATCGCCCAGGTCTAACCCGCCAAACTTCTCTTCCTACATCTTCAGTTACTTCAACAGCGCCACCAAAATCACGGAGCATCGCAATTGTCATATCGATATGTGGCTGTGAGGGGAGTGAATCCCCAGAGTTTTTCAGCGTAATTCCATCTCGCATTCCAGGTCCAGCAAGCAATAGCGCCGATAAGAATTGACTTGATTTACTTGCATCAACGCTAATTTCGCCACCATGCACGACTCCTGAACCATTTATCAAAAGCGGTAGTGCGTAGCGATTCTTATGATCGATCAGAACGCCCAAATCTTCGAGCGCCTTTATGAGTGGACCAAGTGGGCGCTCATGGGAGCGCGGATCGCCATCAAAGTTGATTAACCCTTTTGCAAGAGCTGCGACTGGAAGCATAAATCTCATTACCGTTCCAGCATTTCCCACATCAATTGAGGCGGGGCCAAAGAGCGGCGCCGGTCTCACTTCCCAAACTTCTTCGCCCGATGAATTTTTACTTTCCGTTATTCCTACCCCAAGCGCACGGAGCGCTTTTGACATCAATTCGGTATCCCGGGAGCGCAATGGTCGAATTAAGCGGGAAGGTGATTCGGCGAGGGCGGCGAGAATCAGGGCGCGATTCATCACAGATTTAGAGCCGGGAATAGTAATTGTCGCGCTAATTTCCTTACTCGCTATTGGCGCGATCCACTTACTAACTTGAGTATCACTCACTAGTCGAGTCTATCCGGGGATAGATTAGAGCGGTGTGCGGTCGATTTGCGCTCTCTGCGATGCTTACAGATATTGCAGAAGAATTCTCTACTTTGGGGGATTCTGATTCGCCGCGCAATCTTCCAGTCGATTGGAATATAAAGCCGACTCAAGATATCTACATTATTAAAGCGGGAGATATTAAAACTAGCGAAAGTATCAAGCGCCGAATCGATGTCGTAAGTTGGGGATTAATAGCTCCTTGGAGTAAGAGTGGAGTTGAAGCTCAACGCTCCCAATCACAGGCAATTAATGCGCGCTTTGAATCGGTCCATGAGAAACCCACATTTAGGCGCGCTTTCACACATTCGCGTTGCCTAATTCCGGCAAGCGGTTATTACGAATGGGCCACTGAATTAGGTCGCTATAAAAGTAAGCAACCAATCTTTATTTCGCGCGCGGATTCCCATTTACTTGCCTTTAGCGGAATTTATAGTTCATGGACTTCTCCTGAAGGCGTGCTCCGCAAGAGCGCTTCAATAATTACAAGACCAGCCGTTGGTGAGTTAGCGAAAGTTCATGATCGGATGCCACTCTTTCTGCCTCTCGAAAGGTGGGATGAATGGCTAGATCCGATGAATCAAGAGGTCGAATACTTGAGAACTCTTATGGATGTG
>JACCDL010736420.1_pt1 | contig 13878 bp, 9 predicted proteins | sample 7441931 | NCBI WGS metagenome assembly JACCDL01 (sample SAMN15323437, study PRJNA562643) | freshwater metagenome | isolation source: river surface water | place: USA:Blue River Watershed | collected 2017-08-16 | reverse complement strand
GCACGAAGATCAAGCCGCTCTACGTGGACTGGAACCCGCAGGCCGAGGACGTGGCCGCCCTCAAGGCCAAGCTCGCCGCCGGCCTCGAGGCCTACCGCCGCGACTACGCCGCCTACTACCAGCGCTGCCGCCACGCCGACTCGCCGGCCATGCGCGACCCCAACCCGACGGTCGTGCTCATCCCCGGCCTCGGCCTGATCGCGTGGGGCAAGGACAAGTCGGAGTCGCGCGTGACGGCGGAGTTCTACAACTGCGCGGTCGAGGTGATGCGCGGCGCCGAGGCGATCGACCGCTACATCGCGCTGCCGCAGCAGGAGGCGTTCGACATCGAGTATTGGCTGCTGGAGGAGGCGAAACTGAAGCGCATGCCGGCGGAGAAGGAGCTGGCGCGCCAGGTCGTCGTCGTGATCGGCGCCGGCTCCGGTATCGGCAAGGAGACGGCCCACCGGCTCGTGAAGGAAGGCGCGCACATCGTGTGCGTCGATCTCAACGCCGACGCCGCGGCTGCCACGGCCAAGGAAATCACCGACAAACTCGGGCTGGGCATCGGGGTCGCCGGCACCGGCATCTCCAACTGCGGACCGGCGGTCGGGCTCGCGGCCAACATCACGGAGCGCGCCTCGATCCGCGCGATGCTCGACCAGGTGGCGCTGGCCTACGGCGGCTTCGATTCGATCTGCGTGACCGCGGGCATCTTCGTGCCGAGCGACACGACCGGCCACATCCCCGACGACAAGTGGGCGCTCACCTTTGCGATCAACGTCACCGGCGCCTACCTCGTGGGCGACGAGGCGGCGAAGACGTGGAAGGAGCAGGGGCTCCGCGGCAATCTCGTGCTCACGACCTCGGCCAACGCCGTGGTGGCGAAGAAAGGCTCCGTCGCCTACGACACATCCAAGGCCGCCGCCAATCACCTCGTGCGCGAGCTCGCGATCGAACTTGCCCCGCTCGTGCGCGTGAACGGCGTGGCGCCCGCGACCGTGGTGCAGGGCTCGGCGATGTTCCCGCGCGACCGCGTGATCGGCTCGCTCGCGAAATACAACATCGCCTTCACGCCCGACGAACCGACCGAGTCGCTCGTGCGCAAGCTCGCGCAGTTCTACGCCGACCGCACGTTGACCAAGTCGCCCATCACGCCCGCGGACCAGGCAGAAGCCTATTTCCTGCTTGTTACGCAGCGGCTGAGCAAGACGACCGGCCAGGTGATCACGGTCGACGGCGGCCTGCACGAGGCGTTCCTGCGCTGACCGTGCCGGCCTGAGTGCGCGCATGCCGCCGCGGGGCGGGCGCGCGCGGGTTTTGCGGGTCGCGACCTTGCCTCGGTCGCGGCCCGCGACTGTTTTTACCGCATGACAGGCAGAATCGCGATCGTCGGGGCCGGGGCCATCGGCTGCTATTACGGCGCCCGGCTGGCGCTCGCCGGAGCCGACGTGCGTTTCCTGCTGCGGAGCGAGCTCGCCGCGGTGCAGGCAGCCGGGCTGACGTTGCGCGAGAAAGATGGCACGCGCGTGCTGCGGCCGGTCGCGGCATTCGCGCGCAGTGCGGAGATCGGGCCGGTGGATCTGGCGATCGTGACGCTCAAGACCACGGCGAACGCGGCGCTGGCCGAGTTGCTGCCGCCGCTCGTCGGCGAACACACGCTCGTCCTCACGCTGCAGAACGGTCTCGGCAACGAGGAGCGGATTGCGGCGCTCGTCGGCGCGGAGCGCGTGCTCGGCGGCCTGTGCTACATCGCGGTCACGCGGGGTGCGCCGGGCGTGCTCGAGGGTTTCCACACCCCGGGCAAGATGACGCTCGGGGAGTTGCGCGGTCCGGCGACGGCGCGGGTGCGGGAGGTGGCGGACCGCTTCGCCGCGGGTGGCGTCGAGACCCGGGTGCTCGACCGGCTCGCGGAGGCGCGTTGGCAGAAACTCGTCTGGAACGTGCCTTACAACGGGCTCGGTATCGTGGGCGGCGGGGTAAGCACGGACGTGATCCTGCGCACGCCGGAGCTTGCGCGCGAGGTGCGGCCGCTCATGGACGAGATCGCGGGGGCGGGGCGGCGACTCGGCTTCGAAATCACGGAAGAGTTCATCCAATCCCAGATCGACGTGACGCCGCCGCTCGGCGCGTATCGGCCGTCGAGCGTGGTGGATTTCAACGCGGGCCGGGAGATCGAACTCGACGCGATCTGGGGCGAGCCGCTGCGGCGGGCGGAGGCGGCGGGGATCGCGATGCCGCGGCTGCGCGCGTTGCATGCGCGGCTGGAGCGCGCGATCGCGGCGCGCTGAGCGGGGTGTCTGGCCGGACGGTCGGAGCCGGGGCCTTGCGGCTTGCGTGCTCCGGGGCGCAGGTGTGTCGTCCCTGACGCTGCCGGGGCAGGCACGCTGCGAACGTATCCGCCCGGCAGAATTCCAGCCCCCTTTACCGCGAGTGATTTCCGACCTGCGCAACAACGGACCAACGGGACGGATTGCTTCGGCAATCGCGTGGGTCGCGGCGTGGGTGGTGCTGGCGGCAGTGCGGTATCTGGTCGTGCGGGCGTGCGCGGGCGACGGCGTTCCGCTGCTGCGCTATGCCGGGTATTTCGCGCTGCACGTTTATCTGCCCGGCGTGGTGGCGTTGTGGTTCGTCAAACGCGGGCCGGTCTCGCTGACGGAGTCGATTGCACTGGGAGTGCCCACGGGCTTTGCGCTCGAGATTCTGGTCTACGTTCTGGTGTCCGCGCTGGGCGGGCAGGACGGGCTCGCCGCGATGCCGGTGGTGTGGATCGCGCTGGCCGTGCTGATCCGCACGCGGAGCGGGCACGGACCGCTGCGCGTGGGCCTGACGCGGCGCCACGCGGGATTGGCGCTCGGGGTGGCGGTGTTGTTTGCCGCCACGGCGATCGCGACGACGAGCCACATGTTTGCCGAGTCGCCGCTGGTGGGCGGTTTGCCGCAGCGGCCGATTTTTCACGACTGGATTTATCTCGTGAGCCGGACGGGTGCGATCAAGGGCACGTGGCCGTTCGAGGATCCGAGTCTCGCGGGCCTGCCGCTGCACTACCATTATTTCATGCTCGTGCACGTGGCCTCGGCGTCGACGGCGACGGGGCTCGAGGTCACGCAGGTTTTGCTGCGCTTCGCCCTGTTGCCGCTGGGGCTGGTGCTCGTGGTGCAGGCCTACGCGCTGGGACGGATCGTGGCGCGGTCGCCTTGGGCCGGCCTGCTGGCGGCGCTCCTCACGGTGGCGGCCAGCGAGATGGCGCTCCATCCGCATGCCAACGAGAGTGTCTTTCTCGGCCGCTTCGTCCGCTGGCTCCACGTGAGCCCGACCTTCCATTTCGGCGTCGTGTTCTTCGGGGCGCTTTTGCTGGCGATGATCCGCTGGCGCCGGCTCGCGCGGGCGGATGCGCGTCACCTTGGGTGGTTCGCCCTGCTGGCGGCGGCCGCCACCGGAGCCAAGGGCACGGTGACGCCGGTGATCCTGGTCGCGCTCGCGCTCTGGGCGGCGTGGGAATTGTGGTGCACGCGCGTGTTTCCGACGCGGCTCGTTGTCGCGGGTGCGGTGGGCGGGAGTGTGTTTCTCGCGGTGTATTTCGCCACGATGTCGGGCTGGGGCACCGGCGCGGCGAAGATCGTGCCGGGCGACGTGTTCGGCGTATCGGAGTTCTGGCGACAGCATTTTCCGGCGTGGTCGGCGGTGTTGGCGCGCGGGTTGCCGGCGCCTGTGGCGGCCATCGTGGCCGGGGTGGGCTGCGGCGCGGTGGTGTTTGTCGGCACGCTCGGCGTGCGGGTGCTGGCGGTGCCGTTCCTGCTCGCGGTGCATCCGCGCGAGCAGCGAGCACCGGTCGTGTGGGTGGGGGCGGCGTTCGTCGCGAGTGCGGGCATGGGCCTGATGCTGCGTCTCGATGCGGACAGCGAACTCTACGTCTTCCTGCTCGTGCGGCTCCCGGCGGCGGTGCTGGCGGCGGCCCTGCTGGCGGAGCTGATCCGGCGGGCAGTCGGCAGCGCGGGTGCGATCACGGCGAGCCGATCGTTGCTGGCCTGGCCGCGGCGTGTGGCGCTGCTGGTGACGATCCCGCTGCTCGCCGTGCTGGCGCTCCAGGTGACGACGGCGATCGGACGGCTCGCGCCGGGGTTGCGTTCCTGGGAGGAGACGGCGCGGTTTGCGGCCGTCGATCCGGAGCTGGGCTGGTTGACGGACGCGCTGCGCTGGGTGCGGCGGAATGCCGAGCCGCATGCCGTGTTGGTCGCGAGCGCGTTTACGCCGTCGACCATGGAGCAGGACCACTGGGGAGCGCTCGATGGCACGCTGCTGGGCGTGCATTATTACTACTCCGCGCTTTCCGAGCGTCGACTGTGGGTCGAGGGTCCGCACTATGCCCTGCACACGCCACAGGTGATCAAACGCATGGACCTCGCGGAGGAGATTTTTGCCGGGAAACGGCGGGCCGAGCCGGCGCTCTTCGGCGCGGACCCCGCCTACCTGCTGATCGACCGGATCGCACCCGGTGGCGCGCAGGCGCGGCCGGTCGGCACGACCGTGGTGTTTGCCAATCGCCGCATCGAAATCCACCGGGTGAGAGCGGCCGCGGGGGCGGCATCGGCCGACGCCAGCCAATGAACCCCATTTGGCGAAGCATCACCCGGCAGCCGCTGTGGCTCGGCTTGTTCGGCCTGGCGGCCGGCTTCGTTGCGGTGCTTGGCGTGGTGCGGTTCGTGGAGAGCGATCTGCGGCAGCAGAGCCGGCTGGTGAATGTCTCCGCGCGCGGCATGGCCGGGGGCGGCAGCGAGGCCCTGCTCGTGGGCTTCGTGGTGGAAGAGGCGGCGCAGACGCTGGTGGTCCGGGCGCTTGGGCCGTCGCTGGCGAAGAGCGGCGTCGGTGCGGCCCTGCCGCGTTTGACGCTCCGGGTGGTGCGCAATGCGGACGGCAAGGACTTGGCGCGCAACGAGGCATGGCAGGCGCCCGGCAACGAGCGGCTTTCCGGCCCGCTGCGGCATCTCGCGCCGCCGGATGCGAATGACGCCGCATGCGTCCTGCGGCTGCCACCCGGCAGTTACTCCGTGGTGGTGGAGCCGCGCGGGACGAAGGCCGGCGTGGCCACCGTGGAGATTTTCGTGGTGCGGGAGTAGCCGGACGGCGCCGGCGCCGTATCCGGAGCGGCGGTCAACGCGGCCGGTAGACGGTTTGTTTCAGCGTGGCGCCGAGGTGGCGGCGGAAAGTGGCGAGGTCCTGCACCGCGCGGAGGGCGACGAGCTGGCTGGCGAGGTTGCCGACGGCGGTGCCTTCGAGGGCGAAGCTCACGACGGGCACGCGGGCCTCGTCGGCCGTCGCCTGGCAGAGCAGCCGGTTCTTCGAGCCGCCGCCGACGATCAGGATGCGCTTGAAGGTGCGGCCGGCGAGGCGCTCGAAGTTGCGCATCGCGTCCGCGTGGCCGCGGCCGAGGGAGGCGCAGATGAGCCGCGTGTATCCGGCGAGATGGGACGGAGCGCGGAGCTTGCGGCGGCGCAGCTGGGCATCGATCGCCGCCTTCATCGAGGGCGGATTGGCGAACGCGGGGTCGCCGACGTCGAGCAGCGCGGCGGGCGCGGGCAGTTTTTCCGCGGCGGTGATGAGCGCGGCCCACTCCTTGTCGCCCGTCGGGCGGCTGGCGAAATCCTTCATGATGCCCTCGAGCAGCCAGAGCCCGATGACGTTGGTGAGCGGCCGGTAGCGGCCGTCGCCGATGCGTTCGTTGGAGATGCGCGCGGCGAGTGCCTCGGCGCCGAGCACCGGAGTGTCGCTCTCGAAGCCCACGAGCGACCACGTGCCGGAGCTGAGGTAGAGGTCGTTGCCGTCCGGGGCGGCCGGCATGGCGTCGTAGGCGCAGGCGGTGTCATGGCCGGGGACCGCGATCACCTGGGCGCCGGCGAGGGCGGGCAGTCCGGCGGCGAGTTCCGCGCGCACGCGGCCGAGTTTGGTGCCGGAGCGGATGGGCGTGGAGAACCACTGCGGCGGGAGCCGGAAATACTTCAGCGCCTCCGGCGACCAGCCGGTCGAGTGCACGTCGAGCAGCTGCGAGGTGCTCGCAATCGTGAGTTCGTTCTCCATCCGGCCCGAGAGGAGGTAATTGAAGTAGTCGGGCAGGAAGAGGCAGCGCGTCGCGAGGTCGGCGATGGCCGGGCATTTCGCGACCGTCTCCTCGAGGTGCAGGGAGGAGTTGTAGAAGACATTGGGGATGCCCGTCGCGGCGTAGATCCGGGCGAGCGCGGCGCGGGTGTTGGCGAGGCGCTGGAGGCCGGGCTGCGACCGGGAGTCGCGGTAGGCGTGAATCGGAAACACGAGGCGGCCCGCATCGTTGACGAGCGCGAAGTCCACGCCCCAGAAGTCGACCCCGAGCGAGGCGAGTTTCGCCCCGCGGGGCAGCGCCTCGACGGCCAGGCGCAGGCCGGTCTGCGCCTCGTGCCAGAGTGTGCCGATCTCCCAGTAGTCGTGGCCCGCGAGCGAGCGGAACGCATTGGGGAAGCGGTGGACTGCGTTGAGCTCAAGACGGTTGTCCTGCCAGCGACCGAGGATGACGCGGCCGCTGGTGGCGCCGAAATCGAGTGCGACGGAAAAGACGGGGCGGGACATGGCGGAAGGGTGAGAGGTGGAAATCGAACGGTGGAAGGCGAAAGGCGGAAGGCGAAGGGCGGGAGCGAGGCGAAGGAAAGAGATGGTGCGAGGGAGGCGCGGGCGTCACGGAAAAATCGGCGTCACCGGGCGGGCGATGTCGGTTGGGTGCCAAAGGCTGACGGTTTTGCACCAACGTGCGCGTCGGAGCGTCCGTCGGAGGGAAATTCCGGTTGCCAGAGCGGTGGCGCGACGCACCGTTTGCATTCCGCTTCATGCTCAACACCGAGCGCAGTCCAATCCGGGGCAAACGAGTCCAACTCATGGCGACATGCCTGTGCGACGCGTTTTACGACGATGTCGCCGCCGCGACCGTCGAGGTGCTCGAGCATCTCGGCGTCGAGGTCACGTTTCCCGAGGGGCAGACGTGCTGCGGCCAGCCGGCTTTCAACGGCGGCGACTGGGCGGCATCGCGGCGCGTGGTGCGGCACACGGTGAAGACCTTCGCCGGCGACGAGCCGGTGGTGGTGCCCAGCGGTTCGTGCGCGGCAATGATGTTTCACGGCGCGGTGCTGGAGTTCGAGAAGGAGTCGGATCTGCCCGAGGTCGAGGCGCTCGGCCGGCGGACGTGGGAGCTGGCGGATTTCATCGTCAACGGCCTCGGCGTCACGGCGTGGCCGGGCCGCTGCGAGGCGACGATCGCGTTTCACCGTTCGTGCCACACGCGCGGCACGGCGACGGGCGAGGCGGCGTTGACGTTGCTGCGCTCGATCGCGGGCGTGAAGGTGGTGGAGTTCGGCGAGCCGGAGCAGTGCTGCGGCTTCGGCGGCACCTTTTCGGTGACGTTTCCGCACATCTCCGCGGCGATGGGCACGCTGAAGCTCGACCACGTGCGGGCCACGCAGCCCGACGTCGTCGTGTCCGCCGACATGAGCTGCATGATGCACCTCGGTGGGCTCGCGGCCAAGGAGGGGAAGCCGATCAGGACCCAGCATATCGCGCAGGTGCTGCGCGACGCGCTGAAGCGCGCCGCCGCGAAGTAGCGCGGCGCTCCGGGATACTCATGGCCGTCCAACCGATCGACCAATTCGCGACGACGCTGCCGGCGGACAAGCGCGCGTCCGTCTACCAGAGCACGAAGACGACGCACGAGAAGCGCACCAAGCTGCTTTTCGACCAGTTTCCCGATCCCAACCGGCTGCGGCAGCTCGCCGGCGACATCAAGCAGCACGCGATCGAGAATCTGGATACGTTGCTCCCGCAGGTGGAGGCGCGGCTGCGGGCCAACGGCGCGCAGGTCCACTGGGCCGCGACCGCCGAGAGCGCGTGCGAGACGGTGCTGCGGATCATGCAGGCGCGGGGTGCCAAACGGATGGTCAAAGCCAAGACCATGGTGAGCGAGGAGATCGAGCTGGCGCACTACCTGGAGAAACACGGGATGGAGGCGCTGGAGACCGATCTGGGGGAATTCATCGTCCAGATCGACGACGACCACCCGAGCCACATCGTCCGGCCGATCATCCACAAGAACCGGCGCGAGATCGCGACGAGCTTCGAGCGCGAGGGACTCGGGGCCTACAACGACGATCCGGCGACGATCACGCAGCGGGCGCGGGTGTTCCTGCGGCACAAGTATCTCGCGGCGGATGTCGGTCTCACGGGCGCGAACTTCGTCTCGGCCGAGAGCGGCCGGATCGTGCTGGTGACCAACGAGGGCAACTCGCGTTTCTGCCTCGCGGCGACCAAGTGCCACATCGCGCTCGTCGGCATCGAGAAGATCGTGCCGCGCGACCGCGATCTCGGCGTGCTGCTCAACCTGCTCGGCCGCTCGGGCACGGCGCAGGACCTCACGGTCTACACCGAGTTCATTTCCGGGCCGAAGTCGCCGGCGCAGCCGGACGGGCCCGAGGAGATGCACGTGATCTTCGTCGACAACGGCCGCACCGAGGTGCTCGCGAGCGAGTGCCGCGAGATCCTGCGCTGCATCCGCTGCGGCGCGTGCCTCAACGTGTGCCCGGTCTACCGGCAGGCGAGCGGTCACGCGTATCGCAGCGTTTATCCCGGTCCGGTCGGCGCGGTGCTTTCGCCGCTGCTCGCGCGCGACAAATTTCCGCAGCTGGCCGACCTGCCGAAGGCCTCGTCGCTCTGCGGCGCGTGCCACGAGGTCTGCCCGGTGAACATCCCGATCCCGGACCTGCTGCTCCGCCTGCGCAACCGGGCGAAGGAGGAGAGCGTGCCTTCGCCGGGCACGCCGCCGATGGGAGCGTGGGCGCTGATGGCCTCGCAGCCGACGGCATGGAAGGCGGCGCTCGCCGGCGGCAAGCTGATGAATTACGTGCCGACGAAACTCATCCCCGTGCCGGCGCTGCAGGCCTGGGCGGAGAAACGCGAGCTCCCGGACTGGCGCGGCGGCGAGTTTCGGAAATGGCTCAGGAACCGGAGACGCTAGCGTGACGGACGCCGCCGCCGCGGGCCCCCGGGCATGCGCCTCCGGCAATTTCATGGGCCAAGCCGCAGCGGTCACCCCCTCATCCCGACGGAGCGAAACATGAACCAACCCGCGCAGTTCGAACCCTTCATTCCCGATCGCGTGACGATGCGCGAGTTCACGGTGCGCGCGGTGCTCACCGGTGCGATCCTCGGCATCGTTTTCGGCGCCTCGTCGCTCTACCTCGTGCTCAAGGTCGGGCTCACGGTCAGTGCGTCGATCCCGGTCGCGGTCATCTCGCTGGCGATGTTCCGCGGCCTCTCGAAGGCGGGCCTGCGGGACTCGACGATCCTCGAGAACAATATCACGCAGACCGCGGGTTCGGCGGGCGAATCGATCGCGTTTGGCGTCGGTGTGACGATGCCGGCGATCCTGATCCTCGGCTTCGATCTCGAGCTCACACGGGTGCTGCTCGTGGGGCTGCTCGGCGGGTTGCTCGGCATTCTCATGATGATCCCGCTGCGGCGGGCGCTGATCGTGCAGGAGCACGGCATCCTCAAGTATCCCGAGGGCACGGCATGCGCCGCGGTGCTGCGGGCCGGCGCCAACGCCGAGTCGCGCGCGGTCGCGTCGGCCTCCGCCCAGGCGGACATGCGGGCGGCGGCGGCGGCCGGTCTCGGCGCTTCGCCCGGCGCGAAGGTGGTGTTCACCGGTTTCGGCATCGGGCTCGTCTACAAGACGCTGATGGTGGCGTTCAAGGCGTGGAAGGACGTGCCGGAAAAAGTGTTCGGGCCGCCGCTGAAATCCGGCTCGGTGGGCGCGGAGATTTCTCCGGAGCTCGTCGGCGTCGGCTACATCATCGGCCCGCGGATCGCGGCGATCATGTGCGCGGGCGGCGTGCTCTCGTATCTGCTGCTCATCCCGCTGATCAAATTCTTCGGCGAGGGTCTCGCCGCGCCGCTGGCGCCGGGCACGCAGTTGATCTCCCAGATGTCGCCCAACGGCATCCGTGGGTCCTACATCCTCTACATCGGCGCGGGCGCCGTGGCGGCGGGCGGCATCTTCAGTCTCGTGCAGGCGCTGCCGACGATCTGGCACGGCCTGCGCGGTGCGATCGGCAGCGGCGGGCACGGCGGACCGGTCACCCGCGGCGGCGGCGACGAGGTGCCGCGCACGGAGCGCGATCTGCCGATGAAGTTTGTCGGCATCGGCATCATCGTGCTGATCGCGCTGATTGTGATCGCGCCGACGCTGCACATGAACCTGCTCGGCGCGCTGCTGATCGTCGTGTTCGGGTTCCTCTTCGTGACCGTGTCGTCGCGGCTCACGGGCGAGATCGGCTCCTCCTCGAATCCGATCTCGGGCATGACTGTCGCCACCCTGCTGTTCACCTGCCTCGTGTTTCTCATCGTGGGCTGGAAGGGCGGCACCTACTACGTCACGGCGCTCTCCGTCGGCGCCATCGTGTGCATCGCGGCCTCCAACGGCGGCACGACCTCGCAGGATCTGAAGACGGGCTTCCTGCTCGGGGGCACGCCGAAGCTGCAGCAATATGCGATCCTCATCGGGGCGTTTTCCTCGGCGCTCGTGCTCGGGCCGATCCTGCTGAAGCTGAACGAATCCGCCATCGTCTTCGTGCCCGCGGCGCAGGTGGCGCCGGGACTGAAGACGGAACCGGCGAAGCTCGGCGACGAACGCCAGGGACTCGTCGGGCCGCAGGCGAAGGACGATGGCGCGCAGTATCGCGTCTGGCACAAGACCGACGACGCGGGCGGGCCGGCCGGAAAGTATCTGGTCAACGAACGCGGCGAGGCGGTGTGGCTGGTGGATCCCGGCATCAACGGTGCGCACTCGAAGCGGCCCGACGGCACGGAGGTGCGGAAATTCGATGCGCCGAAGGCGACGCTCGTCTCCTACATCATCAAGGGCATCCTCGATCAGAAGCTGCCGTGGGCGCTCGTCCTGCTTGGCGTGATGATCGCGGTGACGCTCCAGATGTCCTTTGTGCCCGCGCTGGCGTTTGCGGTGGGCGTGTATCTGCCGCTGGCGGCCTCGGCGCCGATCTTTGTCGGCGGCCTGGTGCGCTGGCTGGTGGATCGGAAGACGCGGCAGCAGCCGAGCCACGCCAAGCTGACCGAGGAACAATTTACGGCCGAGAGCGACAAGAGCCCCGGCGTGCTGCTGGCCTCGGGTTACATCGCGGGCGGCGCGATTGCCGGCATCATCATCGCGTTCCTGGCCGGGGTGCTGAGCGACTTCGACGCGGCGGTGACGAAGTGGGCGGCGGCGAACAATCCGTTCTTCGAGGGCGCCCATGCGGATGCGTTGGCGCTGATCCCGTTCGCGGTGATCGTGGGCATGCTCTACCTCGTGGCGCGCGGGAAACTGCTGGGACCGAAAAAATCATGAGCGAAGATCGTGAAGCCATCCTCTCCCGTGTGCGCGGTGCGCTGGCGCCGCTGCGGCAGCGCGCGGCCTTGCCGCAATACGACGCCGAGATCGCGGTGATGCGGAATCTGATCGCGGGCCGCGACCTGCGGGAGCTCTTTGCCGAGCGCGCCAAGCGGGTGAGCGGCGTCGTGTTCACCGAGACGGCGGCGCTGGTGGCGCACCTGCGCGGCGGCGGCTGGCTGCGGGGCTACTGCGATCCCGCGGTGTGGCCGCAGCTCGCCCCGGCGTTTGCCGGCAGCGGCTTGGTGGTGGAGCACGAATTCGACCGGAAGCGCGTCGACGACTATGCGTTTGGCATCACGCGCGCCGCGGGTGCGATCGCGGAGTCGGGCACCATCATCCTCAACGACGCGCTGACCTCGCAACGGCTGGCGGCGCTCGCGCCGTGGGTGCACGTGGCCGTGGTGGAACGGGCGGCGATCCATGGCGACATCCAGCAGGCGGTCGCGGCGCTCGGGCACGATCGCAACGTGGTCTGGTGCACGGGTCCGTCGAAGACGGCCGACGTCGAGGGCATCCTCATCGAAGGCGTGCACGGACCCGGCGTGCAGGTCGCGCTCTGTCTCGACTGAGCGGGCGAAAGGTGGGGGCGGGCCGTTCCTCCGAGGTGGGCAGCCTGCGGAGACGTTGCGGAGTCAGGGCAAGAGCGTTCCGTTGGCACACGATGCCGGGAGGTTGGTCGCGCCCGACAGGCGACAGCCCGCGCGCGGCGCCGCGCCCCGGGTCGGCGCGAAAAAGCCCCGCCGGTGGAGGCGGGGCTGGGCTCAAGGCGTCGAGATCGTCGGCGCGGGAAGCGTCACGTCCGCGGGCCGCGCGGGCCATGCGGACCCCGGCCGATGGGCGCGCCTTCCGGCGGGAGCGGGCGGAATTCCTCCGCGGTGAGCTTGCCGTCCTTGTTGGCGTCGAGCGCGAGGAGGCTCGTGGCGGCGTTGGTGATTTCCGCGGCACTGAGCGCGCCATCCGAGTTGGCGTCGAGCGCGAGCATCACCGGTTCGACGGGTCGGGTCCGGGCGGGCGCATCGGCCGGCGGAGCGGGACGCGCCGGTGCATCGGCCGGGCGGGCGGGACGGAGCTCGGTGGCGCTGACGGTGCCGTCGCCGTTCAGGTCGAGCGCGCGGATGACGATGGCGGAGTTTGCGATCTCGGCGGCGGAGAGCTCGTGGTTCTTGTCGGTGTCGATCACGCGCACGATCGGGTTGCCGCGTCCGCCGGGGCCGCCGGGTCCACCGTGGCCACCGGGGCCGCGGCGGGGCGTCGCGTCGCTGGTCGGCGCGGTTTGCGCGAGCGTGGTGCCGGCCAGGGCCAGCGGGAGGAGCGCGAGGGTGAGTTTGAGCGAAGTCTTCATGGCTTGGGATCGCCCGCCGCCTCGTGCCGTCCGGAAGTGGACGGCGATCGAGGGCAGCGGTGGCGACACTAGGGAAGACGCCCGCAGTGTTCGCGCTCGGTTAGCGGAACGCGGAGATTTGTTAGGCGCGTGTAAATGCCGCGACCGGCTCTCGCAAACGCGCGCCACGCCGGGCGGCGCGGGCGAATTCAGACCGCGTCGAGCCGCAGCGCGGCGCGGAAACCGTGGGGCGGGCGGTTGGCAAACGTAACCTCGCCGCCGCACGCGGCCACCGCGCTGCGCACGATCGCGAGGCCGAGGCCGACGCCGCCGGTCTCGCGCGTGCGCGCGGATTCGGGACGGTAGAAGGGCTCGCCGAGACGCTGCAGCGCCTCGGGCGGCACGCCGGGCCCGTCGTCCTCGACCACGAGCACGAGGTGCGGGCCGGTGCGTTGTGCGGACACGGTGATCGTCGCCTGCTCGCCGGCGTAGCGCAGCGCATTGCGGACGAGGTTGCCGAGGGCACGGGCGAGCAGCGGTTCGTCGGCGCGGACGCGCAGACCGGCGGGCGCGGGGCGGGCGATGCGGGCGGCGTGATCCTCGCGCGCGAGCACGGCGGCGACGAGGGCGTCGACGTCGATCTCCTTCAACTCGGCGTCGCGCGGGCGGAGGCCTGCCTTGGTGAACGCGAGCAGTTCGTTCACGAGTGCGGCCATCTGCTGCACCTCGTCGCGCACATCGGCGACATGGTCGCGCAGGGCAGGGGAGGCGCGGGTTTCGAGAATTTCGGTCGCGACCTGCAGGCGGCCGAGCGGCGAGCCGAGTTCGTGGGCGACGTCGCCGAGGAAACGCTTCTGGCCGTTGACGAGCGTGTCGAGGCGCGCGGCCATGCGGTTGACCGAGTGGCCGAGCTGGCCGAGCTCGTCGCGGCGCGAGTCGGGCACGCGGGTGTCGAAGCGGCCCTCCGCGATCGCCTCGGTGGCGCGCGTGAGTTGCCGCAGTGCGCGGGTGATGCCGGCGACGAGCGGCAGCCAGAAAACAACCGAGAGCACGAAGACGCCGGCGATCACGCCGAACCACGGGGCGACATCGAGGAGGCCGACGATGCCGCGGATCGAGG
>JACCDL010458394.1_pt1 | contig 13893 bp, 15 predicted proteins | sample 7441931 | NCBI WGS metagenome assembly JACCDL01 (sample SAMN15323437, study PRJNA562643) | freshwater metagenome | isolation source: river surface water | place: USA:Blue River Watershed | collected 2017-08-16 | reverse complement strand
GGCTTTTCGTGAAGGTTCTGATTGTCGCTGATGTCAGCTGATCTACACTTCGGTCTATGAATCCGACTCTGACCCTGACTTATTTATTGGTAGGCGCGTTACTGACCAATGTTTTATTGAAACTTTGGTTGAACGCCAGACAAGTGCGCCATGTGGCCGGTCATCGCAGTGAAGTCCCCAGCGCATTTGCCAGTCATATTTCTTTGGCGGACCATCAGAAGGCGGCTGACTACACCTTGGCCAAGGCCAAAGTGTCTCAAATTGATATTTTGATTGATGCCGCGGTATTGGTGGGCTGGACCCTGTTGGGTGGTTTAAGCGCCTTGAATGCCTTGGTGTTGACGTTCATGTCGCCTGGCCTTTGGCAACAAGTCGTGTTGGTCTTGTGCTTCACCTTGATCGGTGGATTACTCGACTTGCCACTGTCCTTGTATCAAACATTTGTGCTGGAGCAAAAGTTTGGCTTTAACAAAATGACATGGTCTTTGTGGCTAAGCGACGCAGCAAAAGGTTTGGTGCTGGGGCTGGTACTCGGTGTGCCGCTCGTTGCATTGATTTTGTGGTTAATGCAAGCAGGCGGCGTTTATTGGTGGCTCTGGACTTGGTGTGCCTTGGTCTTCTGGCAATTGTTTTTAATGGCCATTGCCCCCAATGTGATCATGCCCTTGTTCAACAAGTTCACGCCGCTTGAAGATGATGTCTTGAAGGCACGTGTGAATGGCCTGATGCAGCGTGCAGGATTTACAGCAAAAGGTTTTTTTGTCATGGATGGCAGTAAGCGGTCAGCCCATTCCAATGCCTTCTTCACAGGCTTTGGTGCCAGCAAACGTGTGGTGTTTTTTGACACCTTGCTCAAGCAACTGTCGCCCTCTGAAATGGAGGCTGTGCTGGCGCATGAGTTGGGGCATTTCAAACACCGGCACATTGTGAAGATGATGGCCACCAGTTTTGTCACCACCCTGTTGGGACTGGCCGTTTTAGGTTTTGCGTCTCAGCAAGTTTGGTTTTACACAGGATTGGGTGTCATGCCGAATTTGAATTCAGGCAATGAAGCTGTGGCCCTTCTGCTCTTCATGTTGGTGGTTCCAGTCTTCACATTTTTACTGGCGCCGCTGTCTTCTTGGCGCTCAAGGGTGCAAGAGTACGAAGCGGATGCCTATGCGGTTTCACAAACACCTGCGGCTGATTTGAAGTCAGCCTTGCTCAAGCTCTATCAAGACAATGCCTCTACATTGACGCCAGACCCTCTTTATGTGACGTTTTATTACTCTCACCCGCCGGCCAGTTTGCGATTGGCTCGCATGCAAGATGCGTAAACTCCATCAGCGCACACACACCAAAACCAAGGTGGCACAAGCCTTGGCGGCTTCAACACAAGATGCCCTCAACTTGGGCTTGGTGGTGGCAACACATGGCCGGCATTGTGTTGTGGAGTTGGACGATGGCACTCGCATCATTTGCCATCCGCGAGGTAAAAAAAGTCAGGCAGTCGTGGGGGATCATGTCAGGTGGCAAGCCGCGGGGGATGAAGGCACGATTGAAAGTGTCATGGAACGAAAGAATCTGTTCTATCGCAGGGATGAAGTGCGAACCAAATCCTTTGCAGCGAACCTTGATCAGGTCTTGATCTTGTTGGCGGCAGAACCTGAATTTTCTGAAACCCAATTGTCTAGAGCCTTGATTGCGGCCGAGGCTGAGCACATCAAGCCTTTGATTGTTCTGAATAAAAGTGATTTGGGTGAAGCTTTCACGCAAGCTTGGCAGAGATTGACGGCTTACCGCCAAATGGGTTACACCGTCATGCCTTTGCAGTTGAAGACATCCAACGAAACCAATGACTCATTGCAGCTTTTGCAAGCAGAGATGGCGGGCAAAACAAGCTTGATATTAGGCCCTTCTGGCGCTGGCAAAAGTACCTTGGTGAATGCCTTGGTTCCTAATGCACGTGCGTTGACCGGGGAGATTTCGCAAGCGCTGAATTCTGGCAAGCACACCACCACCAGCACCTCGCTTTACTGGGTGGGTGACAGACCCGCTAGCCTGCAAAAAGAGAATACCGGAACTGCCATCATTGACTCGCCAGGATTTCAAGAGTTTGGTTTGCAGCATATTCCTCAAAATCAATTGGCCTCTTGCATGCTTGATTTAAAGCCATTTATTTCGACTTGCAAGTTCTACAACTGCACGCATTTGCATGAGCCAGGTTGCGGTGTATTGGCTGCCTTGCAAAAGGATGAGTCGCTGGCGCTTCAGCCAACCGAGGTGAGTACCCGGCGTCACCGAATTTATGCCCAGCTGTTCGAAGAACTAGGTCAGCAGCGTTGGTAAAAGTTGGGGCAACTTAGCCCAGCAGGTTTGCCAATGACAGCAAGGCCACCAACACCAACCACATGATCACGGTACGCCAGACCAATCCGACAACCTGCGCAAAATGTGAAAGTTCGGGGGGGCGACCCGGTGTGCTGCTACTCCCTGGCGAATCGGGTTGCAATGCGGCGCCGCCCAATTGCACATTGATAGCACCTGACGTGGCTGCCAAGATAACCCCATCGTTGTCATCTGGAAACTTTTCGGAATGGTGACGCCATCCATCCATTGCATCCTCAAAACTGCCCATGATGGCAAAGCCCATGGCCGTCGCTCTGGAAGGAAGCCAATCGATGGCATGCCAAGCTTCGTGTGACACTGACTTCAAAGCGTCACTGATCCAATGGGTTTGGGTGGGATTGCCAGCGATGGACTGTTGCGACAAGCTGGCGGCTGACTCGCTGTAGCGTTTTGCAAATTCAGAAATGCGGTAGACCACTGCGCCTACTGGCCCCAAGCCTATGACCGATAGCAATGCATAGCTGAAGAAAACGCCAAAGACGTGACGGTGTGCAGACAAAATAGAGTGTTCAATGACATGCCGCACAATTTCATTGCGAGGCAGTTCATTGATTTCAACTTGTTGCCATTCAGCCAATAACTTTCGAGCAAGCGACTCGTCGCCGTCGTTTAACGCATCGCGGATGCCCGTGAAATGGTGACTGAACTGTCGGAACCCCAAGGTGACATAGAGCAATGCGACGTTCCAGACGATGGCAAAAAACCATCCTAGAAAAAACGCCAATAACCAGTGAATGAGGACGGCCAAGCCAGCAGGTGCGCCGATCATCAAACCCCAAGCAAGCCAAGCTTGAGAGCGCGTACCACCATCAACGTGCGAGGTGACCCAATCAGCCCACTTTCGCAGCCACTGGTGCAAAAAGTGAGTGGGGCTCATAGGCCTTGCTTGCTCGATGACGAGCGCCAAAAAGATGGAAAAAAAGCTCATAGCCGCATCATAAAGAATTCGCTGCCAATAAAAAGCGATAAAAGTTCCGAATCATGCCTGCCGTCGCGCCCCAAATGAAACGCTCAGTGGGGGGCTGTGTGGGCAAGCCGCTGGGTTCGTGGTACGGCATGGAATACCACCGTCGAGAAACCCCGTCGCGCTCCCACATATGCAAGCGGTGGTTGGCTGGATTCATGAGAAATGCCAGGGGCACTTCAAAAACGGCCTCGACTTCGAAAGCATTGGGCGTGATTTCGTGCTGGGGGGAGACCAGTCCCACCACCGGCGTGATGTGAAAAGCTGTGCCAGTGATGTATTCGGGCAAGGTTCCCAAGATCTCGACAAACTGAGGGGCCAAACCTACTTCTTCTTGGGCTTCTCGGAGCGCAGCAGCCTCAACCGATGAATCTTCTGCATCGACCTTGCCGCCAGGAAATGCAATTTGTCCGGCATGCGAAGACAGGTGCATGGTGCGCTGTGTCAGAAGGATGTGTGGCTCAGAGCCTTGATCGCCTCTGAGCACGATGGGAATGAGAACAGCGGCCGCTTTGGCCGGACGTTGTCCTAGCGCGGGTTCACGTTTAACTTCAGGTGACCAATCAGGCGGATTTTTGAAGACCGCTTTCAATCGATCGGCCACCAAGTGTTCTTGCGACAAGGCGGGCCATTCACCCAAAGGGCTTGTCCATGGTATGTCGCGAGGGTCAAATCCCAATGAGCTTTTCATATGGTGTGTTCAATGGGGTAGCGTGAATTTCAAAATGGTTTTTGATAACTGGGGCACTTGATCTCGATGCGCTTTGGTGGTGCACCGACGTGATCACGTTGCAATGCTGTAAGGCATCCACCCCAGACGCAACCCGTGTCCAAGGCCCAGATGTCCTGACGCTCAACAGCGCCCAAGGTTGACCAATGACCGAAGGCGATGGTGGTGTTGGCGGTTAGGCGTTGCGGGACTTCAAACCAGGGCATGTAGCCCTGAGGTGCCTTGGCCGCATTCTCTTTGGTCGCAAATTCCATGGCGCCTGTGAGTGAGCAAAAGCGAAGGCGCGTGAAAGCATTCAGTGCACAGCGCCAGCGCGCCATGCCTTGCAGTTGAGCTTGCCATTGTGCGGGCTCGTTGCCGTACATGTTCATGAAAAACGCATCGGCCTCGTCACTTTGCAAAATGTTTTCCAGTTCTCGGGCCAATGTCAAAGTTTCTTCCAAAGTCCATTGAGGCAAAACGCCTGCATGAACCATCAAAACATCTTCTTGGTAAATGGCAATGGACTGGTGCTTTAACCAATGCAGCAAGGTGCCCTTGTCTGGCGCTTGAAGAATGTCGTTGAGGGTGTCGGATGCACCAGGCGCTCGCGCACCCGCTGAAAGGGCCAGCAAATGCAAATCATGGTTGCCCAAGACGCATTGAACGCTTGAGCCCAGACTGTAGAGGCGGCGCAAGACCGCCAGAGAGCTGGGTCCACGGTTGACCAAGTCACCCAAGACATAGAGTCGATCGCGGCTGGCTGAAAACCCCACTTGGTCCAGCAATTGAGCCAGTGGTTCATCGCAACCTTGAATATCGCCCACCCAATAAACTGACATTGACTTCCAAAATCAAGCTGAATGCGACATTGTCGATGTATTTCTTGAAGAATTGACCCTTGAAAGAAGAAGTGTGTTTCTTTCGAGTTCGGGCCTTGGCACAATCAGGGGATGGATTTTTTACTGATTGCACTGTTAACCCTCATCAACGGGCTCTTTGCCATGTCCGAGTTGGCCTTGGCCTCCAGCCGCAAAGCCCGACTGGCGGCGATGGAAGAGGCCGGGGATAAAGGAGCAGCCACGGCGCTCAAACTGCTTGAAAACCCAACCCAATTTTTGTCGACCGTGCAGGTGGGCATTACCTCCATTGGCGTACTGAACGGCATTGTGGGCGAGGCAGCTTTCAGTGGCGATGTTGCAGTTTGGCTGGTTGGCCTGGGAATTACAGAATCCGCTGCTGCCATCACGGCCACGGCCTTGGTGGTCACGGTCATCACGTTCACGACCATCATCTTCGGTGAACTGGTCCCCAAACGCATTGGCCAGCTGTACCCCGAGCCAGTGGCCAGGTTGGTTGCCAGGCCTATGGCATGGCTTGCCGGCATTGCCAAGCCGTTTGTAGGTTTGCTTTCACTGACCACCCATGCCGTTCTGAAAATGTTGCAAATCGACACCCGAGGCAACCGCGCAGTGACCGAAGAGGAAATCACGGCCAGCCTGGAGGAAGGTGTTGATGCGGGCTTGATTGAGGCCCATGAACATCAGATGGTTCGAAATGTATTTCACCTCGACGACCGCCCCCTAACCTCATTGATGGTGCCCCGTTTGGACATTGAATGGTTCGACGGCAGCTTAAGCGTGGCCCAATGTTTGGCAAAAGTCGGCCTTCAAGATGGGGCGCACGGACATTCTTGGTATCCCGTGTGCAAAAATAGTTTGGACAATGTTTTGGGTGTTGTCAGTTTGGCTCGATTGGTTTCGATCGATTCTCAACAAGACCCTGTTGAAAAATATGCCATTCCCGCTACGTTTGTGCCTGAAACCCTCAGTGGCATGTCATTGCTTGAGCAACTGCGAGGCAAGTCAGGACGCATGGTGTTCGTCGTGGATGAATACGGGGTCGTGCAAGGTTTGTTAACCCCGCGTGATTTGTTAGAGGCCATTACGGGTGAATTGCAACCTTTGCAGGTTGCCGACGCTTGGGCCACTGCGCAAGAAGATGGTTCTTGGCTGTTAGACGGCTTAATGCCCATCAATGAGTTGAAGGCTAGATTGGAAATTAAGCAAATTAATGGCGAAGACCGAGGTTTGTTCAATACCTTGGGAGGATTTATATTGGCGGAATTGGGTTATTTACCTAAGGTTGGTGATACTCTAATTGCTGAAGATTGGCAATTTAAAGTTATTTTGTTAGATGGAAGAAGGATAGATAAGGTAATTGCTAAAAATAATCTAACTTGATTTATAATTTATGATTTTAATAATCAGATTATCGCCTTATTAAAATATAATAAAACATTATCTAACCCTCTAGCATCGATATATTAGGAAAATAAATGACCACTTCATACAAAGAATTGATTAAACAGCGAGATGCTCTGGAGCAAGCGATTGCGCAAGCGCGTGAAAATGAGTTGTCTGAAGCTGTTCGTCAAGTGCGCCAACTGGTTTCTGAATTCGGATTGACCGTTCAAGATGTATTTCCATCAGGCCGCGGAGCTGCCAAGCAAAAAAGTAGCACAGGATCCAAGGTTGCCCCTAAATACCGCGATCCAGTTTCAGGTCAAACTTGGACAGGGCGTGGCAAGGCACCAAAATGGATTGACGGCAAAGAGCGCTCTCCCTTCTTGATCGGGTAATTCAAACCCATTGATGTTACGAAGGCCACCCTGGGTGGCCTTTTTCATGTCGCCAAACTTGTAAAATCGAAATAAATATTTCAAGAGAAATTAATTTGACGACTCAATCGCCTCCAAGGCATATCGGCATCATCATGGATGGCAATCGACGCTGGGCCAAAAAGCGTTTTTTGCCGACTGCGATGGGGCATGCCGCAGGTGCAAAGCAAGTCCGTGACGTTGTCGAAGCTTGTATCAGGGCAGACATACCCCATTTGAGTCTTTTTGCTTTCAGTACCGAGAATTGGCGCCGGCCAAAAGAAGAGGTTTCCGTCTTGATGAGTCTGTTTGCGAGTTATTTGCAAAGAGAAGTCGATGCGATGGAGGCCAATGGCGTAAGGCTCAAGGTTGTTGGCGATAAAACCAAATTCAGTTCTGAGCTCCAAGAATTAATTCTGCGTGCTGAATTGCAAACTCAGCACAATGAAAAAATCACGCTGCGTGTTGCAGCCAACTATGGTGGCCGCTGGGACATGGTGCAGGCTGCAAAGTCTTGGCAACTTCACAACCCGGACTTGAGCTTTGCGTCGCTGACGGAAGAGGGGCTTGCGGCTCACTTGAGCACTGCGGATGCACCCGAAATGGACTTGCTCATTCGAACAGGTTGCGAGTCTCGCATCAGCAATTTCATGCTTTGGCAGGCCGCGTATGCCGAAATGTTTTTCATTGACGCTTTGTGGCCAGACTTTTCAGTGAAACAATTTAACGAAGCGCTGGAATGGTTCTCCAAACGCGATCGTCGATTTGGGTCAGCTGCACCTTTTTAACTTGGTTTGGCACTGGCTGCCATTTGCCGTAATTTGTCTTTTTTGCTGGGGCGTTTACCTTTGATGCCGCCATTGGCAGAGCCTTGCTCTGGAACTGCCTGCGTTGCCTCGAACCCTTGAATGGTTTCAAGCGCGAGTTTCACGTTGTGTCTTTTCTCGATCAAGTTCCAATGGTGCAGTGTTTCGGGGCATACAAAGCTGATGGCCAAACCTGCTTCACCCGCACGACCCGTGCGGCCAATTCTGTGTGTGTAGTCGACGGCCGACCGTGGCAGGTCGTAGTTCACCACAGCGGGTAATTTTTCGATGTCCAGGCCGCGCGCAGCCAGATCGGTTGCCAAGACGACTTTCACACGATGCGCTTTGAAGTCGGCCAACACTTGTTGACGTTTCCCTTGGCTTAATTGGCCATGAAAGGGTTCTGCAGCAATGCCAGCGACGCGAAGTTTGGCGGCCACAATTTCGCTGCTGTGTTGAGTGGCTACAAAAACCAACAGTTGTTTCAAATGGTCTGTTTTGATCAGGTGCTTCAACAACTGAGTACGCTGAGGGGTGTCGGTGTAAAAGGCGCGCTGTGCGATGATGGCGGGTTGGAGCGTAGTACCTTCAATGTGAATCTCAAGTGGGTTGTGCAACAAACTTTGCGCCAAGGATTCGATGCTGTTGGGACGCGTGGCGGACAAAAATAAATTCTGTCGTTTGTGTGGCAACTTCGCCAATATCTGGCCCAACTCATCTTGAAAACCCAGTTCCAATAATTTGTCGGCTTCGTCCAAAACAAGCGTTTGAACTTGTGAAATTTTCAAAGCATTGTGATCCAGCAGGTCCAGTAGACGACCTGGCGTGGCAATCAAAATGTCAGTGCCACCTCGCAAGCCCATCATTTGGGGGTTGATGGAAACACCACCAAAAACCACCGTGACTTTGCAAAGTTTGCCCAAATGTGCCGACAAACTCATGAAAGTTTGTCCAACTTGAATGGCCAATTCACGGGTTGGAATCAAAACCAAGGACTGAAGTGCTCTTAGATTTCTTCCCTCTTGGGTGCTTTGGGAAAGGCCAGACCGGGTCAGCTTCTCAATCAGGGGCAAGGCATAGGCGACTGTTTTGCCAGAGCCTGTGGGCGCAGTGACCCAGATGTCCTGGCCGGTGAGCGCTGCAGGAATGAATTCCTGTTGAACCGGGGTTGGGGCTGGATAGGTTTTGGGTTTAAGTGCGCGAAGCAGCTCGGGCGAAAGGCCCAGATCGTTAAAAGACATAGGGCTCAAGCATAAGTGCATATGGCTTGATATACCAGCAGGGCGTGGCAAAATCATGCACTATGAATACACGCAAAGGCATTATTTTGGCGGGCGGGTCGGGTACCCGTCTGTACCCCGTGACACAAGAGGTCTCCAAGCAATTGATGCCGGTGTACGACAAGCCCATGGTCTATTACCCCTTAACAACGCTGATGTTGGCTGGCATCAAGGATGTGCTGTTGATCAGTACACCGCAAGATACGCCTCGGTTTACGGCGTTGTTGGGCGACGGCAGTCAATGGGGCATGAACATTCAATACGCAGTTCAGCCAAGTCCTGATGGCCTGGCACAGGCATTCATCATTGGCCGTGAATTTGTGGGCGCAAACCCGAGTGCTTTGGTATTAGGTGACAACATTTTTTATGGTCATGACTTGGTCAAACTGATGCAGCGCGCTGATGCACAAACCAAAGGAGCCAGTGTTTTTGCTTATCACGTTCACGATCCCGAACGCTATGGTGTGGTGGCGTTTGACGGTCAGCAACGAGCGCTGAGCATCGAAGAAAAACCCTTGAAGCCTAAAAGCAACTACGCGGTAACGGGTTTGTATTTTTACGATTCACAAGTCTGTGACATTGCAGCCAACATCAAGCCCTCTGCGCGCGGTGAATTGGAAATCACCGACGTCAACCGTTGGTACCTTGAACACCACCAACTCAGTGTGGAAATCATGGGCAGGGGTTATGCTTGGCTGGACACAGGCACACACGACAGTCTGCTAGAAGCTGCAGGCTTTATTGCAACACTTCAAAAGCGCCAAGGTTTGATGGTCGCTTGCCCAGAAGAAATTGCATTTGCTCAAAAATGGATTGATGCTGAGCAGCTTCAAAAGTTGGCCTCACCTTTGGCCAAAAACAGCTATGGTCAGTACCTGTTGAACTTGTTAAAGGCGAATTGATGCCCTACACCGTCACGCCTACCAATTTGCCGGAAGTTTTGATTTTGCAGCCTCAAGTATTTGGGGATGCGCGTGGTTTTTTCTTTGAAAGTTTCAATGCGCGCGATTTTGCCAATGTCACTGGCCTAGATGTTCAGTTTGTACAAGACAATCACAGCAGATCGACTCAAGGTGTTTTGCGTGGCTTGCATTACCAAATTGAACATGCGCAAGGCAAACTGGTTCGTGTTACCCATGGAGAAGTTTTTGATGTCGCTGTTGACATGCGCAAGTCATCCGCAAATTTTGGAAAATGGACCGGCTGTCATTTAAGTGCCGCAAATGCAAAGCAAATGTGGGTGCCTCCCGGATTTGCACATGGCTTCTTGGTGCTCAGTGAATCAGCCGAGTTTTTGTACAAAACTACGGATTACTGGTACCCAGAGCACGAGCGTAGCCTGCTGTGGAGTGACCCTGCGCTCGGCATTGAATGGCCTTTGCCAGAGGGACTTCAAACGCCTTTGTTGGCTGCAAAAGATGCGGCAGCTATGCCGCTCTCACAAGCACAAGCCTACTAATCCTAGCCGATGAAGCGAGAGCCTCTTTATTTGAGAGGTGGGAGCGCGTAGGCCTTGATGGCACTGAGTTGGCCCAACGTTAATCGGTTGCCATGTTGGCTGACCACAGCGGCTGCAGCGTGATTGCCCAGCGCGGCAGCTTGGTTGGGAGCGTAACCCTTCGTGACGGCATACAAGAATGCACCGGCAAACATGTCGCCAGCGCCGTTGGTGTCAATGGCTTTGACTTTTTCAGCTGGCACATGCCAAGACTGATCGGCTGTCAATACTTCAGAACCATCAGGGCCGCGAGTAAAGCAAACTGTTTTTGCCAATTTTTTCAATGCGCTTCGAACGACTTCCAGATCTTCGGTGCCGCACCACACCTGGGCTTCTTCTTGGTTGCAGAACAAATAATCAACACCATCACCTAGCATGGCATCTAAACCAGCTTTGCAAAATTGAATCATGCTGACATCACTGAGGGTGAGCGCCAAGGCCACGCCTGCTTCGCGTGCAATCTGTCGCCCTTTGAGTGCTGCATTCAAACCTGTAGGTGATGCAGCCAAGTAGCCTTCCATGTAATAAATCTTGGATTTGACAATGTCTTGGGCGTGCAGGGCAGCGTCGTCCAGTTCTGCTGAAACCCCCAGAAATGTGCACATGCTTCTTTCAGCATCGGGGGTGACCAAGACCATGCAGCTGCCGGTTTGTCCCTCCGAAGCGCGTGTGTGCGTGAGGTTGGTATCAACGCCTTGGGCTTGAAGGTCTTTGACGTAAAAATCGCCCAAATTGTCGTGCGCTACTTTGCAGGAATAGAAAGCTTTGCCACCCAATTGCGCCAAAGCCACCACCGTGTTGCCGGCAGAGCCGCCGCCAGTTTGCCTGGGTTGGAGGTGGGTGACATGGTTCAGCAACTCTGCGCGACGGGGGGTGTCGATCAGTGTCATGTGGCGCTTGCTGATGCCCATCTTTTGAAGCAGCGCGTCAGAAACTTCGTATTCGGAGTCGACCAAGGCGTTGCCAATGGCGTAGAGATCGTAGTGGGACATGGAAGGGCGTAGATCTAAATCAAAGAATAGCCAAGTTTAATGCCTTTGTCTGCGCTCGCATCGTTAAAATAGACTCATGGGTTCGCAGACCCGCTACGTGTGGACAAGCTGATGCGCTTGTCCTTTTATGACTTATTTTAGGGATCAAGCCTGCGATGAAACGCGATTATTTTTCTCATGCTTCCAAAGAAGCTCATCGAAAACACCAAGATAACGCTGCCCAACGATGCATTGCACTCGTTGATGCGCGCTATTTGTCATGGCTAGCGCAGCATGCCCAAACAAAATCCAAGCAGGAAAGTGTGAACAGGCAGGGCTTGTCCCAATTTTTGGGCGATGCGTTGTCACAAGCAGGTTTGGACCTCGATGTCCAAAGAATTTATTGGTACTCTGAAGATCAAGAGACATTGGATGTGGACGGTCAAATTGTTCGCAGAGTTCTGTCGCACGATGCCGATGGCGGCGTGTCACTGCTCCAAAGCATGGGCCAAGATTTGAGCCGTTTGGCCCAGCACGGTGCTTGTGATCATGTGCTGTTGGCGTCAGACGACGAACGCTTGTTGACTGCGATTGACAACGCACAGCTGACGGGGATGTTTGTCCACATTCTGGCGGATGATGCCGCTCGCAACATGCCTAAATTGCACCAAACTGATCCTGGATGGGGTCGCTTGTTGTCGCAGGCCGACCGGCGTATTGTGGTTCAACCCAAAGCACTGGCCGAAATTCTCCAGGGTGTGGTGTCCAAGGAGGGCAATGCAGTGCCTGAGGACCCAGAAGTGATTCGCCAGACCATGACCGAGGTGATTCAGTCATGGTGGGCAGAAGAGCCAGAAGATAAGCGTGAAGAGTTGCGTGATGAACTTCACATCAATCGCGGAATCCCGCAAGAGGTTGATCGCCAGTTGCTGCTCCGCATGCGCCATCGATTAACGAGAGCGCTTTCGTTGCCCGAGAAAAAAATGCTCCGTGAAATTTTCAGAGCCGTTGCATTTGACACTCTCTCTGTAGATTCAGTTCAAACGCCAAGCACGCAACCGGTTGTTCCATCGATTGAAGAGCCTATTTAACGAAGGCCCGAAAAGGAGTACACCATGTGGCAAAAGGTCTTTGGTATTGCGCTACTGATCGGTGGAGGGATTCCTGCTGTTGTAAATGCTACAGAAGAGCATCAACGCATCGCAGCTGAATTGTTGCCCATGTCCTTGCAAACGAGTTGGAACGCCAACAAGCCGCATCTAGGAAAGTTTGGACATTGTGCGGCTGCTTTTGATAGCCGAACGGACGACAGCAAAATGGCCTTTGCGTGCTCTATTTATGTCAAATTATCTGCGGTAGCGCAGCGCAAAGCCATCCAACATTGTGACGAGCAGCGTGAAGCCCGTCACATCAAGGCACCGTGCCAATTGATTGGCAACTAAGGCATCAGACCCAAAATGCTGCCATGCATGCGCACTAGATTTTCAATTGCCCCGCTTTATTTCTTGGGCAAGGTCCCGCCGCTCTTCACGCACTCGTCAAGTGATTTGAAGGGCGTGAATTTCTGAGTTTTTTCGTAGCTGGCACTGCTTTTGTCGTGGCAGATGCCGCTGTCCGACTTTTTGACAACAACTTCGGCTACTGCGGCATTGGCAGGTGCACGGCCACCACTTTTCAAGCAAGCTTCCATGTTGGGAAAGGCTTCGAATTTCTTAGTGGTGCCATAACTGGTGCTAGATTTATCATGACAAATGCCAGCCTCAGATTTTTTGACGGCAGGATCGGCTGATTGTGCAAATACAGCACTGGCGCTGAGAAGCGTCAGGCAAGAGGCGATCAATGTGAGGGTTGAACGAGTTTTCATTGAGGTCTCCTAAGTTTGATGGCGTAGGTTGCTGCAAGCGTGCAATCAATTGCAATCACTTTTCACAATTGGCATGCTATCGCATCTGGCAAAGTTTGCTTAATTTTGCGTTGTTTTTTCGAGTCGACTGACGTCAAAACCCATCAACAACAGCCGCTGCGTCAAAGCCTTGTAGGAAGCTTCTGAAATTTGAGGGGTGCGCGACAAGATCCAGAGGTATTTTTTGCTGGGATCGCCCACTGCGGCAAGTTGGTACTGCGGGTCTAAGTCCAGCACCCAGTAATCTCCCCAGACCAGGGGCATCCATCCCAGCCAACTGGGCGCAAAGCGCACTTCAAGCTGCGCTGGCAAGCCATTTGCGCGGGGTCTGGCCATGCCCAAGGCTTGGATCATTTCACCATTGGCTGCTTGGCATTGTTTGAGAACTTGAATTTCTGCTGGGTTGATCAGCTTGTATGTTGCTTTGGTGTTTTGAGCGCAATTGCGTTGAAACCAGTTGGGAAGTTTGGCAATTTCATACCAACTCCCCATGTATTGGTTGATGTCGAGTTGGTCAATTGATTTCACTTGGGCCGCCTGTGTCGCAATGGGAACGGCTAGACTCAAACCCATCAAGCAACAGCAGAAATGCTTGAAAAAAAGTACACCAATTTGTTTTGTCACATCAAGCCTCAAAGTCAATTAGAAGGATAAGTTGACGATAAAAAATCTGGCATGGTGTCGCCAATCTTCACCAAGGCCTTGGGCCCTTCTC
>JACCDL010083323.1_pt1 | contig 13903 bp, 13 predicted proteins | sample 7441931 | NCBI WGS metagenome assembly JACCDL01 (sample SAMN15323437, study PRJNA562643) | freshwater metagenome | isolation source: river surface water | place: USA:Blue River Watershed | collected 2017-08-16 | reverse complement strand
CGGCTTTATCGGGTGAGTTACAAATCAAAACCATATCGCAACCCGCTGCTAACGCCGCATGCGCACCTTCAACCACACTGCCCGCTACGCTAGCACCTTCCATTGATAAATCATCGCTGAAGATCACGCCTTCAAACTGCATTTTTTCGCGCAGCAGAGACAGCCATTTTTTCGAAAAGCCTGCCGGATGTTTATCGAATGTAGGATAAATAACGTGTGCTGGCATCACAGCCGAGAGACTCATACCTAACCAACCGTACGGAGCCGCATCTTCTTTGATGACATCAGCATACGGACGATCATCAACCGGTATCGCCACATGCGAATCGGCTGCAACAAAACCATGACCCGGAAAATGCTTACCGCAATTCGCCATACCTGCGAGAGCGAGACCGTGGTTAAGGTTTTTAGCTAGCATGGTGACCACTCGTGGATCACGATGAAACGCACGATCACCAATCACTTCTGAATCGCCATAATCTAAATCGAGCACGGGTGTAAACGATAAATCGACACCGCAGGCGCGCAACTCGGTTGCCAAAACATAACCCACAGCAGTCGCTAGTTTGCAGGATTCAAGTACCTCTTCATCCCAGCGCTGACCCAATTTTTTCATGGCGGGCAAATGGGTAAAGCCATCAGTGCGGAATCGCTGCACGCGACCGCCTTCATGATCAACCGCGATCAACACACCCGGACGAGCATCATGAATTGCTTTGCACAATTGGGTTAGCTGCTCACGGTTAGTGTAATTACGCGCAAACAAAATCACGCCACCGGTTAAGGGATGCTGAATGCGACGGATATCGTCTTGGTTGAGGGTAGTCCCCACTACATCAAGCATGACGGGCCCGAGTGGACGAAATGAGTGATCGTGAGTTTGCTTATTCATAGTTTCTCCACAATGACGAACGCAACGGCGTAGTCTGCCTCATCGGTCAGGGTGACCTGCGCTGTTAGACCTTGCTGCTGCATAAAAAGAGTCAGTGCGCCGCTAGTAACAACGATGGGCTGGCCACTGGGCGCATTCAAAAATTGCGCTGCGCGCCAGGTCATGGGCATACGCATTCCTAAACCTATGGCTTTAGAAAACGCCTCTTTGGCAGCAAACCGAGTGGCCAAAAAACGTATCCCGCGCGCTTCAACTTTAGCTTTGCGACGATGATATTTTTCGAGTTCTTGCGGACCTAAAATTTTTTCAGCAAATCGATCACCATGACGCTCCAGCGCTGCCGCTATTCTATCGATGCGAATGATGTCGGTGCCTATCCCAGCGATCATACGTTCAGCTCTTTCTGCCCTTTAGTCGCGACTGAATCATGATGGCCTTCATTTCTCGTACCGCATTTTCCCAACCCACAAAAACAGCATGCGCAACGATGGCATGGCCAATATTTAACTCTGCGATATCAGGAATTTCTGCAATCGCCTGCACATTGGTGTAATGCAGTCCATGGCCAGCGTTCACTTTTAGCCTGTGCGTGACGCCGATCGCTACCGCTTGACGAATTCGTTCGTACTCATGCTGTTGGGCTGAGCCTTCGGTATCGGCATAACGGCCAGTATGCAGCTCTATGACGGGCGCCCCAACATCAGCGGATGCTTTGATTTGCTCGTTATCGGCGTCAATGAAGAGCGAGACGCGAATATCATGCCGCGCTAATTTTTCTATCGCTGCACGAATATCATCGAAATGGCGAATAACATCCAAGCCACCTTCGGTCGTGACTTCATTACGCCGCTCGGGCACTAAGCAAACATCCTGAGGACGGATACGGCACGCGATCTCTATCATCTCTTCCGTCACAGCGGATTCGAGATTCATGCGAGTCGTTAGTTTGGGACGAATAGCTTCAACATCAGCATCGCGTATATGGCGACGATCTTCACGTAAGTGCAGTGTGATGACATCGGCACCGGCTTGCTCAGCCAGTATGGCGGCTTGCACAGGATCGGGGTATACGGTACCGCGTGCATTACGCAGTGTCGCTACATGATCAATGTTCACACCCAGCTCAATCACAGGATGTTGGGATTGCAAAAAGCTCATGGTTTTTTATTCAATTAAAGCTGCAGTAGATCAATCAAAATCTGTCGCGTATTCAACGTCAGTCCATTCAAATGATGGGACAGTAAATAACGCATCAAAAACTTACTCTGCTGTTGAGTAATCGTATCGGAGTAATCACCCATCTCCATATCCAACAGTGTTTTTCCGTTGACCACTGGCATGGTGTCACTCACCGTGGCTTCACGCGGGCCGCGCTCGGGATCAATCACATACAGCTGCTCTGCTTGCACCGGTTGGCCGGTAGCAGCTACGCAACTGATATTCCCTGCGACACCGGTTTCTTTCAATAAGCTTAGCTCAAATTTACGCAACACAATGGCGGGCGGTTCATCATGAGCCAATTGGTTCAGTGCTGCAACGTAATGATCAAACAAAGCTGCATGTGGATCATCGCGCGCTAATAACTTGACTAACAATTCATTCAGATAAAAACCGCACAACAGCGCTGAGCGCTCTAACGGACGCAAGCCACCTACCCATTCGGCCGATACCATGGTGCGCACTTCAGATTTACCTGTCCAAGCAACTTGCAAAGGCTGGAAAGTTTGTAATACACCGCGCAATTGTGAATGCGGTCGTTTGGCACCTTTTGCCATTAATGGCACACGCCCATAGTCACGCGCAAATACTTCTACGATCAGACTAGTTTCTTTATACGGATAACTATGCAGCACAAATGCGGGTTGATTGGTGACACGATGCTCGCGCTCAACCGGTTTGATCTTATTACTCGTGCGCGCAGTCGATTTTGTAACGCGTGACTGCGTGGAGGATACGGAGGTCTCTTCAGTACTCGTTACGGCGAGTGCATTCATCGCACGTGCCTCACTCGTAACCGTAGGCACGTAGCCCGGCTTCATTGTCCGCCCAACCCGATTTCACCTTGACCCAGATTTCCAGATAGACCGGCCCACCAAACAGCTTTTCCATATCTAAGCGTGATTGTGTGGAAATCTCTTTGAGTCGAGCGCCTTTTTGCCCAATCAGCATCGCCTTATGTGAATCACGGCCTACCAAAATAGCAGCAAAGATTCGGCGTAGCTGGCCTTCTTGTTCAAACTTTTCAATCACAACGGTGCTGGTATAGGGTAGTTCATCACCCACAAAACGAAATACTTTTTCGCGCACGATTTCAGCAGCAAGAAATTTTTCACTTCTATCGGTAATGTCGTCTTCATCAAATACGGGGCTATTCAAAGGCAAGTAGTGACGAATTTCACCTTCAAGACGATCGAGCTGAAAACCTTGACGCGCCGATACCGGAACGATGGCCGTAAAATTATGCGTTGCAGCGACTTGCTGCGCGTACGCCATCAACAAGCCTTTGTCTTTGAGCTTGTCAGATTTATTAATCACTAAAATAACCGTCGCGTCGGCCGGTAGTAACTGCACTACCTGCTTATCTGCCTCACCAAACACACCCGCTTCTACAACAAACAAAACGATATCCACATCCTGCAAGGATTGAGTCACCGTGCGATTGAGTGTTTTGTTCAGTGGATTGGTATGACGCGTCTGAAAACCAGGCGTATCGATATAAATAAACTGAGCGTTATCAGCGGTCTGTATGCCGGTGATGCGATGGCGCGTGGTCTGCGCCTTGCGCGAAGTAATGCTGACTTTAGCGCCGATCAGCATGTTCATCAATGTGGACTTGCCGACGTTAGGTCGGCCTACAATGGCAATATAACCACATCGAAAATCGGGTCCAGCAGAGTTATCGGTCATGCTGATTTGCTTTGAGTGACGCGTTTAGTCGGGTCGTCTGAGTCAGGTAAAAGAGTTTCCTGCTCTTGCTGAACGCTGCCGCGCGACTGCTTACCGGACTTACGACTGTCGTCAGATTTTTTTTCAAGCGTATCCGCCGGCGCATCGGGCTGAAACGTCGCAATACCAGCGAGCTTGAGCTGTGTAGTGCGTTGCCGTGATTTTCTAGGGAGGCTGGGTGAATTTTCTAGTGCTGCCTGAACCGCCGCTAATGCTAAAAGTGCAGCCGCTTGTTCTCCAGCGCGACGACTTCCCCCGGTGCCATACACTTGTATGTCTAGCTTAGGTATTGAGCACTCCACTTCAAATTCTTGGTTATGTGCCGCGCCATGAGTGGCAACGACGTTGTACTGAGGCAGAGAGAATTTTTTTCCCTGTAAATACTCTTGCAATAATGTCTTAGCATCTTTACCCAAGGTTTTGGGGTCAACGGTTTCGATAAGGGGTTCGTACAATTCTTTGATCACGCTGTACGCCACATCAAATCCTGAGTCGAGATAAATCGCACCAAACAGTGCTTCTAGCGTATCTGCGAGTATTGATGGACGACGAAAACCACCCGATTTGAGTTCACCCTCACCTAATCTCAGACATTGCGATAGTTCTAAATGCTGAGCAATTTCATACAGGGACTGTTGTTTAACGAGATTGGCACGAAGACGCGACAGATCACCTTCATCGATTTTATCGAAGCGATCAAACAAGAGCGAAGCGATCACGCAGTTAAGCACTGAATCACCCAGAAACTCAAGCCGCTCGTTATGCAAGCTGCTATGACTACGGTGCGTCAGGGCCTGCTGCAGTAATGCGGCATTCCTGAAGGTGTGACCTAGTCGAGTTTGCAATGCGTTGATATCCATTTGCCGTGCGATCAGTTAGGAGTTTTTCCTTCGGGGTCGGTTCCACTCGAACCCCGATACACAATCAGCAGGCTGGCAGGGCCAGCCAGGTAAATCTTTTTTTCATAAGAGAAGCTGACTTTCATCGAATCGCCCACTCCTTTTATGACTAAATCTTTGCCTTTAAGAGAATCGATATAGCCTGTCGAGGCCAATTTGTCGAAAGTCTCGCGCACGTCGGCAGGCGTTTGTGAAACTGCGGCTGAGGCTTTGATTGTTTTTTCAATCGCCCAGTACTCAAATACGCTAGGGCCTGCCCGAACCACCAATAAACCTGCTAATGCAAACAAACAGAGTGAACTCAAAAAACCTATCAGTGAAAAGCCACGCGTAGCTTGCTTGCCGGAGTGCAACTTGGCATAGCTAGCACGCAAAGTCATCACTTAAACGGGCCTATACGTTTAAAGTCACCCAAATTCATCCAAACAAAAAATGCTTTTCCAACAATATTTTTGTCCGGTACAAAGCCCCAGTAACGCGAATCCAGACTGTTATCACGATTATCGCCCATCATAAAATAATGTCCAGCCGGCACCACACACTCAAAGCCCTCGAGGTTATAGCTGCACAATTCATGCTGAGGAAAAGCATCGGGGCTAGGCACATAGCCGGGCAAACGATCATCGTTAAGAATCTGATGCGAAACGCCGGTTAAATCCTCACGCAAATGCGTGAAGTAAGTCAGCCTTTCTTCATCCAGATAATCGGGCAATTTCTCGTAAGGCAGCTCTTGTCCGTTCACCGATAAACGCTTGTTTCTGTACACGACTTTATCTCCCGGGATACCCACCACCCGCTTGATGTAATCAAGTGAGGGATCCTTCGGGAATTTAAACACCATTACATCGCCACGCGAAGGGTTGTTAATGGCGATGACCTTTTTATTAACAATTGGCAGCCGGATGCCATAGGTGTACTTATTTACTAGTATCAGATCACCAATCTGGAGGGTTGGGACCATGGAACTGGATGGAATCTTGAACGGCTCGAACATAAACGAGCGGAAAAGAAACACCGCAGCGATTACCGGAAAAAAACTACCGGTATAAACCACCCACGTAGGTTGACCCTCGAGTTTGGCAACCAGCTCAGCACGGGCAACCGGATCGGGTTTAACGCCACTTTCGGTCAAGCGTGCGGTACGCGCATCAAATTCATCCAGTAATTCTTTCGCCTGACGGTGGCGCATAGGAGCAAGATAAAAACGATCAAATGCCCAGATACAGCCTGTGAACACGGTGAGCAGAAACAGAATCAGCGCAAAGTTTCCGAGTATGGATTGCAAAGTCATGTTGGCGTCTTTTTATAGGAGTCAGTTCGAGCGTTCACTATTTGTCTTCAACTTGTAAGATGGCCAAGAAAGCTTCCTGCGGTATTTCAACCGAGCCCACTTGCTTCATGCGTTTCTTACCGGCTTTTTGTTTTTCCAGCAGTTTTCGTTTTCGTGTGATGTCACCGCCGTAGCATTTGGCGATCACGTTTTTGCGCAGCGCTTTGACGTTTTCGCGCGAAATAATATTCGAACCAATCGCAGCTTGAATAGCGACATCAAACATCTGTCGGGGAATCAGCTCGCGCATTTTTGCTGCAACAGCACGGCCGCGATATTGGCTATTTGATCGATGCACAATAATGGCTAATGCATCGACCTTTTCAGTATTAATCAGCATATCGACCTTCACTACATCCGAAGCACGATATTCTTTGAATTCATAATCCATCGATGCATAGCCACGCGAAATCGATTTCAGTCGGTCAAAGAAATCGAGCACGATCTCAGCCATCGGAATTTCGTAGGTCAACTGCACCTGCTTGCCATGGTAAGTCATGTTCAACTGCACGCCACGCTTCTGGGTACACAGCGTAATAACCGAACCGACGTACTCTTGTGGCATGTACAAATTAACCGTGACGATAGGCTCTCTGACCTCTTCTATCTTGGAGGGGTCGGGCATCTTGGATGGATTGTCGACCATGATCGTTTTTCCATCGCGCTGAACCACTTCGTAAATCACCGTCGGCGCTGTGGTAATCAAATCCATGTCGAACTCACGCTCTAAGCGTTCTTGCACAATCTCCATATGCAAGAGTCCGAGAAAGCCACAACGAAAACCAAAACCCAGCGCTTGCGATACTTCGGGTTCATACATCAACGCCGCGTCATTCAGCTTTAATTTCTCTAACGAATCGCGTAGTGCATCGTATTGGTTGGCTTCGACTGGAAACAAGCCTGCAAACACCTGCGGCTGCACTTCTTTAAAACCAGGGAGCGGCGCTGGCGCCGGACGTGAAGCCAAGGTGATGGTGTCACCGACTTTGGCCGCTTTGAGTTCTTTAATACCCGCAATGATAAAACCCACTTGTCCGGCAGATAACGAATCGCGCGACAGTGACTTAGGCGTAAACACACCGACGCTTTCAACTAAATGCTGCGCACCGGTGGCCATGAAAAGAATTTTTTCTTTCGGGCGCAAAGTACCGTTCATGACTCGCACCAACATAACGACACCAACGTAATTGTCGAACCAGGAATCAACAATCAGTGCCTGCAGCGGCGCATCGACATCGCCTTTTGGAGGTGGCACACGGGCAATAAGTGATTCGAGCACGTCTTGCACACCTAATCCACTTTTAGCAGAGCAATGCACAGCGTCAGACGCTTCAATGCCAATCACTTCTTCAATTTCATTGATCGCGTTTTCCGGATCAGCGGAAGGCAAATCAATTTTATTTAAAACAGGCACCACTTCCACACCCAGATCGAGCGCGGTGTAGCAATTTGCTACGGTCTGCGCTTCAACTCCCTGAGATGCATCGACGACCAGCAGCGCGCCTTCACACGCGGATAAAGAGCGACTGACTTCATAGCTGAAGTCGACGTGGCCCGGCGTATCAATCAGGTTTAGGTTATAGATTTGGCCATCGCGCGCCTTGTACTGCAGCGCCGCTGTTTGCGCCTTGATGGTAATACCCCGCTCGCGCTCAAGATCCATAGAGTCGAGCACCTGAGCTTCCATCTCACGATCAGAGAGGCCTCCACATAACTGGATGATGCGATCAGCCAGCGTTGACTTGCCGTGATCGATGTGAGCGATGATTGAAAAATTTCTAATATTTTGCATTATTGCCGCGGGTACAAAAAAAGCGCTCTGAGCGGGGCTTTTCCCCATGCGAGCGCCTTGTTTGGAAAGCTGTTCAGAAGCCGCATTTTACCGGATTTGAGGGTGAACCTGACCGTTTAACCCGGATACGGCACCCAGATTAGTCGGGATGACTTGAAAGAAAACTTTTGACCGCATTTTCATCGAGGAAATAATGACAAAGTTGCTGGTCTGGCTGTCCGTCACGGCAGCCGATCAGCACCGGTACCAGTTCGTCATAGCGCTGCACTAGCTCGGTATGCAGATCAATATCAATTACGTTAACACTGATTTGATCGCCGACCAGCTTTCTAAGTGCTGCAAGCAAATCATCACAAAGATGGCAATAACTACGTGAATACAGGATGAAACGAGGTTGGTCTGGCACGTCAGGCAAAGGTAATCACTACTGTTCTATCAAAAAGAAAAGGCTGCAACCAAAGTCACAGCCTTTCTCAGGTCAACTTATTTACGGCTGCGCAGGACGCAGAGGAACGAATTGCGAAGCATCACCTCGACGTACCAACAATAAAGCATTTTTCTTTGGATCTAACTTAGCAACTAAGGCATTGAACTGCTTAGCGTCTTTAATGTCGGTATTGTTCAAGCGAACGATCACATCGCCCTGCTGCAAACCCGCACGCGCCGCTGAACCATCGGCCTGCTCAACTATCACACCACCCTCGAGTTTGAGTTCACGCCTTTGTCCCTCAGTCAAATCAGTGACTGCCAGACCCAACGAATTGAGCGGTTGTTCCTGCTTGGGTTTTTTCTCTTCTTTTTTCGCTACCTGCTCGACTTCCATTTCGGCCACAACGACAGGCAGATCGCGCTTATTACCTTTGCGAAGAACAGTCAGCGTAGATTTAGAACCGGGCTTAGTATTGCCCACTAGACGCGGCAAATCACCGGATTTTTCAATGACTGTGCCGTTGAAGTTGGTGATGATGTCACCTGCTTCTACACCGGCTTTTTCAGCGGGACTACCGGGCTCAACCCGCGCAACTAAGGCACCCTGTGGGCGCGGCAAACCTAAGGACTCAGCGACGTCTTTGGTCACTTCACCAATCTGAACGCCAATGCGACCACGCACAACCCGACCTACTGATTTCAGTTGTTCGGATACGCGTATGGCTTCATCAATGGGCACGGCAAAAGAGATACCCATATACCCACCAGAACGACTATAAATTTGCGAATTGATCCCAATCACTTCACCGCGCATGTTAATTAGCGGTCCGCCCGAATTGCCCGGATTAACCGCAACGTCGGTTTGGATCAGCGGTAAGTAATCGCCCGTGTCGCGTGAGTTAGCCGAGATGATGCCAGCGGTTACCGTATTTTCTAAACCAAAGGGCGAACCAATCGCGATCACCCATTCACCAACACGCAATTTGCTGGAATCACCCATGGTTAAGCGCGGCAGATTTGTGCTGTCAATTTTCACCAGCGCCACATCGGTACGACGATCTGAACCGATGATCTTAGCTTTGAACTCGCGCTTGTCGGTGAGTGTTACGAAGACTTCATCAGCGCCTTCAACCACGTGCGCATTCGTCAACACATAACCGTCGGCTGAAATAATGAAACCCGAACCGACACCACGCGGTGTTTGTTGCTGATCATCTCCAGGTCCACCTTTACGACCGCGCGGCGAAGGCTGCGGGCGCTGGCCGCCGGGAGGCTGAGCACCCGGTGGTTGACCAAAGAAACGACGGAAGAATTCTTGCATTTCCTCATCTTCAGACCCAGGCGCTCCTTGACCTGGCTGCATGCCCTTGGCGCGCTCAGTGGTACGAATATTCACAACTGCCGGACCGACTTTGTCGACCAGATCAGTGAAATCGGGCAGCACGGCTGCAACAGCCGAAGAAGACACGGAAACACCCATGCCGAACGGCACGAAGGTAGCCGCTAAGGCGACAAAGGCGGCAGCTGAAAAACTGCCAGAAAGACGCTGCATTATTTTCATGGGATTTATTTGCTGTCAGAAGCAGAAAATTCAAGGGTGTCGGCTACCAGCCGGATGGCCACCATAGGCACTTCGCCGACAATGGTAAGCCAAAATTTCCCAATCCGCTTGCCGACCATATTCAGCGCCCCTTCCTGCACCGGATTCAGGCTGCGAGCGGCTGACCAGGGCTCGATGAAAATTGAAATACTCGCCAATCCGTCAGAACATACAATCTGGACAACATCGCGTGCCTCACCTATGCCGCTCTGTTTAGTCGCGATCACTCTGCGCTGAGCAGCTAGGCGGCTAAACCCCGCAGGCAGTCGGAAAGCCCAGCCTGACACATCGGCTGGCCCGGAAATTGCAATCTCGGTCTGCCAGCCCTGCGTCGCCGTCACGCGCTCTCGCAACCGTGAAGCGGGTAACGAACCAATAGTGACTTCGCTAAACCCGATCTGCGCGACGACATCGCCACGTTCGCTAATACTTTGCGCGCGCAGTAACAAACCTGAACTCTGATCAAACCAAAACCGATACCCGTAGCGCAAATTATCGATGGGCTGTAACTGCATCACCGTGGTGTTACGGCCAGCTACTCGATCTTTTTCTAATAATCGAAAACGATAATGATCCGTCAGTTGCGTATTACTAAACTGTGCAAGCCCCGGAAAGCTGCGTGCCCCTATTTGACGATCACTAATGATTCGCCGCTCACGCGGCAGATACCAAATAATTTCTTCGCCACGCCGCACAATTTCATTCGGTGGACCATCAAGCATTTCAATCCTCTCAATGGCTTCTTTTGCTTTGTGCGTGTGAATAATGCGCGACGTATGTAGCGATGGCCCCTGCTGATTGACCAAAATACCTGCGTAATCGAGTCGCTCCGCCGCTTCTCTGGCGCGCTCGACCGAACGCCAAGCAGGGCTAGTCTCGCCCGCAGCTGATTCTCCGGCAGTGAATGCGAAAAAGAGGAGATACCAAAGATAATGCCGTCGACCAAACCAAGCTGAAACCATGAAAGTATTTTTATTACTGCCTAGAGGGTGAAGCGGGATGCGCGATCGCTCTCAGACCATACAAGGATGGAGTAGAACTTTGGTGCCAAAGAATATAGTTCTGAAGCTCTCTTGAATCAGCATTGGACGACTGCCTATCGGTCACGGCAACTTCATCTGCTGGTTTCGGTATCAATAGCGACGCCGAGTCATGCGTCTCTGCTGGCCAATGAACTAGGGTGGGTGCGATCACAAAACCAGTAAGTACCGCTGCTGCAGCTGCCGCAGTCGCCGGCCATTTGCTGAGCATGAGAATCCCTCGTCGCTTTGTTGGTGCGATGAAGCTAGGCTCATTGGCCAGTTGGATGGCTAAGCGCTGATTGAAATTTTTAGTGGGTACATAGGCCATCTCCTCGGAGCGAAGTACATCCCCAATGTGATGATAAATATCCCAACACTCTCGACCCGACGCTTGATAGGCGGATGACATGACTGATGGCAAATGTTCGGGATCGAGCTCGCCGTCCATTAGCTCAGAAATTTGCTGCTGGTTTTTTTGGTTTTTTTCCATTGCCCTACCTACGCTGTACGACGTAATTCACGACGTAATTCACTACAAAAACAATGACATTAGTGACTCACCAACGTTTATCGAGAGCGGTACCAAGCAAAGGCCGAAGTTTGACAGCGATCGCTTCGCGAGCACGAAAAATCCGACTGCGCACCGTACCTATAGGACAGGCCATGGCGGCGGCGATTTCATCGTAACTCAGTCCCTCTATTTCGCGTAGGGTAATCGCTATACGTAACTCTTCCGGTAAAGCCTCCATGGCAAAATTGACGGTCTCAGCAATTTGCTTAGTCGCCAACATGGACTCGGGAGTGTTGATATCCCTTAGGTGCTCTCCATCATCAAAAGTTTCAGCTTCTTCTGCATCCGCTTCGGTCGAGGTGGGTGCACGTCGACCTTGCGTTACCAAATAATTTTTCGCCGTATTGATACCAATACGGTACAGCCACGTGTAAAAAGCGGAATCGCCTCTGAACTGCGGAAGTGCGCGATAGGCCTTAATAAACGCTTCTTGCACGACATCTTCTGCTTCCGCCTGATCTCGAATTAGTCGCGATACCAGTCGCATCAATTTACGTTGATACTTCGACACTAGTAACTCGAACGCTTTTTTGTCTCCGTGTTGAACACGGTCGACCAACAGCTGATCTACCTCGCGTTCTGTGGTCAAACCAAAAATCCTCGCTCGCGAACGCAGCCCGAATCACCTGTTCGATCGAGTGCAGGCTTTGTTGTTGACTTGATTTCAGTTAAAAAGTTCCCCAGATTTAGGGAGCGAGTAACGGTCAGATATCGGAATTTGGATTTTTCCCAGCGATCCAATGACACGCTGTGTGTAACTCGCGGAAAGAAGCCTCGTTTAGCGAATCGGGCAGTACGATTACCACTCGTACATATCCATTCGCTGATTGAAAACGAAGCAATAGCAGCATTGACCAAAGCGTAGAGTCCCGTTGAAGTTGAACTAACTCGGTACGGTCCTGATCGGCACGACTAAATGGTACTGACTCAGGTATCGTGACCTGTTCAGTCTGGCGCAAGTGAATCACGCCATTTCCGGAAATATCAATGAAGAAGATTTTTCTGTAGCGCGCGGCATAGAGAAAACTAGTGATTGCTGCTGCGGCGCAAAGCAGTATGAGCGACTGACGAAAAACAAGTGCAGAATCATCAGCCGGAAAATTTAACAGCATCGTCGCTGTCGTCAACAGCAGAAGACCCATAACAACGAGCGCCAATGACAGGATGCGCGACGGATGAACTACAACGGAAGTGGCAATCGACATGAGATGACGTACGCTACGCCGCTCGCGTTACGTTATCTCTACAAGACGAAAGGGACATCGCTGAGTCAGCGCTGCGAAGAATTAAGGAGTGCGGGAGAAAATTAAGGTTCCGTTCGTGCCACCAAAGCCGAACGAATTTTTTACTGCGATATCAATTTTCATATCCCGCGCTTGATTAGCGCAGTAGTCGAGATCGCAAGCAGGATCTTGATTGAAAATATTGATTGTCGGTGGAGATTTTTGATTATGAACAGCGAGCACTGTGAAGACGGCTTCCAGTCCGCCTGCACCACCCAGCAAATGTCCCGTCATGGATTTGGTTGAATTGACCACAATATTTTTTGCGTGATCACCTAAGGCGCGTTTAATTGCAACTGTTTCAGCCACATCACCCAGCGGTGTCGATGTGCCGTGTGCATTCACGTAATCAACCTGATCTGGATTCACGCCCGCATTGCGCATAGCAGCGACCATGCAGCGTCGTGCTCCATCGCCATCTTCCAGCGGTGCGGTCATATGATGAGCATCGGCACTCATACCAAAACCGAGCAACTCAGCATAAATTTTTGCGCCACGCGCCTTAGCATGCTCGTACTCTTCCAGCACCATAACGCCAGCGCCTTCACCCAGTACAAAACCATCGCGATCTTTATCCCATGGACGTGATGCCGTTGCCGGATCGTCGTTACGTGAAGACAGTGCACGGGCCGATGCAAAACCACCTAAGCCCAATGGCGAAATGGTTGATTCCGCTCCACCCGCAATAATGACATCGGCGTCACCGTATTCAATCATGCGGCCGGCTTCACCTATGCAGTGCAGACCAGTAGTACAGGCCGTAACAATTGCAATGTTTGGACCTTTTAATCCGTATTTAATCGACAGGTGACCCGAGATCATGTTGATGATCGAGGCTGGAACAAAGAAGGGACTAATACGGCGCGGACCACGGTTGGTCAGCTCGGTGTGCGTCTGCTCAATCATCGGCAAGCCACCAATACCTGAGCCGACTATGACGCCTATGCGCTCAGCATTTTCTTCGGTGACTTGAAGTCCACTGTCTTGCATCGCTTGCATGCCAGCAGCCATGCCGTAATGGATAAAGGTATCCATATGGCGAGCTTCTTTGCCGGGCATGTAATCCTCGACATTGAAGCCTTTGACTTCACCAGCAAAGTGCGTAGAGAAGGGACTTGCATCGAAACGTGTGATGGTTG
>JACCDL011344097.1_pt1 | contig 13905 bp, 14 predicted proteins | sample 7441931 | NCBI WGS metagenome assembly JACCDL01 (sample SAMN15323437, study PRJNA562643) | freshwater metagenome | isolation source: river surface water | place: USA:Blue River Watershed | collected 2017-08-16 | reverse complement strand
TGTACTTGATCCAATCTATGACAAAGCCTACATCCCCTATACCCAGAAGAAAATTTCATTTGATCAGGCCATTGAGATTGGTACTAAGCCCCTAAAGGCGTTTATGCTCAAGCAGACCCGCCAAGATGATCTGGCCTTGTTTGCAAAGCTCTATGGCCAGCCCATTCAGACCCGAGACGATATCCCTATGATGGTGTTGATGCCCGCATTTGCGATCTCCGAAATCAAGACGGGGTTCATTATCGGGTTTATGATCTTTCTGCCCTTTATCGCTATTGATTTCGCGGTCGCCAGTATTCTGACGTCCTTAGGGATGGTGATGGTCTCACCGATGATGTTCTCTCTGCCGCTGAAACTCTTAATCTTTGTGATGGCAGACGGATGGGGAATCCTAGCGGCATCCCTCGTTGAGAGTTTCCGGATGGGCGGCTAGCGTGGAAGCCTCGCTCGTTATTGAACTGGTATTTCAGGCGCTATGGATGGCGCTCTTTCTGAGTGGCCCGATACTGCTGGGGCTATTGATAGTAGGTCTGATCATCAGCATTTTGCAGGCTGCAACCCAACTGAACGAGACCACCGTTGCCTTCGTACCTAAAATCATCGTATTGGCCGTAGTTGTATTGATGGCAGGGCCGAGTCTACTAAGCCTTTTTTCGGATTATGTTCGGGAGATCATTCTGCGCATTCCGGGCCTGATGCAGTAAGGCGGCAAAGAGAGCCTCGGTGTTATCGATTCCGGCCGATTTTTTTATGCAGTGGGCGACAGGGCTTATGTTCGTGTCGCTGCGCATCTTTGGAATGTTTTTGTCTGCGCCGATGTTTGCTTTCCGCGCTTTTCCGATACGCCTGCGGCTAATGGTGACCCTCATGATTGCGACAGCAATTCTGCCCGGTGTCGTTGATCAGGTGAAGATTTTCGGGATTATGCCGCCCACCTTTATGGGGGCGGCGATCGAGCTCTTGATTGGGGTGTTTGTTGGCTTTGTAATTCGACTGGGTTTGATGGCCGTTGAGGTGGCGGCTGAGGTTCTCTCGATTCAAACAGGCCTAAGTTTCGCAACGGGCTACACGCGGGATCCAAACATCGCGTCCGGCCTTATGGGAGAGTTTCTGGGCTTCACTGCAATTGCGCTTGCCTTCGTTATGAATGTACACCTCGCCTTAATGGAGGTCATCATCACGAGTTTTAAAACTCTTCCCTTTGGTCAGTGGCCAACGGTCTGGGCATTACCGGCCGTCACCGGCTTGATTTCCCGATCGTTTCAGCTTGGCCTAGTGCTAGCGCTGCCGTCAATTGTGGTGTATCTCCTTTTTTATGTCATGCAGGCAATCCTTGCGCGCACGAGCCCGCAGTTCAATCTCTTCTCGGTGGGCTTTGCAATTACGGTGCCGCTTGCATTTCTAGTGCTGATCATCCTCTTGCCCGATATGCCCGAGTTCGTGGGCCGTATTATGGAAATGCCATTTTTCTTGATTCGGCAGGGGTTGCAGAACTAAACGTCGGGCGTCTAAAAGCCGTTTTTCTGTGTGAGAGGAAGAACAGTTATGCGAAATACCCCGAGAACACTTATAGCGTTGGGCCTGGCAGGCATGTTTAGCCTATCGGCCGCGTCTGCTATTGCGCAGGAACCGCAACCACTGCCAAAGCCAGGCGTACAAGTAACGCCAATTCCCGCCTCCCAAGAGGCGGGTAGGCCACAGGTAACGATTAATAGCGCGCCAGTCAATAAGCTTGCTCAACAGGCGGCAGGTGTAGGCGCCGCGCCCGCCAAGGGTGATGAGGCGATACGCCAAGCCATTCGAGATCGAATGCAGGGGCAAGGCGAGTTAGTGATTCGTAATGCTGATACGCCACCTGCTGCTGCGCTAGGCGCACAAGCCAACACCGCTGGTGATAGCACTGCCGCGGCTGCAGCCAAGCCCGCGCCCCGGCCACAGGCTCCTCGGCCAAGCGAGCCCCAACAGACACCGGTAACGCTGGGAAGCAAATCGTCAGAGGTGACTCCGGCTAAGCCTGAGCCAAAGCTCCCCAGCATGCCCAAACCGTTAACGCCCGTTGAATGGGCCTACGATGGGGATCGTGGTCCCGCAATGTGGGGGAAACTCCATCCAAGTTATGCGGCATGTGAAAAAGGGCGCTTTCAGTCCCCGATTGATATTCGGGATGGGGTTGGGGTTGATCTGCCCGCGATTAGATTTGATTTCAAGCCATCTAAATTCAGGCTAGTGGACTCAGGCAAGACCATCGAAGTCCATTATCTCGAGGGTGGAGCCGTGAGTGTCATGGGGCACTACCATCGGCTGACCCACATTGAATTTCGTCATCCTGCCGAGGAACGCATCAATGGCAAGTCGTTTGGCATGAGTATGCAGCTGCATCTGCGCGATATGCAGGGCAGGCTTGCAGCCGTATCTGTATTACTGGTGCCGTCTGGTTCTGAGAATCCTTTCATTCAGCAGGTCTGGAACCACATCCCGCTCGTTCGCAATGAGCCCGTGGCGCCCCCCGATGTCTTGCTCAACATTGCAGACGCCCTCCCCAAGGACCAGGCCTACTACACTTACATGGGGTCGTTAACCACACCGCCCTGTACCGAGGGCGTCACCTGGTATGTGCTGAAAAACCCGGTTGCCGTATCGGCCGAGCAGATTGGCATCTTTGCGAGGCTCTATCCCAACAATTCCCGACCCCTGCAGGCATCCAGTAGCCGGCTGATTAAAGAATCTCGGGGGGCAATGCCGGCTTCCTCGACTTCTAGCCAGACACTGGCTCCGTCCCCCGCGCAATAGACCTTCTGTATAAAACCTGGCGGTTAGCGGAATAACTTTCCTCTCAGGCTCGGTACTTTTTGCCGAGCCGCGGATCTGGCCTAAACTCCAGATCCGCTTTTTTCCCTATTTAGGCCCAGTATATATAAATAAGTCATTGATTTTTAATGACTTTTTTATTTTGGCACATTGCTTGCTTGGTTAGTGTTGAAACCAATTCCTCCGCATGGAGAGTTGGCCCAAAACTTGCAAGGGAGTGTGCATGAAACTGATGCCTCAATACGACTCGCTGGCTTTCCACGAAAAGGCGTTGGTTACCCGCGCCTATCGTCAGGAGATCCTCGCGTCGAATTTGGCCAATTCCGACACTCCGCATTACAAGGCCCGTGACATCCAGTTTGCCGACCTGATGCAGCAGCGTTTAATGGGTTTTGAAGTCAACCCGCGCCTCCAGGTGGCGAGAACCGCTAACGCCCATTTAACCAGCGAGCCAGGTGCAGAGTGGGATTCGCCGAATCTGCTCTATCGCACGCCACTTCAGCCCGCACTCGATGGCAACACGGTCGATCCCGATACCGAGCGTGCTCACTTTGCTCAGAACACCATGATGCTTCAGGCCGCCATTGAGTTCTTTGGCTCGAGTATTAAAAGCCGAATTCAGGCCATCAGTGGTCAACCCGGATAACCGCAGAGGGAACTGAACCATGAGTCTCATGCGCGCATTTGAAATTGGCTCTACCGGTTTAGTGGCGCAGTCAATTCGCTTGAACACCACGGCATCGAACATTGCGAACGTGGAAACCTTAGAAGGACCCGATGGCCGTCCCTACCGTGGCCGTCAGGTGGTCTTTCGTACCACCCCCATTCAGGGCACTCCGGGCGCTGGCGTGGAAGTGGCCAACATCGTAGAAAACGATGCGCCTCTCAGAAAAGAATATAAGCCGGGTCACCCCCGCGCCGATGCGCAAGGCTACATAGAGATGCCCAATGTGAACCCGGTGGAAGAGATGGTGAACATGATCTCCGCATCGCGCTCCTATCAAATGAACTTAGAGCTTATGAGTAATACACGCTTATTGGTAACGCGTACTTTAAGTATGGGCAAGTAATCAATAATCACTGAACTGAAAGACCAATCACATCATGGCAACCACATTACAAGACGCGAATATTTCAGGTCTGAAGTTTTATGAGCCGAGCGCCGCAACTAATACAAAGACGTTAAATGGGCAGTCAACCCAAGAGCTCCAACAGAATTTTCTCAAAATGCTGACTGTACAGCTGCAGAATCAAGACCCTATGAATCCCATGGAGAGCGCAGAAATGACATCACAGTTAGCTCAGCTCAATATGGTAGATGGTATCAACAGCATGAATAAATCGATGCAGACGCTAGTATCTCAAATCCAGATGTCCGACTTTGTGAGCCAAGCTTCGACGGTCGGCCGTTCTGCGATGGTTGCTACAAATAAGATTAGTTTTGACGGTGTAAATGGTGTTGTCCTTGGCGCAAATTTTGAGTCACCCGTTGCAGAAACCGTAATTAAGATCACCGACAGTACAGGTAACCAAGTGCTGAATCGTCAGTTAGGATCCTCGCCTAGCGGAATGAGCAATTTCTATTGGGATGGATTGGACTCGTATGGCCAGCCTCTTCAGGGTGGAACTTACTATCTTCAGATCTCTGGAAAAAACGCTGATAAGAATGTTCTGAGTCAGGCTATGGTTGCGTCTGTAGTAACGGCAGTAGCACGGGATGGAAATAATCTGAAGCTGTCCTTATCGAGCGGCAGTCAGGTTTCAGCTGCAGATGTAAAACAGTGGGTTCTTCAGTAATCAACAGAAAATGATGTCTCTTATTTATCTAACAATATATTTTAGAAAAGAAGGAGTTGGGCATGAGTAACTATGGTATCGGTGTATCTGGCCTACGTGCGAACAGCACCGCCATTGATGTAATCTCGACGAACATCGCAAACGCCGCCACGGTGGGTTACAAAGCCGGCGAGTTTCTTTTTCAGGATCAGTTCTTTAAGGCGCTAAATCCAATGGATCCCGCGCGTGCGGGTCAGGGTACGCTGCAGCAGAATATTCGCCGACTTTTTAATATGGGCAGCATTCAAGACTCCGCGAACACGCTCGACATGGCGATCACTGGTGCCAATGGAATGTTTCAGGTGGCATCAAGCACTAATCCTAAGGAGATCTACTACACCCGCAACGGGCAGTTTGCCGTGTCGGCCGAGCAGGATCCTCAAGGTCAGAATTACATCGTCAATGAAAATGGTATGTACCTAACGGGTTATGGCTCCACTAATGGTGTAGACATTGACGACGGCGATTCGTTAAACAAGCTCACCATGCCGCCGATCGAGCTGGCGCCCGTTACCACAACAACCTCAGAGATCTCGGTCACTCTTGATGCCCGTACGAACGCGTTTCTTACTTCGGGTAACGTGCAGTTCAATCCCCTGGTTCCTTCCACTTATCACCATAAAGTCTCTCAGACGGTATTCAGTCGTGAGGACAATGGTGGGGAGCACACGATGACACTCTATTATCGTCGAGTACAAGACAAGCAAATGGTGGTCAATTATGATAGCGCGAGTCAGCAGTTTTATTATCCCCCCAGTGATGTAGCGCATCAATTTGGAAGCGCTGACGCAAACAATGTCTACTTAACCGCGGATACGTCAGCGGGTATTGAGTTTCTCACTAGCCCGTCTCGCTCAACCAGACTAGACAGTGCGTATTCTGACGATGCAACGATGGACGTTAGTGTAACGACAAGTATCGACCAGTGGGCTCGCGTGGTGATAAACGGTTTGGACTCTGGAAAGTTGGTTACAACAACGCCTGCCAGTGGAGACTCGACCGTAGCAGTCTCGGCATCACCTTCATTAAGCGAGATCTATGACAACGGCACAGAGGTCACATTCTACAATCCAGCTGGAAAGTATGAGAGCACTGGCTTAAACGCCATTACTCAGGCAACGGTTGATGGCGTAACAGTGTTAACCTTGCCCGTAGGCACAGATGCCGGCGAGATAACCTTCCCGAGTTACATCAGTGAAGGACAGTACCTCTGGTACTCGTCTGACCTCGGCGCTAGTAATCCGACAACTGCCGCCGCGCGGATTACTGGAATTGATGCCACTACCGGACAAATCACACTCGATATCGAACTTTCTGCTGCCGCACAGGCCGCAATCGTCGAACCTACAGCAGGGCTCCTATTCTATGATCCAATCTCCTATGCGCTTACTGCGCAAGACGGATCAAAGGTAGTGATGAAGGGCGACGTTTTCAATGGTACAAGTACCCAAGATTTCTACGCTGTAACGACGCAGTACGAGGTGTATGGTCAGTTAGATAATAATTATTTCAATAATACAGATCCAGCGTTTAATTCCCGCGACCCTGAGGGGTTAGAGCCAACAATTGCCGGTTCTTACGATCCAATTGCTGTCATGTCATTCTGGGGAGGTAAGAACATTGATTCGCTTGTGTACGATGGGGAATCAGGTGATGCTGCGTTTCAGTCAAAAGTAAGACTGAATTCAGTGATCTCGACTACGGGAACCGCAGACCCAGAGAATATGCAACAGTTGAGTTTTGATTTAGACCTCACCGGAACACGCAATTATGCTACGCCATTTTCAGTTGACTTAAGTACGCAAGATGGCAGCTCTGTTGCGCAGATCAATGCGGTGACCGTGGATAAAGAAGGAAAAATTGTTGGCTCATATGGAGACGGACGTCAGTACATCTCTGGACAGCTTGCGCTTGTGCAGTTTAACGCTGTTAATGATTTAGTGGCTGTAGGCGGTAACGTTTTCATGGCGAAGGCACAAGAGAACCCCGGCATAGAGGGCTATATCGTAGGCAAGCCAGGCACGAAAGGCTTGGGCGAAATCCGCTCCAGTGCGGTAGAGGCGTCGAACGTAGACCTCACCAATGAACTGGTGAAGTTAATGCAGATGCAGCGTATGTACTCTGCGAACTCCCAGTCGGTACGTGCATTTGATGATACGTTAAGCACGACAATTCGAATGACCGGAGGCTAATCCAGACGGCACAAGACGCGCCGTTAGGATAGCCAGATCATGATTGATCGCATAGCCTACACCGCGATGACCGGTGCCAAGCACACCATGGGGCAATTGGGTAATACCGCCCACAACATGGCCAATGTGCACACGCCCGGTTTTCGTGAGGTCGTTACCGCGTTTCGGGCTGTTCCTCTTGAGGGGGAGCAGGCTGATTCGCGTGCCTTCGTTGTGGACTCAACGCCGACGGCAATGTTTAACCCCGGGCCAATTGAGTCCACCGACAATCCGTTTGATTTTGCGATTCAGGGCCAAGGGTTTTTTGCGGTTCGTCGGTCAGATGGTAGTGAGGCCTACACAAGAAATGGCCGATTCTTCCGCGACGAAGGGGGCGTTCTGAGAATCGGACGCGATATCTCTGTGGTCGGAGACAGTGGCACCATCACGGTCCCAGCTGGTGCAGAAGTTGAGATGAACCGTGATGGAACGGTCTGGGTTCGGGAAAATGGAAGCCAGACTCTCAACCAGATTGGTCGGATAAAGCTTGTGAACCCGAATATTCGTGATCTTGTCCGGGCCGAGGACGGTTTATTTGAATTGCCCAAGGACCAACCAGCCGCGCAGCCCGACCCTTCGGTTCGGGTCATTCAAGGGTCTTATGAGACCAGCAATGTAAGCGCCGCAAGCGCAATGGTACAGATGATTAATCAACAACGTATGTTTGAACTCAACATGCGCATGATCCAAACCTCAGAACAGAATGCCCGTCAGGCCAATAGTTTGATGACTGCATCGAATTTCTAATGTGATGCCCCAAAAAAAGGAAACCGAAACATGATTCGCTCACTCTGGATTGCTAAAACAGGACTTGATGTTCAGCAAACCCACCTGGATACGATCTCAAATAATCTGGCAAACGGTACGACTACGGGGTATAAGCGCGTTAAGCCCATGTTTGAGGACCTAATCTATCAAACCATTAGACAGCCGGGCGGGCCAACCACCGGCGATGCTCAGTCGCCTACTGGCTTACAGGTTGGCGCGGGTGCGCGTGTTGCCGCAACCGAGCGGGTTCATACCCAAGGTGCTTTAAATCGAACAGATGGACCACTTGATGTTGCTATCTACGGCAATGGTTTTTTACAGGTTAATCTTCCTGATGGTACGGTTGCGTATACTCGTGATGGTAATTTAACAAAAAGCTCGACGGGCCAGATCGTAACGAAAGACGGTTACACGATTGCACCAGGTATTACAATCCCGCTTGAGGCAACTTCAATTGTAATTTCCGAGAGCGGGGTCGTTAGCTATGGCACACAAGGCTCCAACGCTCTTTCCCAAGCCGGAGAGATACAGTTAGCCACATTCGCAAATCCTGCCGGTCTAGTATCAGTAGGGGGTAACTACTATCTCGAGTCCTCTGCCTCAGGCAACCCTCAGCAGGGTGCCCCGGGGTCTAATGGCTTTGGGTCAATAAAGCAGAACTTTGTTGAAGCCTCTAACGTCAATCTAGCCGAAGAGCTTGTAAGCCTAATTGTGGCCCAGCGGGCATATGAGGTAAATACGCGTGCGATTAGTGCATCGGACGACATGCTGGGCCGTCTCTCGCAGGTATAACGACCATGACCGTTAAAAACTTTGGAATTATCCTGCTCATGTCGTTGGCAACTGCAATGTTAATGGGTTGTGCAACGGCCGATAAAGAGCCCCTGGTTAAAGGAACGACGACCACGCGGCCTGCTGTCGTGAATGCTCAACCGTCCAATACCGGGAGTTTGTTTCCAGCGTCGGCTGCGGTCGCTTCCCAGTTTCGCCCGCTGTTTGAAGATCCCCGCGCTCGAAATGTTGGTGATACTTTAACGATTACCTTGAATGAGCGCACCACCGCAAACCGCTCGAGTAATGCCTCAGCCGAGAAGACGGCTGCCGCAGATGTGGCCGCAGACCTTTCGTCATTATCAAACATAGGAGGTGTGGTTAAGGGGCTTCCTGGCGCCGGCCTTGCGCGAAGCATCGCAGGCCGGGCTGTCGCTGCAGGTAACGCGGCAAATGGCTTATCTGCAGATAGCACTCTAGAGTTTGAAGGAAAAGGTTCATCGAGCGCACAAAATGCATTTACCGGAACAATTACTGCCACTGTCTTAGAGGTTTTACCTAATGGCAATTTGGTGGTTGCTGGTGAAAAGCAGGTGGCGGTAAGTTCCGAGGAAGAAGTGATTCGTGTGAGTGGGGTGGTGAATCCTGCCGATCTTGTTCGAAACGCTGTTACGTCATCGAAGATGGCGGATTTGAGATTGGAGTACCGTGGCCGTGGCTTTGGCGATGATGCGAACTCTCCCGGCTGGCTCACCAGCGTATTGCTGAAACTCTCGCCTTTCTAAGGATGCACGAATGTATAAGCTCTTCATAAATTCTAAACGCGCAAGTCTTACCGTTTTGACAGCCCTGCTAATGACAGGGCAGTTTCTTTTTCTGTCGCAAGCGACCGCTCAGCAGCGTATTAAGGAGATTGCATCGGTGGCGGGTGAGCGCTCCAATCAATTGATTGGCTACGGATTGGTAGTGGGTCTCGATGGTTCTGGAGACCAAACCACCCAGAGCCCGTTTACCCTGCAAAGCACGCTAGCCATGCTACAGTCCTTAGGTGTAGCGATTCCACCAGGAGTCTCGGCACAGACACGAAATATTGCAGCTGTAATGGTGACATCGGAGCTACCCCCTTTGGCTCGTCCAGGCCAGAAGGTTGACCTAACAATCTCATCGATTGGAAATGCGAAGAGTCTGCGAGGCGGCACGCTGCTGATGACCCCGTTGCGGGGCGCAGATGGTCAGATCTACGCCCTCGCTCAGGGTAGTATTTTTGTAGGTGGCGCTGGCGCATCCGCTGGCGGATCAAGTGCCACGGTCAATCACCTGTCGGTGGGCAGAATTACGGGTGGCGGCCTTATTGAACGGGCCTTACCCGGGCAGACCGCGGGTGAGTTCGTTCAACTCGACCTCTATCAGAGCGACTACTCCTTGATGCGAAGAGTGGCAGAGGCCATCGCCAAGCGTTTTGGCGCTGGTATCGTACTTCCGCAGGATGCACGGTCGATGCGTGTAGCAGTTCCGGCGGATCCGTTGACGCGGATTGCCTTCATGTCTGATTTGGAAAATCTGACGGTGACAGGCGGTGGCGATCGCGCCAAAGTGGTCGTTAATGCGCGAACGGGTTCGGTGGTGATGAATCAGGCGGTGAAGCTGCTGCCTTCGGCTGTCGCCCATGGCAATCTATCAGTCAAAATTCAAAACGAGGCATCTGTTAGTCAGCCAGAGCCCTTTAGTCGCGGTCAGACTGCAGTCACCAATGATGCACAGGTACAAATCGAGCAAGGTGGCGCGGAAGGCGGCTTGGTGAAGGTACCCCCAGGCGCAACGCTCGACGATGTCGTACGTGCCCTCAATATACTGGGCGCGAAGCCCGCTGATCTCATGGCGATTCTTCAGGCATTAAAGGCCTCTGGCGCCTTGCAGGCCGATCTTGAGGTGATCTAAGCGTCGATTGCCGCGATAGACCCAACCATGACGAAGCCCACAACCACACCGAATATTTCACCCTGGGATATTGCTGCCCAGCAGGCCTATGGTGAGCGCTTAAAAGCCAAGGGCGATGTGCGCGCACAGATTGAACATGCTGCCCGTGGATTTGAGAATATTCTCGTTCGGCAGTGGGTTGAACTCGCACGAAAGCCCCTGTTTGAATCTAATGAAGGGCCAATGTCAGGCTACGACAAGATGGTAAATGATCAATTGGCGCATATTGTCTCTGGTCAGGGTGGTATCGGCTTGGCTCAGACCATGGTCGATCAGATGATGACGCAAATTAAAAACCGTGATTGGGCCTCAGTCAGCACTGACACGAATCAGAGTGCCCAGGGAGCTTCAAAATGAGCTCTATTATCAGCACTGCACAGTCAGGACTGCGTATCGCACAGGCCGGCCTACTTATCACTTCGCAGAACGTATCGGGAGCGTCTGTTGATGGCTTTAGCCGACGCGATGCAAATGCGGTGGTTAACGGTCTTGCAGGGAACTCCCGCCTATTAAACGGAACAAGCTTTTCAATCGAGGGGTTTACCCGAGACTACTCGCGACTCCTAGAGTCCCAGCGTCTAACACAACAGGGGAAGACCGCATACTCCGGAACTTTAGTTGAAGCGACTGAACTCCTGGATGTGGTGGTGGCTGACGAGAATAATTCCTTAGCAGCGGCGGTATCAAAGTTTTTTGATGCGGCTGGTCAGATGGTTGCAAGCCCTGAGAGCTTGCCCTATCGTACCGCACTCACACATACTGCAGAAGTGGTTGCCCAGCGCATTGTAGGTACAGCGGAATCAATTCGACAGGTAGAAGGCGACTCAAGGATTGCATTGAAAGGAAAATTGATCGAGGTTAATCAGATCAGTGAGAAGTTAGCCATGATGAACGTCAAAATAATGGCTGGAACCTCTACAGGTAACTTCACGCCCTCCGCGGATCTGCTGGATGAACGCGACCGATTGCTGATGGGTCTTCAGAAGTTGGTAGGTGGACAGTCCGTGATCAATGCGGACCAGACGGCAACTCATTATCTGCAGGGCATCCCGTTAGTTGAGGAAGAATTTGCACATGAATTCGTAACGACAAACCTAGAGGCAGATGTAGATCAAATACAAGTACGTTACCGTAGTTATAACAACGATCTTCCGATTCCGAATGTGGATCGCCAAAGGAATGCCACAACGCCCGTAATTGCAACCTCCTTCATCTCCGGTGGGGAAGTTGGAGCCTATCTAACGGTTATCCGAGATTTCTTGCCTGATCTAAGTCGTCGTTTAGATGCGGTAGCTATAGGCCTCACTAAAACGGTTAACGATATTAGCCCAACTCCAATATTTGGATTTCGTGTGAGTAGTGGTGAAGTTGTAAGTGATTCGATGAGGGATGATTTTTTAGGGAATGTTCCTGATATCAATTCGGCAGTAGATATTTTTAAAATTAGAGATATGTTGGATCCCAGTCGTGCGGAATACGACCCCGGATTAACCCAGTTGTTAGCTAGGAATATGCTTTCACTTGCGCCGCATAATGCAAATGAGTGGGTGATTGACGCTGATGATGTATACGCTATCGAGGCTCTTCGATCAACATTCAGCGACCCTATTGCGGACGTTATTTCCACGGTGGGTAATTCAATCGCAACCTGGTTGAATGATGATGCTGCAAATAGGTCTGTTATGCAGGTTCTCAATGATCGTCGCGAGTCTATTTCGGGCGTGAACTTGGATGAAGAGGCCGCCAACATGGTTAAGTTTCAGCAGTTATATGCGGCTTCGAGCAAGCTAATTCAAACCGGAAATCAGATGTTCGACACCTTGTTGTCCATGTTGATGTAGAGAAGGGTGAGCCAGAATGCGTATCAGTAGCCACCAGATGTTAAGTACAGGGGTAGCGTCAATGCAACGTCATGCATCAGATGCTATTGACTATCAGCAGCAAATTTCCTCTGGAAATAAGTATTCAAAGGCATCACAGAACGCGACTGCTCTTGCAAGAGGAGTAGAAATTCAGTTTGATAAGTCTCGTTATGAGATGCTCAAAAAAAATCAAGATTTTATTTCGACCCGAATGGCGCTCGCGGACACTCAGCTGGGTAGTATTCATGATGTGCTTGTTAGTATGCAAGAGGTTGCAGTTCGCGCTCGTGGCCCTGCGCTCGGGGTTCCTGGGCTTACAGCGGTTGCACAACAGGCCAGACAGAACTATGAGCATCTTCAGAACCTTGCAGTCGCCATGGATTCGAATGATGATCGCTATCTCTTGCGTATGACCTCTGAGGCGCGCTTATTAGCCCCTAAGCCGATCGTTGATTCAGGATCCAGTAGTTTGACATCGGCGACAATCGCATCTGATGCAGTGTTCCGGCGGTCGGGTGATTATGTTATTCAAGGCACTGCTGATCCCCAAGAGATGCGCATGCAGATCCGGGGTGCAGACGGCGTATTGCGCGGTCCCGACGGGACTGAGGGCAGTTATTTCACTGGCGATATTTCAGGAATGGGTACCGAGGACTCACCATTTACGCTTTCATTTCGGCAGGAACTTAACGGCCGATTCACTCACACCGAGACGGATGCAAACGGGTCTATCGTGGAGCGCTATACATATCCTCGTCAGCCCGATGCGTTTTTGAATCTAGACATTACATTAGACGCACTCCCCACAAGTGATACCCAGATCGAATTTTCACCGCTTGCAGTTACAGTGGATTTAGACCGCAGTGCTCGGATCTACACGAGTGGAGACTTTTCGGTTCGATTAACTTTTGACGGCTCAAATTACGGTGCAGAAGTCTGGGCCAACGATGAATTCATCAAGTCAGTTGATCTTGGTGAGAGTATTGGTCTAGAAGGGGAATCCACAACTTTGGCGCTGAATTTTGGCGACCACGAGAGTTTACCCGCTTTTTTCAACGACCTTACCTTAACCCTAATAGGAGATCCGACGAAGCTCTCTTGGGGTGAGCCGTCAACTTTTAATGCGGAAACGACCACTTGGTCGCTGCCGCTAGTCGATGATGCGGATGCGGTGACGTTTCGCGTGGAAGAGAATGTCAAACGCATAGAAATTGAGCCGGGAGTATGGGTTCCTGAAGGTATCAGTTTCAGAGAGGCGTTCGGCAACGCCTATGACTTTAACGCAGAGCGGTCTAGGGATGTCCTACGGGATGCGTTGTTATTCGTAGAGTCATTGGAGCGCTCCGCGAAAGCGGGTGCTCTCGAGTCGGGGTTCATTGATCGTCAAAACGACATTATTCAGTCCACCGACCAGATCATGCAATACCGGATGCGGGCTGGGGCGATTGACGCCCAGAATGATCTGGCCCGCTCTGCGCTGGAGACTAAAATGACAGAACTTCAGGTTCACAAGGGCCGCCTACTCGATACGGATGTGGCTGAGGCCTCCGCTGGGCTAGTCCGCGCCCAGTCCTTATTAGAGGCGGCGCGCTCGATATTCTCTCGGCTCGAGTCGTCAAACTTATTTAATCGGTTAGGCTAGCGCGATGGGG